>Ga0272448_1000671_pt1 | contig 50820 bp, 49 predicted proteins | sample YNPCB0191_FD_202220 | JGI IMG/M metagenome (GOLD analysis project Ga0272448, IMG submission 202220) | Hot spring sediment microbial communities from Yellowstone National Park, WY, United States - YNP-CB-019-1 | ecosystem: Environmental > Aquatic > Thermal springs > Hot (42-90C) > Sediment... | reverse complement strand
TTACTTTAAGAAATGCACGTATGTATGAATTCTTGGATAGATTGGTAAATGTATCGATTCCACGAATCAGAGATTTCAGGGGCTTATCTGATAAATCATTTGATGGAAGAGGAAATTATACGATGGGTGTTAAGGAACAGATTATATTTCCTGAAATTAATGTTGATAATGTTAATAGAATTAGCGGAATGGATATTACATTTGTTACAACTGCAAAAACAGATGAAGAAGCATACGAATTGCTTAAGTTATTTGGAATGCCTTTTATAAATATAAGATAAATTTAGATGGCAAGAAAATCATTAATAGCAAGACAAGCAAAAAGAGAACGACTTGTGAAAAAATACGCTGAAAAGCGAAAAGAACTAAAAGCAAAAGGTGATTGGGCTGGCTTAGCCAAGTTACCAAGGGACAGTAGTCCAACAAGGTTGCATAATAGATGTAGCAATACAGGTAGAGCTCGCGGTTATTACAGGAAGTTTGGTGTTTCACGTCTTGTATTTAGAGAATTAGCATTGCAGGGTAAAATTCCCGGTGTAACAAAATCAAGTTGGTAATTTAATAATATATAGGAGTTTATAGAATTATGTCAATGACAGATCCAATAGCGGATTTTTTAACAAGAATAAGAAATGCTATAAAAGCTGAAAAACGATCAGTTGATATTCCTGCTTCAAATATGAAGATTAAGATAGCTGAAATTATGAAAGAGCAGAAATTTATATATGATTATACTGTGATTGAATCTGAAGGTGGAAAAAGATATTTGAATATTAAACTTAAATATAAGAATGGTGAATGTGTAATTGGTGGGTTAAAAAAAATAAGTACACCCGGATTAAGGAAATATGTTCCGGCTGAGGAGCTACCACGAGTAAGAAATGGTCTTGGAATTGCTATTATTTCAACCTCCAAAGGTTTAATGACAGATAAAAAAGCTCGACAGGAACACATAGGTGGTGAAGTTGTTTGTGAAATTTGGTAAAATTAAAAACAGTATTAATTATGAGTAGAATAGGTAAAAAACCTGTAGAAATTGTAAGCGGCGTAAAAGTTGAAAAAACAGATAATGTTATTAAAGTAACAGGTCCTAAAGGCACTTTACAGATGGAGATAAATGGTGATATTAATGTTGAGATTAAAGATAAAGAAGTTATTTTTACACGCAATAACGAATTGAAAAAAACCAAAGCTTTACATGGATTATTTAGAGCATTATTGCAAAATATGATTATTGGAGTTACAGAAGGATATACAAAGAAACTTGAACTTGTTGGAATAGGTTACAAAGCAGAGATGAAGGATAACTATCTTGTATTAAATGTAGGATATTCACATCCTATTGTTTTTCAGGGACCACCAGAAGTAAAAATAGAAGTTCCAAATCCAAACAATATTATAGTAAGTGGTATTGACAAATATCTTGTTGGATTAGTTGCTGCAAAAATCCGCTCATTCAGAAAACCAGAACCTTATAAAGGTAAAGGTATAAAAATTGAAGGTGAATTCATTAGAAGAAAAGCTGGAAAGACTGCGGCAAAATAATTCTGAACTTTTTGAAAAAATAAGAGTAGAATAATCGATGAAAAAGAATATTACACGAAGAGAAAAAATAAAGTTTAAGATAAGAAAGAAAATTAAGGGTACTGCAGAAAGACCCAGATTAGTTGTATATAGAAGTTTGAATCATATTTATGCTCAATTGGTGAATGATGATGAGGGAAAGACATTGTTATCTGCTTCAACGCTTGAGAAAGTGATATCAGAGAAAATTAAAGGTGTAAAAGGTAAAATAGAAAAAAGTAAAATTGTAGGACAGGCAATAGCAGAGAAAGCAATACAGGCTAATATTAAAAAAGTAGTGTTTGATAGGAACGGTTATCTTTATCATGGTAGGGTGAAGGCAGTAGCAGATGGAGCCCGTGAAAAAGGATTAGAGTTTTAAAAAAATTCTCGGGTCGTCTAATGGCAGGACAGCGGCCTTTGGAGCCGTTAGTGGAGGTTCGAATCCTCCCCTGAGAACAGAACAAAAAAAACTTTTTATCTTGATATTTAAAAAATAATAACTTATTTTACAAGCGATAATGAATAAGAAGTTGATAAAAGCCAGTGATTTAGAATTAAAGGAAAAGTTAGTCCACATTAGTAGAGTTGCAAAAGTAGTTAAAGGTGGACGTAGGTTTAGCTTTAGTGCTGTTAGTGTTGTTGGTGATGGAAAGGGGCATGTTGGAATTGGTCTTGGTAAAGCAAACGAAGTAAGTGATTCTATAAGAAAAAGTGTTGAGGATGCTCGTAAACAAATAGTTGAAGTTCCTATAGTTAAAGGAACGATACCTTTTGCTATTATAGGGAAATATGGTGCTGCTAAAGTCTTACTTAAGCCTGCTTCTCCAGGAACAGGTTTAATTGCTGGTGGTGGTGTAAGGGCTGTATTGGAAAGTGCTGGAGTGCAGGATGTTTTGACAAAATTATTAGGTTCCTCTAATCCTCATAATGTAGTTAAAGCTACTATGAAAGCCCTGCAGTCACTTTATGATGCAAAGACTGCAGCCTCTAAAAGAGATATGTCACTTAAAGAATTATTTTTATCTTGATTAAAATGAATAAAACTATTAAAATTACACAAGTTAGAAGTATAATAGACAGGAGCATTGACCAGAAAAAAACAATCAAGGCTCTTGGATTAGGTAGAGTAAACAAAACTGTTATAAAAAAAGATACACCTCAAATAAGAGGGATGATAGAAAAAGTGAAACATTTAGTAAAATTTGAAGTAATATAAATAGTGAGCTTTGCTTCACCATCTGTTTAATATTAAAAATTCTTTTAAAAACTCATTTAAAAACTTAAAAGGAAGGAAAAAATGAAAAAACTGTTAGCTGTTTTAACATTAGTTCTTTTTGCTTCTACCCTCTCTTTTGCACAAATTAATAAGGGATGGGATGGAACAAAACCAGAGGTCTACAAAGGTTCAAAGAACTTTGTGTTTATGTATTCACCTTTTGTAAGTCCAAATCTTGGTTCAGTTTATTCTGGTTCTTTCACTGAATTTCAGGATACTGCTACCACCAGAATAAACCAATTATTTGGTGTTGGATTCCAATATTATGTTACTCCTGAAATAGCATTGCAATTTGGACTTAATTTCGGTTATTCTAAGGAAGAGCCAACCTGGGCTGGTGCAACTGCAAGTATGAGCTCAACTACATTCGGCTTGTCAGTTGATGCAAACTATCACTTCAAGGCTCTTTACAGTGTATCACCATATCTTGGACTTAATGCCAATTTTGGTATGGGAAGCACCACACAAGAAATTACTGTTGGTACAACAACAAACAAAATTGAATATTCTGGTAATTCATTTGGTGCAGGTGTAAACTTTGGTTTTGACTGGTACTTTACTCCGGGTCTTTCTCTTGGTGGAAAGTATACTCTTGGATTTGCTATGAACAGTCAACCATCAGCAAAGTTTACCTCAGGTGCATCCACAACCGAACTCAAAGCACCAAAATCAACAGTATTTGGTACTGGTATTGCAAGCATAATGTTAAATGTTCACTTCTAATTGCTTGATGTAAAACTTTAATTCCTTTGTCCGCGCAAGCGGACAAAGGAATTTTATTAAATCAAATCAAATTTACAGTTTATAGAGTCGAAATGGATATACTAAGCAATCTAAAATATGCAGAAGGTTCTAAGCGTAAGAAAAAACGTGTAGGTAGGGGACAGGGCTCCGGTTATGGAGGTACATCTACCAGAGGAATGAACGGTGCTAAGTCTCGTTCAGGTCATAAACATAAGGCGTGGTTTGAGGGTGGTCAGATGCCTTTACAAAGGCGGGTTCCAAAATTTGGTTTTACGAATATCAACAAGGTAAAGTTTAATATACTTAATCTTGGTGATATTCAGAAATTTATAGACCAGGGTAAAATAAAAGAAACATCCAACCTCAATAAAGAGTTTTTCTTATCCGGCAATTTTATCAAAAACAAAAACCTCCCACTTAAAATTTTGGGTAATGGTGAATTGAAAGCCAAAGTTGAAATTTCTGCTGAGGCATTTAGTAAAACTGCAATTGAAAAAATTGAGTCTCTTGGAGGGAAAGCAATAATAGTATGAGTGGGTTTGTAGAGAACTTCAGAAACATCTTTAAAATTGAAGAGTTAAGATCAAGAATCCTTTTTACAATAGCCCTTCTAATTGTAGTCAGGATCGGAGCACATATTACAATACCTGGTGTAAATGCTTCTTTATTAGTTGCGATGGAATCATCAAAGAGTCAGCCAGGTTCTTTATTTGATTTGTATGATTTATTTGTAGGAGGTGCATTTTATAAGGCAGCAATTTTTTCACTTGGAATAATGCCATATATAAGTGCATCTATTATTATACAATTGCTTGGGGCTGTTTTTCCTTATTTTCAAAAGTTACAAAAGGAAGGTGAGGAAGGAAGGAAAAAAATTAATCAATTAACAAGAGTTTTAACCATTCCAGTTGCTGCACTGCAAGCTTGGGGTGTTAGTGTCCAGCTTGCTTCAAGAACAGAAAGTGGTGTGAGCATTTTAAATCCAGATGTTTCCCATTTTACTTTTACAATGTCGACAGTAATTTTCCTTACTGCAGGGACAATTCTGCTGATGTGGTTCGGGGAACAAATTACAGAAAGAGGCATTGGCAACGGAATTTCTCTTATAATTTTTATCGGGATTATTGATAGATTTCCGTATTCAGTACTTAACGAGGCAAAGATAGTTATATCGGGCGAACGCAATATACTTATGGAAGCGGTTTATATTGCGGGTCTTATATTAATTATAGCAGGGGTTATTGCTGTTACTGTTGCTACCAGAAAAATTCCTGTTCAATATGCAAAACGAGTTGTCGGAAGAAAAGTTTTTGGAGGTGTTACGCAATATATACCTTTAAAGGTTAATCAAGCAGGTGTGATGCCGATAATCTTTGCTCAATCAATTATGTTTATACCGAGCACGATTTTAACGTTTTTCCCTGAAAGTGATTTTATGCAATCAATTGCCCGATATTTTGATTATACAAGTTTCTTTTATTCCTTTGTTTATGCTCTTTTAATAGTATTTTTTACTTACTTTTATACTGCAATTGCTTTTAATCCAAAAGATGTTGCTGACAATATGAAAAAACAAGGTGGTTTTATTCCAGGTGTTAGACCTGGAAAACCAACCAGTGATTTTATAGATAATATCCTTACAAAGATTACTTTACCGGGTTCAATATTTCTTGCGATAATAGCAATAATTCCAACTTTCTTAACAAAGATGGGAATTACATCCGGGCTTGCTCAATTTTTTGGTGGTACCAGCCTTTTAATTGTTGTTGGTGTTGCACTTGACACATTACAACAGGTTGAATCACATTTAATAATGCGACATTATGATGGTTTTATGAAAGGAACGAAGCTAAAGTCTCGTAGATTTTAGTATGGGTTTGATAAAGACAGAAGATGAAATCGCTAAAATGCGAGTTAGCTGTAAAATTGTATCAGACGTTCTTAAACATATAAAGCAATTTATTGTACCGGGAATAACTACTGCTGAGATTGATAAAATTATTGAGAATTTTATTATTTCGAGAGGTGGTAAACCAGCATTCAAAGGTTATGGAGGAGGCAAGAATCCATTTCCAGCGAGTGCTTGTGTATCAGTGAATGAAGAAGTTGTTCACGGAATTCCAGGAAATCGAATGTTAAAAGAAGGAGATATTGTTTCAGTAGATGTGGGTGTTTTAAAAGATGGTTATTATGGTGATGCAGCATATACATATTCTGTAGGGGAGATTTCTGAGAAGAAAAAAAAACTATTACAGGTTACTGAAGAATCATTATATGAAGGTATTGCGCAGGCAGTACCTAATAATACAATAAATGATATAGCTTGTGCAATTCAGAATTATGTAGAGGGTAAAGGATTTTCGGTTGTAAGAGAACTTGTAGGACATGGAATAGGATCAAAGTTACATGAGGAACCTGCAGTTCCAAATTACTATAGCAAATATAACACACAAAAATTATACAAGGGTATGACCCTTGCAATAGAACCTATGGTTAATTCAGGGACTTATGAAATAAAGGTAAAAGCAGATGGATGGACAACAGTAACGAAAGATGGTGAGCCAAGTGCTCATTTTGAACATACAATTTTAATAACAAATTCTAAACCTGAGATTTTAACTTTATAAAGGAATTGCCAAAGCAAGACGCAATAAAAGTTGATGGGATTATAACAGAGATTCTTCCCAATACAACCTTTAAAGTAAGGTTGGAAAATGGTCACGAGGTTCTTGCTCATATCTCAGGAAAAATGAGAATGCATTATATCAGAATATTACAGGGTGATAAAGTGACTGTTGAATTATCCCCTTATGATTTAACAAAGGGAAGAATCATTTATAGATACAAGTAGTTTTTTAGAAAATTCGAAAGAGGAAAATTTTTATGAAAGTGAGAAGTTCAGTAAAAAAAATGTGTGATAAGTGTAAGATCATAAAACGCAAAGGCGTCGTGAGGGTAATTTGTGTAAATCCAAAGCATAAGCAAAGGCAGGGATAATTTAGAAATTAATCAGGAGATATAAAATTGGCGAGAATAGCGGGAATTGATTTACCAAGAAATAAACGAATTGTAATTGCCCTAACTTCAATTTACGGAATTGGAGTTTCAACTTCAAAAAAGATTTTATCGAAGTTAGGAATCAGTGAGGATATAAAGGTGTCTAACCTTACTGATGATCAGGTTAATCAAATTCGTAATGCAGTGAGTGAATTGAAAATAGAAGGTGCGCTTAAGTCAGAGATCCAGATGAATATTAAAAGGCTTATGGATATTGGTACATATCGTGGAAAGAGACACCGTAAAGGTTTGCCGGTTCGTGGTCAACGGACGAGAACAAATGCCAGAACAAGAAAAGGTAAGAGGAAAACTGTTGCTGGTAAGAAGAAAGCTACAGCTAAGAAATAAATAATAATCAAAGTTTCGGAAAATTAAACTTATAGAAATTGGCAAAGACTTATAAAAAGGCTAAGAAAAAAATTCAAGTAGACGCAAACGGAATCGCACATATTAAAGCGACTTTCAATAACGTTATTGTTACTATTACAGATATTTATGGTAATACCATTTCCTGGTCATCTGCAGGTAAAAATGGTTTTAAAGGTTCTAAGAAGAATACACCTTTTGCTGCTCAGGTTACAGCAGAAGCTGCAGCAAAAGAAGCATACGACCTTGGACTAAGGAAAGTTGATGTGTTGATTAAAGGAGTAGGATCCGGACGTGATGCTGCTGTCAGAGCGCTTAATACAGCAGGTTTAGAAATAACATCTATTAAAGATATTACACCTTTACCACATAATGGTTGCAGACCTCCAAAAAGAAGAAGGGTTTAAAAATTTTATTATAAAAATATTTGAAAAACAAAACAATAAGGTATTAAATGGCAAGATATACTGACGCAAGTTGTAAGCTTTGCAGACGTGAAAGACAGAAACTTTTCCTCAAAGGGGAAAAGTGTTATAAAAGTACCTGTCCCATTGAAACAAGAAACTATCCGCCGGGACAACACGGTCGTTCAAGACGAGCAAGGTTAAGTGATTATTCGTTTCAGTTAAGAGAGAAACAAAAAATTCGTCGTACTTATGGTTTACTTGAAAGGCAATTTCGACTTTATTTTGAAATTGCTTCAAAGAAAAAAGGTATTACCGGAGATAATCTTGTAAAAATATTGGAAAGCAGACTTGATAATACTATATACAGATTAGGGTTTGCTCCATCAAGAAAATCAGCAAGACAATTGATAACTCATCGCCATTTTACAGTCAATGGTAAAACAGTAAACATTCCCTCATATTTGTTGAAATCCGGTGATATTATTAAGGTAAGAGAAAAGAGCAAAACTCTTGATATTATTCATAACTCTATGAAGCAAATAAAGGATGAAATGCTTGTTCCCTGGTTGAGTCTTGATAAAGCAAGTATGACAGGAACGTTTTTACACGTACCTGATAGGTCTGAAGTTCCATTTATTGGAAATGAACAATTAGTAGTAGAGTTATATTCAAAGTAATTTAAAAATAAAACTTCATTAAAAATGAAAATAAATCATTTGCAAATACCGGAAAAAGTAGAAAGAGATGAAACTACATTTTCTGATACTTACGGGAAGTTTATATTACAACCTCTTGAAAGAGGATATGGTATTACAGTTGGAAATGCACTGAGAAGAATTTTGATTTCATCTTTACCCGGTACAGCGATTGTAGCTATAAAAATAAATGATATACCCCACGAGTTCTCTACCATTAAAGGTGTGGTTGAAGATTTAACTGAAATTATATTGAATCTGAAAGAAGTTAAGTTTAAGAACCTTACAGGTTCTTCAAACAGAATTGATTTTAAAATTAAGGGACCTAAAGAATTTACTGCGCAGGATATACAGAATGCTACGAGTGATTTTAAGATATTGAATCCGGAACAACACATTGCAACTCTTAATAAAGATGCAAATTTAAACATCGAACTTAGAATGGGTTCAGGGATAGGATATGTACCTGCTGAAGATAACAAAAAATATGAATTACCACTTGGATTTATCCCGATCGATTCTATTTTTTCTCCAGTTGTTAATGTTAACTACACAATTGAAAACACTCGTGTTGGTCAGAGGACAGACTATGATAAATTAATCCTTGAAGTTAAGACAACAGGTGCAATTACTCCTGATGATGCGGTTGTAATGGCAGCAAGGATTATGAAAGAACATCTTCAATTATTTCTTAATTTAAAACCTGAATTTGTTGAGAAGAGTGTTGAAGATGAAGAAAAAGATGAGCAATTTGAAGAGATAAGAAAAATTTTAAAAACACCAGTAGATGAACTTGAATTATCTGTAAGGTCTCAGAATTGTCTAAGGTCAGCTGATATAAAAACTATAGGTGATCTTGTTCGAAAAAATGAATCAGAAATGCTTCACTTCAGGAATTTTGGTAGAAAGTCATTAGCTGAACTTACCGAACTTATCGAGAGTTATGGGTTAAGTTTCGGTATGGATGTGGACAAGTATCTTAAAGAAGAAAAAGATAAATAGTATTTTTCAATATCTTAAAGTTGGTATAGATGGAACACAGGAAAAAAGGTAGAAAGTTAAAACGCACTGCAAGTCATAAGAAAGCATTACTCTCTAATCTTGCAACATCATTAATTAAGAATAAGAGAATTAAAACTACGGTTGCTAAAGCTAAGGAGTTGCGAACTTTTATAGAGCCGTTAATAACTAAAGCTAAGAAAGCACTTCTTGCAAAAAATAATGGAACACCTGAATCAGCAGTCCATTACTTCCGTTTAATAAAGCGCTTTATCAAAGATAAGGAAGCTTCAAATATGTTAATGGGAGAAGTTGCTGAAAAAGTAAAAAATAGGAACGGTGGTTACACAAGAATATTAAAAACTGGATTCAGAGTTGGTGATGGTGCTGAAGAAGCTATAATTGAGTTAGTTGATTTTTCAATAGCAGCTGAAAAGTCAGAAGGAACAAAAAAGAAAACTACAATAAAGTCAAGAAAAAAAGTACCTACTGAAGAAGTAAAACCTGAAACAACTCCTGAAACAGCAGGAAGTGAAACTGAAGAAAAGCCTGATAAAAAAACAACACGGAAAAAAAGTAGTCCTGCTAAAACTGAAAAGACTAAAAAATCCACTACTTCAAAAAAGGAATCCGAAAAAGAGTCAGTAAAAGAACCTGAAAAAAAGAAAACGACTCGCAAAACTAAACCTAAAAAAGAAGAATAAAACTTTTTTTCAGTTTATATTATAAAAAATCGGCAGTCTTTGTACTGCCTTTTTTTTACATTTTAATTGAAAATTATATTGATTATTTTTCCACTTATTTAAAAATATTAAAAAAGAGATGAAAATAACCTCAGCAGAGTTTATAGATAGTATATACGACCTTAGAACGCTTCCAAAAACAATACTTTCTGAGTTTGTTCTTGTTGGGCGTTCAAATGTAGGGAAATCATCGCTTATAAATAAAGTTTGTAACAAAAAAAATCTTGCAAAAATCGGTTCAATACCGGGTAAAACAAGACAACTGAACTATTTTCTTATTAATCAAAAATTTTATATTGTTGATTTGCCGGGCTATGGATATGCTAAAGTCCCTGAACAGATACGGGCAGGCTGGCGTAAACTTGTTGAGGAATATATCAGCGAGAGGGAAAATGTAAAACTTGTATTTGTTCTCATTGATTGTAGGCATGAGCCAAGTTATCTTGATGAACTTATGATCAACTGGCTTGAGTATTATGAAATACCATTTGCAATCGTTCTAACAAAAGCTGATAAAATTTCCAAAAATAAAATGGATAAGGCTATTTACAGAATTTCTAAAATTGTTTCAAATGAAGAACTATGTAAAGACTATATTCCTTTTTCAATTATTACCGGTGAAGGGAAAGAAGAAGTTTTGAAACTAATAGAAGAAACATTAGAGAATCAAAAATAATAATACTTTTGAACTGATAAAAGTTCTAACTTGTTAAAACACAAACCCATTAAGATTATTGTTGCTGACAGGATAAATTTAAGTGGAGCTAAAGTCTTAGACAAAACAAAATTTTCACTTACAATCTCTCCAAACATTTCACAAAATGAAATTTTAAAACGTTTCTTAAACTATCACGTACTTATTATTCGTTCCGGCAGAAAGATAACATCTGAGTTTCTCTCAAAGTGTAATTTTGATGTTATTGTTACTGCAAGTAAAGGAGTTGACCATATTGATATTAGTTATGCGAAAAAACGGGGGATACATATTTTATCTTTGAGTGAAGCAAACTCAGTATCTACAGCTGAACACACACTTGGATTAATTATTGAAGCTATGAAGAGGATAAGAGTATCAGATGAAATTGTTAGAAGTGGAAATTTCAGTAATCGTAATTTCTCTCGCAGAGAACTTGAAGGGAAAAAAATTGGAATCATAGGTATAGGCAGGGTTGGAAGAAGAGTTGCCAATTTTTGCAAAGCTTTAAATATGAGAATCCTTGCAAATGATATAGATAAGAGTGTGGTTGAGAAAAATTCTGATTTAAAGTTTTATCCTCTTGATCAAATACTAAGAAACTCTGACATAATCACAATTCACATTCCTCTAAATGAAAATAACTTTAGATACTTTTCAGCAGACAGACTTTCAATGCTGAAAAAGACAGCGGTCTTAATCAATACATCAAGAGGAGAAGTGCTTGATGAAGATTACCTAATATATATGTTAAGAGAAAATAAAATCTCTTATGCCTGTCTTGATGTATTTTATAACGAACCGGAAATAAATCCCGAGTTTTTTTCCCTTACAAATGTAACTCTAACAAATCACATAGCTGGGAAGACACGAGAGAGTGATATTAAAGTGAGCAAGGAAATATTTTCTCTGATCAGGGATTTTTATAACTTTCACGGACAAAAAACCTGAAAAGGGTAAAAAGAAAATTCAGAAAATTATATATTGACAAGTTTTTTCAATACTATTATATTAGCATAAGTTGTAACAGTTATTTAAATAAAAGGTTATAATTTTTTAACTTATTCCTTAACTAAATAGAAGGAGAAAAAAAATGCTAAAAAAACTACTCTTAGTAGCAATGGTTGTGTTGCTTGCTGGAAATGCAGGAGCACAAATCTTTACAAAGGCTCAGATGTCAAAGATCATCAGAACCGAGTACAGAATGAAACTTATTGATGATGCTTTGGTTGGAGAGCCAGTAAATGGTGTAGCAAAGAAATCAACAACAATTGGACCAAGCACCTATGCACTTATTACTTCACCAATTATTTTCAATATTGGTGATGGTCCACAAGCCTGGACGGTAACAATAACTCCTACAGGTGGTACAACAATTTATGACCTTGCTTCAAACTCAGTTCCTCAGTATTTGGCTCAGGATCCAAATACACCTGACAATATGCACGCAATATTTATGACAGCACCTTTTAATGACCTGAGCTTTACTAACAGAAGGTCAAAGTATTACTTCTCTTCGGATAGAGGTCAAACCTGGAGTTTTGCTGGAGAAATGAATCCTACTAACAAAAGGTCTGGATTCCCGGCAATTACCGTCTCATCTGAAGGTAATGCACTTGGAGCAAATCATAGCAGTACAGATGGTAATACCACAACAAGAACATTGTGTTATTATGATGCTGCTCCGGGTTTAGGTTCATTTACAGTTATGGATCCAGATTTACTTCCCGGTGGACAAGCACCAATCTGGCCCAGAATAACACAAACCTCGAATGTAAACCTTACTCAAAAGTTTGTAATAACATCTTCAGTCAATAGTTCATCATTTGACTCCTGCTTTAAGAATGTAGGTCTTTCTCTTAATTCTACAAGCTTTACCGGTTATTCACCAATACCAACTGGTAATACTGCTGAAACCTATCCTATTGCAGTTGGTTCAGACGGAAGGATTGGAATTGCAATGGTTGGCAGTGACCTTAACCTTGGTGCTGACTTTACAGGTAGTATCTGGTTCACTGAATCAACAGATAATGGTTTAACCTTCTCTACTCCTATAATGATTTTCAAGACCCCGTGGAATGGTGATAGTTTGGGTGGTTTAAGAGGTATTTCAATTGCCTATCAAGGAACTGTACCAAAAGTTGCATTTGAAACAATAAAGATTACTCAAGCAGGAAGCTTTTATCCTCTTTACTATGCAAGAATAAGATTCTGGTCAACAAATCTTCCGGGTTCAGATCCAGATAGAAGCATAGTTATAGCTAATAACTTCCCGGGTGGTAATGTTTATATGCCACAAGATTCACTTTATCAGGGTGTAAATGACGTATTTGGAACACTTTGCAGACCATCAATTGGAGTTTCCAATGATGGTAATGGAGTATTTGTTGCATTTATGTCTATTACCAACAGGTTCCTTGGAGTAACAGATACAACTAACTTTAAGGCAGTTTATCTTGTAGGTTCAAAAGATCAAGGATTAACATGGGGTAATCCTCAAAAGATAACACCAGATGGTCCTCCTGTAAGAGACTGGACATATCCGAGTGTTTCAAAGTGGAATGATAAGATTGGGACAGATTATTATGTCAATATGATAATTCTCTCAGACTCAATGCCTGGTTCATTTGTTAATGGAACAGGGAACGGTCAATCATTGGCACAATATATGTTTGTAAGGGTTAAGGTACCACAAAATGAAGTTGGAGTTAAGAATGTTGGTTCAGAAGTCCCGAAAGAATATAGCTTGATGCAAAACTATCCAAATCCATTTAACCCGACAACCACTATTAAATTTGCATTACCTAAGTCATCAAATGTAACATTGAAGGTTTATGATATTACAGGAAAAGTAGTTGCAGTGTTACTTGATGGAGGTGTTGTGGCACAAGGGACATACGAAGTCAGATTTGATGCTTCGAAGCTATCAAGCGGAATTTATTTCTATAGTATAGAAGCAAATGGATTTAAGGCTACAAAGAAAATGATGCTTGTTAAATAAGAATCTTCTTTCATTGAGTTACTCTCCTGAAAATTCAGGAGAGTAACTCAAATTATCTATATGAATTGAATAATTATTGATAGAATGAATAAACCCCTTTTTTAAAAATGGTGAATGCTATTTTGAAGAGGGTTATTTTTTTAAACAAACATTTAAATTATTGGAGGGAAAAATGAGGGATAACACAAGTTTAAAAGTTACGTCCCTTTTGATATTTTCTTTACTACTTTTTTTATTCCCCGCCAGTATTTTTGCTCAATCTACCGGTAGCATCGGTGGAAAAGTAACCGATGTAAATGGTAATCCACTGAGTGGAGTTGTAGTAAAACTTGAGGGTTATAATATAGGAGCAATTACTGATGATAATGGGGAATATGTTATTTTGAATGTTGATGTTGGAACCTACAATCTTGAAGCATCTTTGCTAACTTATGAGACAAAAAAAATTACCAATGTTAAAGTTTCTGTTGACCAGAGAACGAAGGTAGATATTCAATTAAAGTCAACAGAATTTAAAACAGAGGTAATAGTAATTGAAGCAGAAAGAAAAGGTATAGATGTAGAACAGAGTGGAAGAATTATTGAAACCCAACAAATTCAAAACACCGGAATTAGAGGCATTACTAACCTTGTTGCTAAAACAGCCGGGGTAGTACAGGATGAGCGTGGTGGTTCCTTAAACATTCGTGGTGGTCGTAGTAATGAAAACATCATCATAGTTGATGGTGTTGAAACGACCAATCCACTTGATGGTTCATCACGTGCATTTGTTCCAAACAACCTATTACAGGAAATTACAGTTCTTACAGGTGGATTTGGAGCTGAGTATGGAAATGTATTAAGTGGTGTTATTAATGTTTCAACAAAGAGTGGAACAGATAAATATACGGGTTCTCTTGAACTTATCACTGACGAGTTTACTGGTAGATGGTTTGATACGAGATCTCAAGGATATAATAATTATAATGTAACCTTTGGTGGTCCTATTATTCCTTCTAAAAAACTGGCAAAGGTATTTAATTTCTTTGGAAGTTTTGAACGTTACTTCCAGAGACAAACTATTAATTCGTGGATACTTAATTATTTACCAACAATTGCTCCTGATGGTAAAATCAGAAATAATGAAGCAGGAAATTACAGCTATAACGGAAGGTTAAATATTAATTTAAATGAATTACCGGGTGGAAATATTCCAATCAATTTAAGATTTGGTGCAACTGTTAATTTAGGCAGGTCAAGAGTCCTTTATGGTTCTAATGTTTATGGCTATGATCCTGTGACTAATACTTATGGGATAGATCAGGGCAATTCAAATAGGAATCCTTTAGTCCTGACAGAAGACTATCAGTATTTTGGCAGGATTGTACACAATGTTGCAAACAATTTCTTCTATGAATTACAGGCAAGTTATTTCCGCTCTTTTTCTGAACAAAGTGATCCTTATTTGAGAGATAATCTGACCTGGTATGGTGATACAAATTATGTTCCCGGTTTGAACGCATTTTATAGAGGATTTGGTCAGGGACGTGTTTTGGGACTTGATGCTAAGACTTCTTATCTTTACAGAATGCAAAATTCAGTAATTGATGTATATGAGAAATTAGACCTCAGTTATATAGGGGGTAAAGCTGACTTTACATGGGCAATTCTGACAAAAAAATATGGTGACCACGAAATAAAATTCGGTGGGGAGTATAAATATCACACATTAAAGAGATTAACAATTAACCCTTCAGCAACTGCGGATTACTCAGTCTCGGATCCATTTGATAGATGGTACAGCACTAACCAGGCAAGACTTAAAACTTATGGGTATGAAATTACAACCTGGGATCCAGTGAGTAATCAGATGGTAACGATTGCTCCGGGTGATGATGCTAAACATCCTATCACAGGTGGTTTCTATGTCCGTGATAAGGTTAGTTTTCAGGAATTTAATGTTAATGCTGGTATAAGGGTTGACTTTCTTGATGTTAATACAAAAGTATTAAGAGATATTCAACACGATCTTGTTGGACCAGATGGGAAGTTGATTACAGATGATGACTTTGTTGATAGTAAAATGAATTTTACAGTAAGCCCGAGATTAGGATTCTCCTTCCCAGTAACAGACAAAATTATTTTTGTTGCTCAATACGGGAAGATGGTTCAAATGCCACAATTGAACCTCCTTTATGTAAATCAGGAAACTTTGAGGAGATTCCTCTCAACTGCTTTACAGGATGTTATAGAGAACTCTTCACTTACTCCAACCAAACTTACCCAATACGAAGTTGGCTTTAAACAACAGGTTGGAGATTATATCAATCTTGGTATAACAGCATTTTATAAGGAATCAGTAGATTTAATAGGTGCAGGCAGAGTTAAAGCAACAGCAGATGGTAAAGTTCCAGTAGGCTTTGTTGCTTATATGAATACAGACTTTGCAATTTCAAGAGGACTCGATTTCTACTTCAGTATGAGGAGAATGAACAGGCTTGCAGTAGATATAGCTTATACACTTTCTTATGCTTCAGGTACAGGTTCTGATGCATTCTCAAAGTTCAGTCTTGCTAACGATACAAGACAGGAATTGCCGTACTTTGTTTATCCACTTGATTACGACCAAAGACATACAGGAAATATTAATTTAGATTATAGATTTGGTGAAACCGATGTGCCAGATGGATTCTTTGGGCATATACTTAAAAATTTAGGTCTTAATGTGTTATTTAGTTTCAATAGCGGAAGACCATATCAAAAACGTGATGTTGCTAACACTGCTACTGGAACAAGTGGTGATATAGCATATTCAGCAAAGAATGAAGTTTACCGAAAATGGAACTTTAGACTGGATATGAGACTTGATAAAACTGTTAACATCTGGAAGACCTACTGGAATTTCTATGTTTATGTAATCAATGTGTTAAATACAGAAATTGTTAATTATGTATTTCCGGGTACGGGCAAACCTGATGATAATGGTTACTTACAAACTCCGGATGGTGCTAATAAGTACGCAAATGATCCAATATTTAGAATGTTATGGCCTGAAAGGATTAAATTCTTCTCAAATTGGGGACCGCCCAGACAAATTAGGTTCGGAATTAATATTACTTTTTAAGTCCCTTATTTGAATAAATTTTTAATAACTTAATTTAAGTTGATATGAAGTATAGAAAAATTTTAATAATACTAATCTTGATGATAGGTACTGTAGCGCTAAGCAAGCCAAGAGTATCTTTCAGTCCATATCCACCGATTGGTAAGTTAAATCCAAATGCTGTTGTTATTCAAAGAGTAATTTTAAATGCAAATAACATTTCAGCATATTTTCAGAATACAGGTATATTTGACCAGAATACAACCAGCGGAAATCTTGCAGGACTTGAATGGCCCAAAGGTAGTGGTAAAACTGCTTGCTTTACTGCAGGTCTATCAATAGGTTGTTATAAATGGAGTGAGAACTCTCAGGGCAGAAAACTTGCTCAGGTTATGGCATCATATAAAGGTGAATGGGTACCCGGTGCTATAAAAATGGTTGGAGGTAAACCCACATTAGATAATGATCCCAAATTTAAAATGTATTCTGTAAAGACAGGGGACAATGAAACTACCAATCCTGACTATGCAAACTGGGGATTGATGGTTCCTTATGGGGCTCCTTATCAGGATATAAATCAAAATGGGCAGTATGACCCGGGAATTGATATCCCCGGAAGACAATATGCTGCTCAAACAATCTTTGAATGTATGACGGATGCTGATCCAACCAACAGATCTTCAGGTGAGGGTTTTGGTGGCGGTGTACAGGATCCATTACTTTATGCAGAAGTTCACTGGACAATGTGGGCATATACGACCCCCGGACTTGAAGATATGCAATTTATTGATTACAAGATTATCAATAAAGGTGATAGTGCATGGTATAGAACATATATGGGAATTGTTGTTGATCCAGATCTTGGTGATTCAAACGATGACTATATAGGTTGTGACACGACATTTAATCTTGGTTACTGTTATAATGCTGATAATGATGACTTGATGTATGGAACAGCACCCCCTGCATTTGGAATGGACTATTTCAGAAGTCCTGTAATAAGATCAATAAATGATACGTTAGGTTTGACATCATTTACGTTTTTTACAAATACAGGTAGCTCACCACCACCTTGTGAATCTGACCCCAATGGTGAACCTGTTGGAGCGTATTTGATGTTGCAGGGTGTTAAGAAAGACTCCACATCATATATGGATGTTACACAAAATCCATATAAAAGGACTAAATTCTGCTACTATGGAGACCCTGAAACTGGAACAGGCTGGACAGAATACAAAGGCTCGATTCCTAACTGTGGTGGAGATACAACTGGAACATTAGTTGCACCAAATCCTCCCGGAGATAGAAGATTCATTTTCTCTTCAGGTAGAGAAGACTTCATAATGAATCCGGGTGATACACAGAACATTGTTCTTGCACAATTTGTTGCTCGTGGTTCAAACAACAAAAACTCTGTTACAAAATTAAGACAGATAGGAAAAACTGCGAAAATTATATTTGATCAAAACTTTAATGTTACACCTCCACCGCCACAACCAAAAGTAGATGTTGCTATAACTCCTCTTGCAAATGGTTTGTGTAATATAACTTTGAACTGGGATGATGCTGCTGAAAAATATGTTTATTGGGATACAATATTCTTCCCACCAAGTGCACAGAACATTTATAAGTTTCAAGGATATGAAGTATATGAAATAAATAAATATGCGAAAACTATTCCTGACTTTACTAAACCTGAAACAATTACAAATGATGTGCAGTTGATAGATATATTCGATAAACGTGATGGCATTGGTACTATTATAGATACATTTTCAACAGGTGTAAGTATAGGTGGAAACGAAGTTTTTGCGCCGTTCCCGATTGTACCTCCATATAAAATGGCAAAACCAGCTAACTTCCCAGATCACGGTATTTCGAGAAGTATTACTCTGACAACTACCAAGTTCCCTGAAAACTATGGAGGTAAGACATCCTTTATTTATGGACAGGAATATTACTTTGCAGTAGTAGCTTATGCATATAGTGCTTCTGATAGTATCAGGAGAGGATTTAAAGTTATAAGGAATTCACTTGGTTCATCAATAACAGTTGTTAAACCTATTGCTCCTCCTGCAGGTACTATTTATACTTATAAGAATGGAGATACACTTGATGTTTCGTTCCCAATAAGAGATCTTGGTTTAGCTCCTATTGTAAGGAATGCAGATATACTGAAAAATGCAGTTTACAGAGTTGTGTTTAATCCTGATACGACTTATAATATTCTGAGGAAACTTGAAGGTAATTCCTACTTTGATACATTGAAGACAAATTTGAAATTTGTACCATTTAAATCTTCGACAGACGATTCATCAAGAACGCTTGATGGTATATTTTTTAACTTACAAAAAATCAGATACACATTCTCTGGCTCACCGGGAGATTATCTTGGGAATGTTGGTGTATTAAAAGACCCTGGTAAGCTGGGTTCGGACAGTATTCAAACTCGAAGATTTGGTTGGGAATGGTCTCCACCTGAACGTCAAAGTTACACAGGTGCTAAAGTGTTGGTAAATAATCAGGATCCTGTATGGCAATCGAAGTCAATGAGTATATCTTATCCAACAAAGTATACCTATAACAAGGTACAATCTAAATTGACTCCGGATAAGCTAAGGACTGTTAAGATAATATTTACTGGTGGAGATACTGTTGCAGGGCAAAATGCATACAGGTATGTTGCGATAAGTAATAATAATTATCAATACCAGGATGTTAGAAAAGTTCCATTGACAGTCTGGGAAATTGATCCTTACGATAGTTCGGCAGCCCCACGACAATTGAACTGTGCGTTTCTTGAAAGAAGGGATTCTCTCTATCAGGATGATGGTCAATGGAATCCTTCAGTTGATTCAACTGGTGGATATAATATCCTTTACATCTTTAACTCCAATTACGGAGATCCTAACTGGGATGCATATTACAAGACACGTAATCTCTATGTATCAACGACAATAGATATTATGTATATCTGGGCGCCAAGAGCAGTTGCTGGAGTTTCTCCACAAAACGGCGACTATATGATTATATATCCTTACTATAATACGCGACCATACTTTGACCCGAACAATCCGGTGACACCATTCTTCTATGAATTTACAACAAAGGCTCCGATATTTGGTGATAAGAATACAGCTAAGAATCAAAATGCACTCGACAGAATTAAAGTGGTCCCAAATCCATACTATGGCTTCAGTACACTGGATAGGGGATCTGTAGATAAATTTGTTACATTCAGAAATCTACCACTTGAATGCACAATCAAGATTTATACATTGAATGGTGATTTGATTCGAGTGCTTGAAAAGAAAAACACAGGTAATCCATCTAACAATAGTACACTTGAATGGAATCTGCAGAACTTTGATCGAGTGCCAGTAGCGTCAGGAATATATATTGCTTTGATAGATGCACCGGGTATAGGACAGAAGACTATTAAAATAGTTGTATTTACAGCACAAGAACGAATTAATTTCTAAAATTTTTTGGGCTATCGGGTATAAAAGCCCGATAGCTTAAAATTAAAGTAAGGAGAAAATTTAATGAAAATACTATTAAAAATATTCGCAGCAGTAGTAATATTGACTCTCGCAGTTAATATTAGTATCAGCGGGCCGAGGGACAAGTTCGGTACTTCCGCTGCACCTGAGTTGCTTATTCCTGTTGGCTCAATTGGTACTGCTCTTTCAGGTTCAAATATCTCCAGCATTCAGGGCATAGATGCAATGTACTGGAATCCTGCAGGTCTTTCGGTACTTAATTCGTCACGTGGAGAAGCTCTGTTTTCACATATGAATTACTTTGCCGATATGCGGGTTGAATATTTTAGTGCTGGAGTCAATCTCGGAAGCCTCGGGACAATTGGGGTTGGACTTAAATCTCTTGTTATTGGAGATATTGAAGAAACCTCTGAAATACAACCAGAAGGTACTGGTGTAGTTTATAGCCCAACTTATTTAGTTGCAAATGTTTCGTATGCTCGAAGAATGACAGACAGAATCAGATTTGGAACAAATGTAAAAATAATTAGTGAAAATGTAGCAGATGTTTCAGCTACAGGTTGGGCATTTGATTTCGGATTGCAGTATGTTGCGGGAACAACAGGTTTGTCATTCGGAATAGCACTTAAAAATCTTGGTCCCTCAATGACATTTAACGGACCCGGACTTGATAGAGAATTTATTAATATCAATGGAGTCAAAACTACCGAGAGAATTAATTTACAAAGCTTTGATTTACCAACAAATCTTGAATTAGGGGTTGGCTTTGACAGAGAAATCTATAAAGATTTCAATCTTGGTATTCACGCGGGCTTTGTAAATGGAAGCTTTACCAGTGACGAATACAAGTTTGGTCTTCAGTTTGGATACAAAAATTACTTCTTTGTAAGAGGTGCGTTTACAATCTATCCCAACAAGGAAGCTGATGAATCACTGTTCGGACCAACTTTTGGAGCTGGTATAAGATATCCTTTTGGAAGCTTCTCTCTTGCATTTGATTACGCTTACAGAGTGATTAATGAAAGTGCTATGAATTCTACTAATCAGTTTTTCACTCTTACTCTGGGCTTTTAATTAAACTATTTTGTAACGAAAAAAGGTAATCATAGATTTTATGATTACCTTTTTTTATATTTTATAAGAGAATATGAAAAAAGTGTTTTTAACTTTAGTAATAACAGTATTTTTAAATGGTTACCTTCTTGCAGGCAATCTTTTTTATTATGTTGACTATTCAATTTTCAAAGATGTAGTGAGACAGAGATCCTCTATAGATATTGCTTTTGCATTTAAACAAAAAGATTTAAAATTTAAGTATGTAGAATCAAAATTTTTGGCTCAGGTTCTGGTTCGTATGATTGTGAAGAATAAAGGACAGGATTCTGTGTTATTTGATAATACATTTGGGATGAGTTCAAGTGTTGTTGATACATCTAAATTGAATGATATGTTAATTGGTCAACAGACTTTAATCCTCAATACAGGTGAATATAACATTAGACTTGTTGCAACAGATAATAATAATCCTGTTAATGTAGATACTGCATATTTTGATGTAAAGATTCCTGTATTTGAAGCGGGAGTATCACAACTTAGTGATATACAGGTTGCATTAAAAATAGAGAAAGCTAAAGAGCAAAATGGGATGTTTTATAAGAATGGTCTGGAAGTAATACCCAACATTCTTTTTGGCAATAATTTAAACACAGTTCACTACTATCTTGAAGTATATTTTCTTAAAACCCAATTTACAAAAGGAAATACTTTTTTAAGCGCAGAATTAGTTGAAGATGCCGGCAAAAAGGTAGTTTATAGCAAAGAAAAAGAAATATATTCTGAAGCTGATGCATTTGCTTATATAGGCGAAATTCCAATCGATTCATTGCAGAGTGGCTCATATAATTTATTGATTACACTTCTTGATAAATCAACAAATCAAAGGCTTTCAGCAAGTAAGAAATTTTTTGTTTACAACACTAAATTTTCAGAACAATTGGTTAGTTCAGATAGTAAAGGGTTTCTGAACAGTGAATATGTTAACATGGATGAAAATGTATTAAATGATGAATACAATAAGACAATATATATTCGCACAAGTGTTGAAGAAAACGAGTTTGAAAGACTGAAAACTCTTGATGAAAAACGAAAATTTATGTATAACTTCTGGTTGAAGCGAGATAATATACCATCAACTGCTGTTAATGAGTATAAGATGGATTATTTTAAACGTGTTAACGAAGCTAATAAACTTTTTAAACAGGGATTTACAGAAGGATGGAAGACGGATAGAGGCCGAGTTTATATAGTTTATGGCGTACCTTCAGAAATAGAACGACACAGTTATGATGCAGAAACTAAAGCGTATGAAGTTTGGACGTATGATTATATTGAAGGAGGTGTACAATTTGTTTTTGCAGAATCTCAGATTGCTTCCGGTTTATATTTTCTGATTCATTCTACAAAACGTGGAGAAATGAGGAATGACAACTGGATGAATGAAGTGAAAAAATCATTATAATAATGCGGAAAAATTTTTTACTAATTTTTATTTCTTTTCTATTTGCGGTTTTACTTTGGTTATATATAAATCTAAGCCTGACCTACACTATAAATAAAGTAGTAAGACTTGATTTTAAACTTAATAAAAATCAAGCTATAGCAAGTGAACTTCCAGATAGTGTTGAGTTAGTATTAAGAGGAAAAGGTTGGGATTTATTTCTTCTGTATCTAAAAGGTAAGTCTGATTTTTCAATTGATTTAACTTCATATCGTAAAGATACTAAACTCAACCTTCTACAGAATTTACAGGATAATGGTGAACTGCCGTCAAGTGTCTCAATACTTAATGTTAGTCCTCAGTTTGTTGATCTTGTTTTTGATAATATAAATTCCCGAAAAGTTCCTGTTAAAAACAATGTTAGAGTAGTTCCTAAAGATGGATATATTATTATCAGTTCTCCATTAATTCAACCTGATTCAGTTAAGATTACAGGTGCTTTATCAGTAATCAATAAGATTAGAACATTGGGGACGGAATCTCTAAATATTGAAAATGTTAGCAGTGATTTTTCAAAAGAAGTTAAGGTTATTGATACGTCAAATAGAAATATAAAAATTGAGCCTGATAAAGTTACAATTTCCTTCAAAATTGAACTTGCAGCCGAAAAATCTTTTGACAATATATCTGTTAATGTGCAAAATGTCCCTGCTGACAGGGAAGTTCTACTGGTGCCCCCAAAGATAAAAGTTTATGTTAGAGGTGGTGTTGGGACACTTGCTAAAGTCTTAATTGAAAGTATATCTGCAAATATTGATTATAAAACAATTGAAGACGATAAACTTGGATACGTCATACCTGAGATTAAATTACCTCCCAACATAACACTTGTTAAGCTTGAACCAGAAAAACTGCAGTATATAATCAAACGTAAAACATCCCAATGAAATTTTTAATTGAAGAGTTTAAAAAACTAATTTGTGAAATCAAAACTCTCAGCTTTAAAGAAGTTTATATTTTTATATCTGTTGCCATCATAATTTTTATCTCATTTACTTTAACAAATACAAGTTTTTATTTTCGTTACATAGGTTCTGATATTTTGCAATCAAGGATATACTGGTTACTTGCAGATGGGCTTATGATGTTTTTGATACCTGTGATTTCAATTAAGTTTATTTTTAAAGAGAAACTATCTGACTTTGGAATAAAAATAGGTGATTTAAAGTTTGGACTAAGTACTCTGATTCTTTTCTTAATTGTAATGTTGCCATTAGTTTGGATAGTTTCAGCATCTGAATCATTTGCAGAGACATATCCACAAGGAGGGAGGGCATTATTACATAACATACCTCTTTTGATTTTTTATGAGTTTTGTGTACTTGTTTATATGCTTGGTTGGGAGTTTTTGTGGAGGGGATATATGCTTTTTGGATTGAAAGAAAAATTCGGTTATTATGCTATTCTGATCCAGATGATCCCTTTCTTTATTCTCCATAAAGGTAAACCGGAGCTTGAACTTTTTGGGGCAATTTTTGCAGGTATTATTCTTGGTATTCAGTCACTGAGAAGTAATTCTTTTGTTTATTCGTGGATATTACACTGGTTGATTATGTTAAGTATTGACACTATTTCAGTTGTGAGAAAAGTTAATAACTTCTATTCAATATTTTAAAATGAAATCTGAACATTTAAGTCAAGATAAAAATGTTATTGACAGAGTTCTATTACTTTCATTTATCTTATTGATTCTTGTCTTTTCAACTTTTAAGATATTTCAGGACGATGATATATTCTGGCACCTCGCTACTGGCAAATATATTGTTGAAAATAAGTCAATACCTTCTTCTGAAGTATTTAGCTATACAGAAAGTGATGTAAAATGGATTCCTTTTGAATGGGGCTGGGATCTTGTTACATATAGCATATACAATTTAGGTGGTTTTGTAGCACTTTCATTATTTAGAACACTATTGATTACGGCTACATTTGGTTTCCTGTTGATGGCAATGAAAAAATTAAAGGTCAGCACAGGTTTGATTTATTTTTCATTACTTCTTGTTGCAATAGCTCTTTTGCCCAGAATGAGTATAAGACCACATCTTTTCTCATATCTTGGTTATGCATATCTTATTTATATTTTTACAATTGTCCGAATAGAAGAAAATAAGTTTTGGTTATTATATAGCATTCCTTTTGTTTTTTTACTCTGGGCAAATATTCATATGAGTGTAATGTTAAGTTTTGTTGTGTTTATTTTGTTTGTTATATTCTTCTTTCGTAAAGAAAAAAGTAACAGGACACCGAATCAAAAAAATATCAGAAAGATTTTTATTATTTTGATAGCAACTACTGTTGCAATGATTATAAACCCTCATCATATAAATACATATATCTATGCTTATGAACATTCATCAATGGATATGTTGCAGAATATAAATGAATGGCGTTCCCCATTCGCAAGTGACAGGGGTATTTATAACATAATTTATTTTTTGTTTTTAGCTCTGAGTTTATATGCATTATATAATTTATGGAAAAAGAAAGATTATTTTTCATCGCTTGTAATTATATTAACCGCAGTTAATTCGTTTCGAGCTGTAAGATTTACAGCTGAATTTCTAATTTTATCTGTTGTTTTCATAGTGGTTGCTTATGACTATTTATATAGAAAAGCATTTACTGAGAAGATACACCGCATTATAAACGGGACAATAACAATATTAATAATTCTTCTATTATATTTTTCCTATACAAATGTATTTTATTCTAAGGTAATAAAAAGTAATTATCGTGAAACAGGTTTTGGAATTAATGAGAGATTTTTCCCTGTTAAAATGTTTGATTTTATCAGAAGGGTTGGTGTTGAACAGATAGGTAGTAAACCATTTAATTCATTAAATATAGGGGGTTATTTTGTATGGAATTTCCCCGACAGAAAAAACTTCATTGATAGCAGAAATGTTTCTGAAAAGAGATATGATCTATATAAGGAAATAAATGCTACAAGAGTTGGCTTTGACACCAAACTAAAACAACTTGGAATTGATTATGTATTATACAGTGTTCCTACAATGACTTTGAATGCTTCTATACTTGAAAAAACTATTATTTCTTATTTAAGTACCAATTCGGACTGGAAATTAATATACTGGGATGATATCTCTTTTTTGTTCGTGAAAAATGAAATGAAATTTGCTAACTTGATTGAACAAAATGAATATAAATATCTAAATCCTTATAAATTTATTTTCCAAACTAAAGAATTTCTTGATACATATCAAAAAGACAAAAATCGTTTTATGCAAGAAGTCATAAGGAAGCAAAACGAAGACCCTGAAAGTAAAATTCTTAAGGATATTGTTAAGAAATTGAATATAGAAGTTAAAATAAACTAAAACATAAAACTTATGAAACTATCAGTAAATGTTGATCACATAGCTACATTAAGGGAAGCAAGAGGGGAAGTAGAACCCGATCCTGTTATTGCAGCGGGAATCTGCGAACTTGCAGGGGCAGAAGGGATTGTATGTCATTTAAGAGAAGATAGACGACATATAAATGACCGTGACCTCAGGCTTTTAAGAGAAGTTGTTAAGACAAAACTTGATCTTGAAATGGCAGCAACAGAAGAAATGTTAAAGATTGCCTGTGATGTGATTCCTGATTTGGTGACAATTGTTCCTGAAAATCGTCAGGAATTAACTACGGAAGGTGGATTAAATATATCCGCGAATAAAAGTAAACTTGAGGAGTATATTGATGAATTACATTCGAAGGATATAAAGGTAAGTTTATTTATAGATCCTGAGCCTAACAATGTTGATAAGTCAATTGAGGTTGGAGCGGATATTATTGAAATTCATACCGGAAAATATGCTAATGCGGTATCAGAAAAAGACCAGATTAATGAATTGAGTAAAATAGCTACGATCGCTCAGATGGGAGCAGAATTAGGGTTGATAGTAACTGCAGGTCACGGATTAAATTATTATAATGTTTATCCCTTAAAAAATATGAGTGAAATTCGGGAGGTAAGCATAGGTCACGCAATAATTTCTCGTGCTGTTTTTGTAGGGTTAGAAAAAGCAGTGTCAGAAATGGTTAAACTGTTACAGTAAGGGAATATGAGTGAATTGCGAGCTGAAAATTTAGTTAAATCTTACAAGAAACGGAGGGTTGTTGATAACGTTAGCCTTAATTTACAGCAAGGTGAAATAGTTGGTTTACTTGGACCTAATGGAGCTGGTAAAACTACTACATTTTATATGATTTGTGGAATGATAAAACAGGATGAAGGTGATGTTTATCTTGATGATGAGTGTATTTCCAAATATCCGATGTACAAAAGAGCAAAATATGGTATTGGTTATCTTCCGCAAGAGCCATCTATTTTCCGTAAAATGACAGTACGAGAAAACATACTTTCTGTCTTGCAATTTATGGAACTTGACGAAGATGAACGTGAAGAAAGATGTTATCGCTTGATGAAGGATTTTAATATTGATAGAATTCAAGACTCTCTTGGCTACGCTTTAAGTGGAGGGGAAAGAAGAAGGACTGAAATAGCAAGAGCTCTTGCCAGTAATCCTAAGTTTATTTTGCTTGATGAACCATTTGCAGGGATAGATCCTATTGTAGCAGAAGACATTATGAAAATGGTAGCAGACTTAAAAGAAAGAAATATTGGTGTTTTAATAACAGATCATAATGTTCATGAAACTCTCTCCATAGTTAGTAGAGCTTATATATTAATAGAAGGAAAAATCTTTACTCAGGGCACAGCTGAAGAATTAGCTTCAAACGAAATGGTCAAGAAACTTTATCTTGGTGAAAGATTCAGTCTTGACCGCTATCTTTTAAATAAGGAGTTATAATTTATTTTTTCTTTTGTTTCCCGGATTTTTGCGTTTTACCACTATCCTGAGAAGTATTTGGTTTGGTATTTTTTGTCTTATTTGTTGCTGTTGATTGCGATGAAGACTTGTTTTTGTAATCTGTAATGTAGAAACCTGTTCCCTTAAAAATAAGTCCAACTCCTGCACTGATTTTACGCTTCAAAGCAGGTTTACCACAAGCGGGACAAACTTTTAAGGGTACGTCCTTTATAGATTGAAAAAATTCAAATTCCTTACCGCATTTAGTGCACTGATACTCGTAAGTAGGCATAAGTTATTTACCCATTTTTAAATTTATTGAGGAATTTTTGTTTTGCTATATTATAATCTTCTTCTGTTATTAAGCCTTTTTCAAGAGCAATTTTAAGCTCTGAGAGTTTGTTAATGTCAATGGAACTTTTATCTTCAGAAGTTAAATTATTAGTTGTAAATTTATTTATTTTCAGAATTCTTTTTGGAACATCAATGGATAAGAAAGATATTTCATCAAGGTTATTTTTTAAATATTTAGCACGTGAAATTACTTTATCCTTTAGTTCTGTTGGGATATTATGTTCAATTTCTTTTATGAGTTTCTTTAAATAATTATGTTTTAAAGAACTACGTTTACTTTTTTCTCCTCCACTTGATTCAATTTCTTCTACAGGATATACTTTTTCAGAGTAATATTCTAAAATTACAAGTAATTCAGCATAATATCCATTTTGTAACAAATTTTTAAGCAGATAATTAGTTTTTTCCAGCAACTCATTACGAAGCGAGTTTTGTTCCTGTTCATTAAAGAGCGTTTTGAGTAGTTTTTGTTCAACACCAAGCTGATCAACTCTTGAACCTGTTATGCCTTCCTTTCTTGTGTAAGAATAAACAGGTAATTCTTCGTTGGTAAGTTCGTTTTTTAATATATTTACTTCCAATATCCCAAGTATTACACCAAGAACAAATGCTCTGAAAGCTTCTTCAAGTCGCTGTTTTTCAGTACTTGTTAAAGGCACAACATCTGAAAACTGAAAATAGTTTTTATCTATATGCAAGTCATAGCTCCCAGTTGTGGACAACATTTGATAATACGTTCTCATTTCATTTGAGACAGGATAAAGATAAAATAGAGGGAAACCAGCCCACTCAAAGTAAAATACAACTGAAGATTTATCAGCAGAATCTTTGAATTCAACATTAGAACCTACAATTGAAACTATTGTATCTTTAAACTTTCCAAAGGATTCTGAGTTAGTTTGCACACCAATGTAAAATTTCTTGGCTGATTCTGGAAGTTTAAATTTTCCGGGTTCTTCGTATATCTTAATCCATGGATAAGCCTGATTTAATATACCTCTAATTCTTGATTCGGTTTTTAAGATGTCTTTTGTAAAGAGTATATCAAGTATTTCATAGTCATTTCTAATATTTTGGAAAAACTCTTTAGCAAAATTAACCATTTTAATTTCAATTTCGGTTGCATCATTAGTCTTAAGCAGGTTTACAATTGTATTAATATCAGAAACACCTAACCGTTTAAGAAATTTATCAGCAAGTTCCTTTATTGTATCTGAAGCAATTTTACCGGTTCCTACATACCTCGGGTAATATTCAGACTCTATATCTTCAGGTTTATAAATAAACAAATTAAAAGAATTGTCAGGTTTTTCCATAAAATAGAAATACTTGTTTCTGAAGTTTTCTTTTAATACACCGAGGTTTCCTGTAAGTCTGTTTAAGTCTGGTAACAATCCAGAAATATATACTTTCCCGTCGTCTGCTTTTCTTGTTTGTTCAATCAAATAGAATATCCTCTGACAGATTTCTTTTGCATAAACTCTTGCTTTTAGTTTAATTAGAGCAGTGTAATATTCATCAAGAGCGTTAATAACTTTTTCCAATGAGCCTTCCATAGCAGCTCGTTTGAGTGGGTTAAAATTTGAACGAGCTTCATCTTCTTTTAGTTCCTGAATTTTTCTACGGACTTCCGTTTCAAATTTAGGTACTAAGTTTTGTAAGTCTTTGATTTCTTTTTCAAATCTTGGTAAATAATCAAAGTTACTATTGGTTAAAATAAATTGTAAACGTTTTAGGAGATTTATAGAATAGAAAACACCTCTTGAAGAATCATTTATTAACTGGTTTATCTTTCTTTCGAGAGAGCCGGGTAAATTCCTGTCTCTATCTCCGATTACTTCAGAAATAAGTCTTGTTCTATTTTCGTATAATACAGAGTAAAACATTCCGAGTCTCTGAACATCGTTGTCATCAATAAAGTTAGTGTCAAATTTATTTTTTTCAGTTAATAAATATTCTACCCAGTGTTTCCCTCGTTTTCCTGAAACAAGGTCGTTTTTAAGAGTGTTGAGAAAAGTATGAATTTGAGCCTGAAGAGAAGATTTCTCACCAGACGTATAAAGGGTGTCAAGTAATTGATGTCTGGTCGCTGATTCAAGTACACCAAGTTCTGGTAGTAAATCATTCAGAAGATAGCTATCAATTTCTGGTTGTGAACCTTCAGCATAAGAGAGATAATAATTGATAATATCTCCGCATAATTTATACGAACAGGAAAGTATAATTCTATCCACGGGGATGGAGATAGAAGCCTGTCCAAAAGATGAATATTTACACGAAAATGTTTCATCAGTGGAAAGCAAATTTTCAGGATAAAATCTTTGTTTATATTGCAGAAGATTAATCCTTACTCCGCGTTTGTAATTAGCAAAATCTGAATTGGAGAAATCCTGAAATATTGAATCAGCAATCATCTTAAAAATATCCCGTGTGCTTATATCAGAAATTGTTAGATTCTTAATATTTTCACCATCAATGAAATAAATGTCGTCATAAACTCCAGGTTGAAAATTTTTTGGTTCATTACGTTTCCAGGTAACATCGAAATTGTGTCGAAAATTAAAATGCTCGAGTTCCATCAAAGCTGCATAACCGTTAGCATAAATTCTTTCTTTGCCATAATTTTGGAAAATTTTTGGTAAAAGGATGTATGCAGAAGATATTGCCTGGTTTTTAAATAAATCACGTATAAGGAAACCAAGATCAATAAACATTCCAGAACCAGTTCCACCACTAACAGAAGCTATTACATAAACATTAATTTTTTCTGTATTGACTGATTTAATATGATGCTTTTCTTTTACAAAATTAATAGATCTTGCATCAGTAATTCGGGATTTAGCAGTAATAAGCTTATTGCATATCTCTTCAAAGTTGTGGAAAAAGGCAAGCCTTGCTGCAGGGCGAATCTGTCCTGCACCTGTATTCATTGTACCAAGTTTACCAATTTCTCCTGTGGGGTTAAGCCAACGCTTTATGTGTGGAATATCGTCCAATCTGGAAATGTATTCAGATGGATTAACAGGGTTGAAAACTTTTTCAGCAGGTTGAAAATCTATATCCTTTATTAAAAAGTCCCGTTCACGGGCGATACCAGTTTCTTCAGCAGGTGCATTATCTGTATCAATGTATAGGTATGAAGCAATAGGAAATTCAATTAAAGAACCGTACCTTTCAACAAATTGTCTCCTCAATCTCAATAACACTTCTTTTCCTGTTCCACCAATTCCTATAACAATTGTTGGGGAGAACTCCTGTGTTTTTAGCTTTAAAGAGTCTTTATTGGCTTCAGTAAGAACAATTTTTGCCTCACTTGCTAAATTTTCATTCATATTTTAAAAAATTATCTCTTGATAAACGAGAATACTTTAGAAGCCTGTTACGCTTTCACCCCCATCAACGTGAATTATTCCTCCTGTCATCCAATGAGAATCACGTTTATAATTATCTAATATAAAATTAGCTATGTCTTCTGGTTGTGTAAGTCTTCCCTGAGCATTTCTGCTCAAAGCAAACTGTACAAGTTTATCGCTGTTAGGGATTTTCTTCAGAGCAGGTGTTTCAGTCACACCAGCAAGAATTGCATTTGCAGCAATTTCATAAGGTCCAAGTTCAAAAGCAAGCTGTCTTATGTGTGATTCAAGACAGGCTTTTGCTGCAGAGACAGCTCCATAAAATTCTATAACACGTGAACCACCTGAAGAAGTTAGTGCAAAAATTTTACTTCCTTTACCTATCAGTTTACGATTAAAAACGTCCTGAGTCCAGTAAACAAGTGAGTTAGCCATAACATCGAGAGTCATTTCAAGTTGTTTCTGATTTATCTGATTTTCTGGATTTGGATCAATAAATTTTCTAAGTGTTCCAAACGCCAATGAATGAACAAGAACTTTAATAATAGGATTTGAACTGGATTGAAACACTTCCTGAACTTTATCCAAAACTTCACGTCTTCTGTTTGGATCAGCAGCGTTGATGTTAAAGAAGTGTGCTTCAACACCATAAGATTTGATTTGTTCTATTTCCTGTTGTACAGCGTCCATTGTTTGAGCTCTGTCGAGATGGACACCAATGATGTTCACTCCGTCCTGTGCGAGAGCCAGTGAGATTGCCTTACCAAATCCACTTGAAGCTCCAAGAATCAATGCATAGTAGGTTTTATTCATAATTTACTATTTACTTTTTAAAGCAAAAGCAAGTGTAATTAAACTAATAACAAATAAAAAGGCAACGATAACGACAAATGAAGAAATATTCCATAATTCTCCAACAATTCCCCAAACAATAAAAATCCATAAAACAGAAACATTAAAAAACAAACTCCAGCTCAGCATCATAGATTGACGTGTTGAACGTTTCTTATGAAAAGTTCTGAACAATGTGTTTATAAAGATAAAATAGAATAAAGCTAATCCTGTTAGTGAAAGTATTGTATAAATAAGAACTTTCACGTTTGTAAGAGTTCTTATTTCTTTTTTGGGAACAAAGTTTGTATCAATTCTAATATTTGTAGAGTCAATATTTACATTTGATTGATTGGGACGTAAATTGGTATCAATCAATAAAGGGTTCTTAGAAGTTACTGTATCAGCAACATTTTGTGGATAAACTAACGCTATATTGAATACAAACACAATAATTAAAAAAAGTAATATAACAAAATAATTATTACGCATTAAATCCAGTACTTAATTTATAATCAATATAAGTAGTATCATAGTCTCCTTCAATAAAGTGCCTGTCATTCATAATTGAGATATATAACGGAATAGTTGTTTTTATTCCTTCGATAACAAATTCATTCAATGCACGGTTCATTCTTTTTATAGCATCAATTCTATTATCAGCTCTAACTACCAATTTTGCCAGAAGTGAATCATAATATTTTGGAACTTTGTAACCGGAATAGCAATGTGTGTCAACTCTAATACCTGTCCCCCCTGGTGGATGAAAAGCTGTGATTAATCCGGGTGAAGATCTAAAATTATTATCGGGATCTTCAGCATTTATTCTGCATTCAATTGAATGTCCTACGGATTTAATAGATTTGAAATTCAATTTTTCACCGGCTGCAATCAGGATTTGTTCCTTTACGATATCCTTATTTGTGACTACTTCAGTAATTGGATGTTCGACCTGAATACGTGTATTCATTTCCATAAAATAAAAGTTTCTGTCTTTATCCACGAGAAACTCGATTGTTCCGGCATTTAAATAATTTATAACTTTAGCAATTTTAATTGCAGTTTGAGCCATTTTCTGGCGTACCTCATTGTCAATAAAAGGTGATGGTGTTTCTTCAATTAATTTTTGATGTCTTCTTTGAATAGTGCAATCACGTTCTCCAAGTTGTACAACGTTACCAAATTTATCAGATAAGACCTGGAATTCTATATGTCTTGGGCTCTCAATAAGTTTTTCAATATAAATATCATCATTCCCGAAAGCATTTTTAGCATCGGTTTTAGCAAGTGAAAAAAGTCGTTCAAACTGTTCAGGATCTTTTACCACTTTCATTCCTGTTCCGCCTCCACCTGCTGCAGCTTTTAACATTACAGGGAATCCAATAGATGAAGCAAATTTCATTGCTTCTTCAAGATCATTAATAACTCCATCACTACCCGGTATAACAGGAATGTCGTGTTCCTTCATTGTTTGTTTAGCTTCAGATTTATTTCCCATTTTTCTAATTACATCAGGAGTCGGACCTATAAAAATTAGATTTGAATCGGCACATATTTCAGCAAATTCAGCATTTTCCGCAAGAAATCCGTAACCGGGGTGGATAGCGTCAGCGTTAGTGATTTCTGCAGCTGCAATTATTCTCGGGATATTTAAATAACTTTCAGTTGAAGGAGGAGGACCTACACATACGGCTTCATCAGCAAAGCGAACATGAAGTGAATCTTTATCTTCTGTAGAATATATTGCGACAGTATTGATTCCAAGCTCCTTACAGGTACGAATAATACGCAGAGCAATTTCCCCTCGATTTGCTATTAAAACTTTTTTAATCATTGGAAGTAAGTTAAATTTATACTTTTTCAATCAGAAATAAGGGCTGATCGTATTCAACTGCCTGTCCATTTTCGACCAATATTTTGTATATTTTACCTTCTACTTCTGATTCAATTTCGTTCATTAATTTCATTGCTTCAATAATGCACAGTACTGTTCCAACCTTCACATAACTTCCAACATTAACGTAAGGTTCAGCGTCAGGTGCAGGCGCACGGTAGAAGGTCCCAACCATAGGAGAACGTACTTCAACTATGTTTGTTGGGAGAGCTTCTTCTTTTTCTTCAATTTTAGTTTCGACTGTAGAAGGTGTAGGAGATGTTATTGTAGTTCCAATGTTTTCAGAAGAGGGCTGAGTTGGAACTGAAGAAAAGTTCTGAAAAACTTTCGGTCTGGGTTTTGAAAGTCTAATTTTAGTGCCTTCTTCCTCAATTTCCAGCTCTGCGAGATTACTGGAATCAAGCATTTTAATCAGTTTTTTGATGTAATTTATGTCCATTTTTGGTATTTATATTTAGATTTAATTAGTTTTAACTCGTTCCACATATTCACGCGTTCTAACATCAACGCGAATGATATCACCTTCATTAATGAAAAGAGGAGCGTTAATAACAGCGCCTGTTTCAAGTGTTATTTGTTTTGTGGCACCAGTTGCTGTATTACCTTTAACCCCTGGAGGAGCTGAAATTACTTCAAGTTCAATGTGTGGAGGTAAATCAACTGAAATAGGGATATCATCGTGGAAAACTATTTGAAGGTTTTGTCCCGGCTTTAAGAAATCACCTTTATCCCCAATTAACTCATCAGAAAGATGTATCTGCTCATAAGTTTCATTGTCCATAAAGTAATATTCAGTGTTATCTTTGTATAAAAACTGAAAATCACGGTATTCAAGGCGTTCAATTTCAATTTCATCACCAGAACGGAAGCGGTTTTCAATAATCTTTCCATTTTTAAGGTTTCTCATTTTTACCTGATAAAAAGCTCGTAAATTACCGGGTGTACGGTGTTCTACGCTTAAAACTTCATGTAGTTCACCATTAAATTTAATGATAATTCCTGTTTTCAAATCACTTGTTGTTGGCATAAGTACTTATTTTTATATAGTTACATTTTTAAACATCTAACAAATATAATTAATTCATAAACTAAAATCAATTAAAGATGTAGTTTTTTTAGTTTGATTTTTTAGCATTTTTTGGATATTTTAATAAAAATTCTTTGATTTTTAAATAAAAATTATAAAAAAGGAGTCAAAATGGCTATAAAAATTGGGATTAACGGATTTGGGAGAATTGGCAGATTGGTTTTTAAAAGAATGAAACAGTTAGGTGGTTTTGATGTAGTGGCAATAAATGACCTAACAGATGCCAGAACACTTGCTCATCTTCTAAAGTATGATTCAGTTCATCATAAATTCCCATTTCCAGTAAGTGTAACTGACACTGGTATTAATGTTGATGGGGATGAGATAAAAATCCTTTCAGAAAAGGATCCCTCTAAATTACCATGGGGCGAACTTGGTGCGGAAGTGGTAATTGAATCAACCGGTGTATTTACAAATAAAGAAAAACTTTCACTTCATCTTTCTGCCGGTGCAAAGAAAGTTATTCTCACAGCACCACCAAAAGATGACCTTGATGCTATTGTAGTTCTTGGAGTCAACGATAATGTTTTAAAACCAGAGCACAAAATTGTTTCGAATGCATCCTGCACAACTAACTGTCTTGCACCAATGGTAAAAGTTTTAAATGATACATTTGGTATAGAAAGAGGTTTTATGACAACCGTTCATGCATATACAAATGATCAGGTAATGCTTGATCAACCTCATAAGGATTTACGACGTGCAAGAGCAGGTGCAGTTAATATACTTCCTACAACTACTGGTGCTGCAAAGGCAGTTGGTAAAGTTATTCCAGAACTTAAGGGCAAGCTTGATGGGTTTGCATTAAGGGTACCTGTTCCAGATGGTTCAATTACGGATTTCGTATGTGTATTAAAGAAAACTGTAACTAAAGATGAAATTAACGGAGCAATGAAAGTAGCTTCTGAAGGTTCGCTAAAAGGTATAATGGAATATTGTGAAGATCCAATTGTATCTTCAGATATAATAGGTAATTCCCATTCATGTATCTTTGACTCCCTATCTACTATGGTAAGTGATAATCTTGTCAAAGTTGTAGGCTGGTATGACAACGAGTGGGGTTATAGTTGTCGGGTTGTAGATTTAATATTTAAATTAGTAAAATAATTGCTTGCTCCATTAATAATTAATTAAAAATATATGAAGAGGAATAAAATTTTAGTTTTGCTCGTAGTGTTAGGTTTTGTAGGTATTTCTTGCTCCGGTTATATTGATGCATTCAAAAATATACAACGTTTGCAATTCAAGTTAGGCAAAGTACATAACTTTAAGCTTGCAGAAGTTGCTATCGGTGATAAGCTTAATCCTTCAGACCTTGGAGTTTTAGATATGGCAAAACTTGTAGCTGCTTTTTCTTCTGGAACACTTAAAACCCAGTTTACTCTTGATCTGTTAGCAAAGAATCCAAATGATGGCACAGGTGGTACTCCTAACACCAGTGCGGTGATAAAGGCACTTGAATGGAAACTTTATCTTGATCAAAAAGAAGTCTTACAGGGAAATCTTAATAAAGGTATTGAGATACCAGGTGTTGGACAGGAAACTGTCATACCAATTGAAATTTCTTTTGATATGATGAAATATTTTAGTGGAGAAAATCTCAATAGCCTGATTAACCTTGCTCTTGTTCTTGGTGGTAAACAAGGTTCAAGTTCAAGACTTGAATTAAAAATTAAACCTACTGTTGATACTATCTTTGGACCGATTACATATCCAAATGAAATAACAGTAATAGACAAAGAATTCCGAAGTCAGTAGTTAATAACTAAACTTGTTGCACATATTAAATGCGACTTTTTCTGCTTTTGTTTTTTTCAGTTGTTACAGTTGTTCTATTTTCCTGCTCAGCTGAAATCAGAACCTTTGACTGGATAGATGCTAAAGATTCAACAAAGGTTAGTAATAATGTAATGGTGTTATGTTTACTTCGTGATCTGGAATATCGCAATGTTATTGAACAACAACTTGAAGTTTCTCTTAAGGCTCTGAACTATAATGCAGTTCAGAGCCTTAATATTCTGTCTCCCACTGATAAACTTTCAAAGGATGATTTTTCATTACTGCTTAAGTCTAAAAATATAAACACTGTTATTGGTATTAAATATGAAGGAAGTATTATTCAAAAGACAAATGAAAATAGAAACAATCTCTATACATTTTACAGACGTTTTTACAGGCACTTTTTCAAAAAAGCATATATAGAAAAAACACAAATTACAATTTTTCAAGCTACACTCTTCAATGTCGAAACAGGAAAAGATGTTTGGGTTGCAACTATCAAAATAAAAGACTTTGGTAATGCAACTGACCTTGCTAAAATTATTGCTGACGAAATTATTAAAAAGCTAAAGTTTAGAAAGTTGATAAATTGAAATTGAAGTTTCATACATTACCCCCTTATGTAACTATTACCTTGATAGTTTTCTCTGCTTTAGTTTTAACTTATGGGTTTATTTTTATTGCTAATATAATAGACTTTGATACAGATGCTTATGCTCACTACATAATAGCAAAAGAACTGGTTATTAATCCATTTAATTTTGGTATTAATTGGGTCTGGTTACCACTTTATCATTATTTATTAGCATTTGCTATTAAATTACATTTATCTTTTGAAAATATAAGGGTGTTTAATCTTCTTATCTGGGTGGTGTTAAATATTGTTTTATTTTACTATTTAAGGTCTCAAGCCCAGAATAAGTTGAGTTATATTCCGCTAATATCATTTATTTTTAGTATTAGCTTTCCAATTGGTATGGTTTACGCTACAAGTGCTCAGTATGAAACTTTTTTTGTTTTATTACTCATACTTTTTATTGTTTTTGCTGAGAGACAAAAATATTTTCTTTCATCTGTTTTTTTGAGTATGGCAGTTCTAACAAGATATGAAGCGTGGTTTGTGCTTATTATTTCAGCTGTATATTTTTTAATAAAATATGTTCGTTCTCGGCAAGTCATTTACCTTAAACAGGTGGTTAGTATAACCTTTTTGCCTTCTGTTGTTATTTTGGGATGGGCTTTTTTAAGGTTGCCCTATGATGGGAGGTTTTTTGGATTCATATTTGAGACAAAGGAATTTGTTTCAGGAGCTCTTGGAAAACTTCACCCATCTGTTTCAGATACTATAAAGTGGTATGATTTTTTTTATTATATGCTTTACATCCCATTTTTGATGATGACTATCAATCTTGTTTTTGTATTTTTTGGAATAAAAAGGGTATGGAAGGAATATAGATTTTTATTTCTTACTGGTATAGCAGTGATTTTATTTATTAGCTTAAGTTATGTTATTAAAACAAATCTTGGTCTATTCAGGCATTTCATTCCGGCACTGATAATTTATTCTGTGTTAGGTGGTGCTGGTATTGAAGAAGTGAGTTTGTTTCTTAAAAGAAAATTTTCAGGTACTTATTTTATACCTAAGTTTGCAAATTATATGGTTGTAATATTTGTGGTAATTCAGCTTTCTGTTGTTCTATATTGGGGGTATATTTGGACTCAGACTTATAAAGAAGGTTTTCCTGACAAGGAAGAGATAGCAGATTTTTTAAAAACTCTGCCTGCAAGTAGTAAAATTCTTACAAATGATGCGGTAGTAAAAGTATTAAGTGGCTTACCTTATGAGCAGTTTGATAATTACTGGTTAAGTGGAGATGAGAAGACTTTTAGTTATCTATATGAATTAAAAAAACAAAAGAGTGAAGTTTATATTATAGTCCCATTTGAAGAGTTAATTCCTTATAGCAACATTGGTAATATAAAAAAGATATCCCGTGAAAATCCAAAAACACATCAAAAGCTTACAGTACTTGAAATCTGGAATGAGAAAAAATAGGGACTTGAAAAAAGTAAAAATGAGTTATATTTTTAATAATGATAAGCGGGAATAGCTCAGTTGGTAGAGCGCAACCTTGCCAAGGTTGATGTCGCGGGTTCGAATCCCGTTTCCCGCTCTTGTTTTTTATGGCGTCGTACCCAAGTGGCTTAAGGGAGCAGTCTGCAAAACTGCCATTCATCGGTTCGAATCCGATCGACGCCTCATTAGAAGACCGCTATTAATGCGGTCATTTTTTTTAAGATTACAAAAAATGAATTACCGTTATATTAGGTTACAAAAACTTGACAAAGAAGGTCATATCATAGAAGTGCAATTTAGTAATCGCACTAAACATAATGCATTATCAAGCGAACTCTTACGAGAGTTAATTAATGCGTTTAACCATCTAAAAGAACTTAATAATGTGAAGGTTATTGTTCTGTCTTCTGCAACTTATTCAGGTGTTTGGTCTTCAGGTCACGATCTCAACGAATTGAAAGTTAAAGGTTTTGATCCTTTGTCTAAAAAAAGTGCTTATAAGAGGTTTGTTATGCTTTTAAAAAATTTTCAGAAGCCTGTAATTGTAATAGTTGATGGTAGTGTATGGGGTGGTGCAGTAGAAATTGTCTTTCTCAGTGATATTATTATAACAACACCACAAGCAAAATTTTATCTTACTGCTCTTAAGATAGGTTTTCCTTATGATATAGATGGACTTATGAATTTAATATCAGCAACTGGTAATAGAATTTTTCGGGAAATGTTTTTTACTACAAACGGGTTAACTGCTAAAAGAGCTGAACGACTGGGAATTATTAATTATGTAGTTCAGAAAAAAAGCATAATGAAGCATACTTTGAAAATTGCTACTGCAGTTGCAGAAAATTCTAATTCTGCAATGAGTCTTGTTAAACTGCAACTTGCTAAATTAAACCAACAACTTCCGGTTACTTCAGATCTAAAGAACATTAATTCACTAAGAAAAAAAATTTTGAGAAACAGATCTTATAAAACTAACTTGTTACAATAAGATACTTACAAAAATTCTCTACTTAATAATAAATTAATTAGGTTAATTACTAATGATTTAAATTCTCAAATTATTTTTTTTATAAATAAAACGGGACAGGTTTTGCAACCTGTCCCGTTTATATTATAGCTATAATAAAACTAATTACTTAATCAACACCATCTTCTTAGTATCAATCTTTTCGCCATTTACCAGCAGGGTATAGAAATATACTCCTGATGCGAGGTTGGTGCCATCAAATTTATATTTAACAGTACCAGCGTTAAGTTGCATATTGTTAATTAGATTAGCAACTTCTCTTCCGGCAATATCATAGACTTTAAGTGTTACAAATCCTGTCTTTGGTAAAGCAAATTCAATTGTGGTTGTCGGGTTGAATGGGTTTGGATAATTTTGTTTTAATACATAAGTTGTTGGAATTTGATGTGCCCATTCAATAGAAGTAATAGGAGGCATGCTCTTTTTGAATATAGCTCCTGATGTGCCACAAGCAAAAAGTGAATCACTTGCTCTCATCCAGGAACCATAAAGTGTTGACCCTGCTCCAACGTTCTCGATTGTCCAGGTTGATCCTCCATTAGTTGTTCTTATGATAGCACCAACAGTACCGAAAACATATCCAATATTAACATTAAGCCACTTCATTGAATAGAATGAACTTGTTATAGGAGTATATACGGTATCCCATGTTGTACCACCGTTTGTCGTTCTTACCAATCTTGCTCCAGAAGTACCTGCAACGTATCCTGTATTGGGATTGAAGAACTGCAAATCATAAATGAAACCAGCTCCCATTGGAGCAGCAAGCAGTGTCCAGTTAGTTCCTCCGTTAGTGGTTTTCATTACTTGAGGAGTATAATTAGCAGCATAAGCTACGCTATCAGTAACAATCTGGAATGCATAGATTCTGTCATCAATACCTGTATAAGCAGTTGTCCAGCTATTACCGCCGTTTGATGTAATAAAGTAACCGCCTGTATTGCTTGCAGTTTGGGAAACAACACCATTATTTGCATCAAACCATTGCATCTTTCTCAGGATATTACTGGAAACCCATGGCATTGGTGAAGGCACAGAATCCCACGTTGCTCCACCATTTGTGGTTTTACGAATTGTACCATAGGAACCACAAATATAGCCAGTGTTTGCATTTAACATATAAATATCATAGTAAGTAGCATAATTAGAACCTGAATTCTGGACTGTCCATGTATTCCCACCATTTGAAGAATACAGAATCTGATCAGAACCTGGTGACGTACCAGGAGCACCTACTGCCCATACCTTACCGTTATTATATTCAGCCCATACATCATATTTAACTCCTGGGGAAAGGAAGGTTGTCATTGTTGACCAGTTAGCTCCATTATTTGTAGATTTGTTAAGTAAACCATAAGCACCACCTATAAGAAATGCATTTCCATTACTGGTTATGGTGTACCATGTTGATGTCCAGGGTTGTAGGGGATCAAGTATTGAAACGGCAGTCCAGTTAGTTCCAAGGTTTGTTGTTTTATAAGTTGAAATTGCATCACCCATAGCATACACTTCGTATGAAGTAGATGCCTGACGATTTACAAAGACACTATCAAGATATCCACCATTACCATCAACATTTCGATGTTGGAATGCTATATACACATTCTGCCCGGCAAAAGAATTAAGGCTATAAGCAAATCTTGTCCAGGTGTATGGAACATTAGCAGTGTTTATAGCAGCAATAACATTTGAAAAGCTCGAAACAGCAGTATCAGTAGTTGAGACACGTATGTAAAGTGAATCAGGTGGAAAAGGAACACTAAATGAATTTTTCCAGTAAAAGACAAGAGAATCACCAGATTGAATGGACCATTGTGGAGTTACAAGCCAGTCATCGCCAGGACCCGGATAATCAAAAGATATAAAAGCACTTGCAACACCATTATAGTAATAGGTTGTCGAACGTACCCACGTAATACTTGCGCCTGAGAGGTTTTTTATATGCCATCCGGTCGGCGGGAAAGTTACATTATCGAAACCTTCATGGTATGGAATACTACCGGGATTTGTAAAAGATCTTGCATAAAGTTCATACAGTGTGCTGGTCGTCCCTGTAGTTAAAGTTGTCCAGTTTACACCACCGTTTGTACTCAATCTTACAGATCCACTTGTTCCACATACAAACCCAGTATTAGCATCAAGGAACAGAGCATCATAAAGAGTAGCTGAAGCACCGGTTGAATACTGTGCAAAATTTGTACCACCATCAGTAGAGACTAATATGTTACCGGCGGTTGTAGGAGCATAGACACTATTCCCAAATGCATAAATGTTGTAAATTGTTGTAGTGACACCAGTAGTTAAAACAGACCAGCTAAGACCAGCATCTGTAGTTTTTAGCACAGTACCTGCTGAGCCACCAACATAACCTGTGTTTGCATCAACGAAATGCATTCCATAAAGGGCATTAGTTGTACCAGTAGCAATGGAATCCCACGTAGTTCCAGCGTTTGTTGTTCTTGCAATCCATCCTGAAGTTCCACAAACAAGTCCTGTATTTTGATTGAAGAACCATGCACTATAGAGACTGCTCTTTGGAGCACCGTAAGTTCCCCACATTCCACCAGCAAGATTTGAAACAGACCAGTTTACCCCTGCATTTGAGGTTTTTAAAAAAGTACCATAGTATCCCACAGCATACCAGTTGTTGGCGTCGAACATTTTCACCCAACGAATAGTGTTACCCTGTGGAACCTGATGTACCCATTTCCAGTTAAAGTTAGTTTGAGAAAATAAATTTGCTGAAATCAACATCAGCATAACAACTGACAAGATACTTGTCTTTTTCATAGGCGTTTTTTTAGTTTATAAAATAATATTCATAAGATATAATAATAAAATTTTATTTTTGTGTCAAGTCAAAGGAATAGCTATTTTTAATACTTTTACATTGAGATTTTTAGATAAAATTACTAAATTATAATTTTATAAATAAAACAAAAATCCTATGAAAAAGCAAGTTTTTAAAACAGCAATTTTTTTTCTCTTCTTTGCATTGATTTTGTCTTCATGTGGTAAAAAAGAACAAACAGTAGACACAAAAGACACGAAAGTGTCGTCAGGTACCGCCTATCATGTAGTCTATCAAATTCAATCCAAAGATGCACCAGGCACACTTGAAATGTATGTTAAAGACAAAAAGTTTAAGATGGTTATGGAAATGAAAGATGCTGGTATGCAGGGAAAATCAACAATTTTTATGAAGGATAACAACGTGTATATGCTAATGGAGATGCAATCTCAAAAGATGGGGTTTAAAATGGATACTAAAGAGTTTCAAAAAGAACAGAAAGATCTTGCTAACATTACCGAAGTAAAGGATAAACTAAAAGAATGGACAAAGGAAGGTAGCGAAGATGTAATTGGTTTCAAATGTGATGTGTATAAAGATAAAGATGGAAATAAATACTGGATTTACAAAGACTATGCACTTTTGAAAGAAGAATCAAAGGGTGAAACAGTTGTTGCAACGAAGTTTGAAGCTGATTTCAAAGGTGGAGATGATTTATTTGAGCCACCTAAAGATGTAGAGTTCAAGAGTATGGATGAGATGATGAAAGATATGCAAAAAAATTTAGATAAGCCAAAAGAAAATAAATAAAAATAGTTTATAATATTTAAAGTTTTTTTTAACTGTTGCGGGAAATTAGAACTTTCTGATTTCCCGCATTCACTTATGTTTTCAAGAAGATTACCATATATAGAAGGCGAAAACTTGTTATACAGCCTGTTTAAAAAAAAGAAATCTGAGGGTAGCAGGATAATTGATTTGACTTCATCAAACACAACAGAGGAGGATTTAGTTGCTGACAGGAAATTGTTAGAACATTTTGCAAACAACGAAAAATTCCTTTATTATAAACCATCTGCAAGAGGAGATGGACAGGCAAGAGAGTTGATAGCAGAATTATACGATAGCCATTATAAGTTAAAGGTCAATCCAGACGACATTTTTCTAACAACAGGTACAAGTGAGGCATATTCATATTTATTTAAATTGCTTACAAATGCTGGTGAGTCGGTGTTAATCCCATCTCCCGTTTATCCTCTATTTGAATTTATTGCTCAACTTGAAGGGATTAAAATTATTAGATACATATTGAATTTCAATGGGAAACGATGGGAATCAAATTTTCAAGAAATTCAAAATACAAATGATATTAAGGCAGTTATTGTCATAAATCCAAATAACCCAACAGGTTCTTATATTAATATTGAGGAAAAAAATTTATTAACACAAATAAACAGGGAGAGAAAAATTCCTTTAATAATAGATGAGGTTTTTTTTGATTACGAACTTGAATGTGATTATAAGGAATCATTTGCAGGAGAAAGTAAGGGACTGGTTTTTGTACTGAATGGTGTTTCTAAACTTTGTGGCTTGCCACAGATGAAATTAGGTTGGATTATACTTGCAGGTGAAGAAAAATATAAAGCTGAAGCAAGACGAAGACTTGAAATTATTATAGATACTTATTTATCCGTTTCAACACCAATAATGAAAGCCACTCAGGGATTTCTTGAGGCTGGCAGTATTATTAGAAAGAAAATTAAAAATCGAATTAGAAATAATTACCAATATCTTAAATCTTCTCTGAAATTTCCTTTTCAGTTTTTACCAGTGGAAGGAGGTTGGTATGTTATAATAGAGATTGATGAAAAAATTTCTGACGAAGATTTTGCTTTAAAACTTTTGAGAGAGAAAAACGTGTATGTTTATCCGGGATACTTTTTTGAGTTTGAAGAATCAAATAAGATTGTGTTAAGTTTGATAGTAAGAGAAGATAGATTTCAAGAGGGATTATCTCAAATAATGGATGGTATTTAAAAGTTAAATTTAAAATCAGGCAAATTGAGAGAGGAACTTTTTGTTTGCTCTGATAGATTCTGTGTATTCGGTGTATTTATCGAGAAGCCAATCTTTCATATATATTTTATCTGATCTGTTGAGTTGATTAATATAGTAACCAACCTCACCAGATTTTTCACCCAGTCGGAATTTTACCAGTTGTTCAAGGTATTTTAAGTGATTAGCAAATTTGTTTTTTTGTTCGTCAGAAATAAGTTCTGTTCTTTGTAAAAATTTTCTGTAGTTTTGAATAAGATTAAGGGTCTCAACAAACTGTCCAAGTTCGTAGTAAATTCTTAATGCAAGATTTCTTATATCATACTTAAATAAATAATGTGGTGACTTAATTTTAGTGAGGAAATGCCATGCACCATAGTAATCATTTTTTTCAAAATTAAGATATGCAATAGCAAGATTACGCATATCGTCCTGTAAATCAGGAGGTAATTTCTTAGCACTGATTAATATTAATCTATCAACCCAGTTGAATCGCTTCATAGCCAAACCGTGTAGCACCATATTTCTAAATAGTTCGGGCTGTAAATAAACAGAGACAGAACTTTTGTAATAATCATTTTCAATAAATTCCATATAGAGGTTTAGTAACTCCTGATCGTATTCCTTGCTATCTGATGAACCTGAACGGATAATGAGATAATTAATTAAGTGCAAAAAGTGATGGTATAACTCGTCTTTATTTAGTTTGGATTGGTGTTTTAGTATTGCCTCTTTATATTTAAGATAATAATCGAAGTTGTCAATTTTATGAAATGTATTATATGCAGCAAGGTATATATAAGCGAGGTGACCAGTATCTTCTTTATTTAATTGTTTCTCGAGTTTTTTTATATCAACCAAATCAAGCCAATTTGTTTTTGGCATTGCTACATTAAAGTTCATTGAATAAAACACCATATTAATGTATTCTGAAATATATTCAGAGAGAAAGAAAAACAAAAGTGTAGTTGCAGATGTAGAAAGTTCATTAACAGTATTCTGCATATTTAGATTGCTGATATAATTAGAGAAAGTAAATTCACTATTGAACTTCATAAGATGCAACCTGTGTAAAGCATAATAACTGTAGGTATCAAGATAATTGTTTTGCATTAACTCATTTTGAGTAGCCTTCAAAAGCCTTGTAATTAATAATGCTTGGCGCCTATTATTTAATTCTGTTGTGAGATATTCAAACTTTACTGGACAATTTGATTCAAAGTTTTCATAGGTTAGAAATCTCTGCATAAGTTCAAGAAGTTCAGAAAGCAAATCGCGCATTGTGGAATCAACATAAGTTTTTCTGTCTTTATGGAGTCGAAAATAAAGTGTTTCTTTATTAAGGAGTTTGCTTTTAAAATCAGGGTAAAACTTACAGAGCAAATCGAAGAGGTCAATAACCTTTTTGCTTGTGTTAAAATAGGGAGATTCAAGAAAACGTCTGAACTTTTTAAGGTCATCTTCTGAAAAGCTCTTAAGGAGCAATACAACAGGGTGTTCCACAAGCAAATTTATTTTATGTTTTTTGAGCGTCATTTTTACCCTAACCTAATACAAAAATATTGTATTTTTTTAAGAAAGTCAAGAGTTTTTTTGAAGCAGGCAAAAATTTTTATTTTATCGCAAGCGTCAAATAAAGCTTAATAGATTTGGATTGTTTTTGTAATAAAAGTAATTTTGAACAGAATTTTAAAACATTTTTTTAAAAATAATAATTTGAAAGGAAAACAAAATGAAAAAGTTAATCTTCGCAATCGCATTAGTTTTAATTTCTCTCTTTTCTTTTTTTGCAACTCCTGTAACAAGTCATGCTGAAGACTTTACGTATGCTTATGTTGTTGAAACATATCAGGATGGATATTGGATTTATACTTATTACAATTCAGATGGTGGTGTTATCAAAGTTGTAATGACTGATAGAAGATATTAATTAACAAATTAAACTTTTTAACAAAAATGAGTTTTATGAAAATGAACCCAGAGGATAGAATGAAATTAGTTGGTTTAACTGACGATCCAGAAGCAACCAAGAAGCTGTTTAATTATCCAAAAGACTGGTGGCAGAGGGCATTTGAAAATAAAGAAGAGGCTCAATGGTGGTACAATGCACTTTTGAAAATATATGGTTATAAGGAAAGCGGCGTTGAGAATGGCTGGAAATTTGGATTCACTTTCCTCGAACCAGAGGATAACAGCAACGATATTAAGAATGACTGAGCATTCTGCCTTATTTATTACTTCTTCGTAAGGTGTGCAGCCTAAGTTCTTATTTGAACGTGGCTGAAGGGGGAAGGTAGTGTTGTGAAAGGTATTAAAAAAAATTATTATGGCAGAATTATGTTTGAGAGGTAACTGGAAAGGTCAGGCAGATTTTTCTATTGGTGTTGAAGATAATTGCAGCTGGAAAGTGTCTAAAGAAATTGCAAAAAAACTCCTAACGGAGTGGAAAAAACTAAAAAGTGCAATAGAGCCACCAGCAGAAAAATCTGTTTTTCTTGGCTATAAAGGTACCCGTTTAATAGGGTCAGATAATATAGAGTTTTATTCATTCGGAAACACAGTTACTTTAAAAAAGGGAAATATAATAGAAACAAAACAGGATCGGAGACGCAGGTTCGAAAAAATGATATTATCAACTGCTCCGAAAGGAATTATACCTCAGGCTTTATATATGTTTGAATTTGAGTAAGACTGTAGTTAAATCCTCCATAGCTGTGTGTCTCAATCCCCTGAAAATCGAGGTGTCATAATGGGGAGTTAAATGGCACCTAAGTTGAGTTAAGCTTTAGGGCTTAACTCAACGATTTTCTAAGGGGAAATTATCATTCCAGATTCGCTACTTTTATCATTTCCAATTACAAAAAAATTGTTTTTTGAACCACTTATTTTTGCAATTTGTTTTTATTTTATCTAAATTTGCACAATGAAGGATTTTTTAATGAAAATAATGTCAATTGATTCAACATCCAGTCAGGAAGACGGTCTTGCTGATTATCTACTAATGAATCTTGAGCCTGAAGGAGCGAAACTGGAAATTATAAAAACTAAAAATGGATTTAAAAATTTATTTTATAAGTGGGGCAAACCAGAAATAATTTTTTGTACACATTATGACTGTGTACCACCTTTTATTATACCTAAGTCGAGGGATAAAGTTATATATGGTCGTGGAGCCTGTGATGCTAAAGGTCAAATTGCTGTGATGCTTGAAGTTTGTAAAAGTCTTTATCAAAACGGGGAAAATAATTTTGGGCTTTTGCTTGTTGCCGGAGAAGAAACTGGTTCTTACGGGGCGAAAGCTGCAAACAGTTATATTAAAGGTTGCAAATATGTAATTATTGGAGAACCTACAGAAAACAAACTGATTAAGGCTGCGAAGGGTAACATTCTTTTTGAAATTGAGGTAAATGGTAAATCCTGCCACTCTGGATATCCCCAATACGGTGGTGATGCAATATTAAAAGCAATTGATTTTATTTCAAGACTTAGGAATAAAAAATTTGAGGTTGATGATAAACTTGGAGAGACAACATTTAATATAAGTCAATTGCACTCAGATAATGCTTGTAATGTTGTATCAGATAAAGTAATTTTTAAATTGTTTTTCAGAACAACATTCAAAACTCATTTTGAAATTGAAAATATATTAAAGAGTTTTGCTACAGACGAAATTAAAATCAGAAAACTTTATGGTGATGAACCAATGGAATATTTTACAATTGAAGGATTTGAGACTGATATTGTTTCGTTCGGGAGTGATGCACCAGAATTAGGAAATCTCGGTAGAGTATTAATGTATGGACCGGGTAGTATTTTAACTGCACATACAGAAAATGAACAAATTACTATGGATGAACTTTATAAAGGATTTATAGATTTGAAAGAAATTTATTTTAAATTGAAAGAGAATCTAAATGAAGAAAATTAAAGTTGGAATATTAGGTTGTACAGGAAGTGTTGGACAGAAACTTGTCAGGTTATTGAGTTCACACTCATTATTTGAAATATCCGAGCTTGCTGCATCGGAATCATCTGCGGGTAAAAAATATGGCGATGTAGTAAGATGGCTTGAAAGTGAAGAAATGTCGGACAGAATTGCTAATCTTGTAATTAAACAATGTACAAATGATTTAGAATCTAAAATATTGTTTTCAGCACTTGATGCAAGTGTTGCTGGTGAAATAGAATCTATGCTGGCTGAGAACGGTTATATCATTATTAGCAATTCTAAAAATCACAGAATGGATTCAGATGTTCCGTTAGTTATACCTGAGGTAAATGCATCTCATTTAAAATTGATTCATATTCAAAAGAGAAAAGGTATAGGATTTATTGTTACGAATCCAAATTGCAGTACTATAGTGTTATCTCTTGCTTTAATTCCTATTTATCGTAGTTTTGGACTTAAGAGAGTTATAGTTACAACTATGCAAGCAATTTCAGGAGCAGGATATCCTGGTGTTGCATCACTTGATATTTTGGGTAATATAATACCATACATTGAAAATGAGGAGGAAAAAATAGAAACTGAAATTCTGAAAATTTTTGGTAATATGGAGAATGATTCTATTAAATTTGCAGATTTTAAAGTATCTGCTTTATGCAATCGGGTACCGGTTAGAGATGGACACCTGATGAGCATTTCATTTGAAACAGAACAAAAAGCCAAAGAGGAAGAGATCTTAGCTTCAATATATGAATTTAATCAAAAATGCAAAGAAGAAAATGGTTTAACCGTATTACATTATATGTCGGAGAAAGGCAGACCACAACCTTTATTGGATGTTAATCGAAGTGGTGGAATGGCTGTCACGGTTGGTAATTTAAGAAAGTGTTCAGTTCTTGACTGGAAGTTTACAGCACTTGGACATAACACAATTCGTGGTGCTGCAGGCGCTGCAATAAAGAATGCAGAATATTTATTAAAAATGGGTTTGATATGAGAGTAATGAAATTTGGAGGTACTTCTATTAAAGATTCGGAAGCAATGAAAAGAGTTGCTGAAATTATACAATCACAGTTTAAATTCACTCCGGTTATAGTGTTATCAGCAATTGCAGGAGTAACAAATCAATTAGAGGATATTGCACTTAGTGCTAAAAGTGGTGAGATAAAGAAGTCTGAAAATAATCTTCTTCATTTAAAAGAAATACACGTTAAAATAGTGCAGGAGACTTTATATAATACCGAACATTATACTAATGTTATTGACTTAATTGAGAAATATTTTCGAGAAATAGAATCACTAATAAAGGGAGTTTATTTGCTATCAGAATTAACACCTAAAGCATTAGCAAGGATTCTATCATACGGAGAATTATTATCAACAACAATTTTTTCATCTGTATTACAGGTGAGTGGAGTTGATAGTATATTATTAGATTCAAGACAATTAATAAAGACGGACACTAATTTTCTTAAAGCTGAGCCAAAGATAGATAAAATAAAAGAGTTGACAAAAGACAAATTACTGCCGATTATAGAGGGTGGTAAAGTTCCTGTATTACAGGGTTTTATAGGAAGTAATGATATTGGAGAAACAACAATACTTGGAAGGGGAGGCTCTGATTATACAGCTTCACTTGTAGGACTTGCAATTAATGCAGAGGTGATAGAAATATGGACGGATGTTGATGGAATGTTAACTGCCGATCCAGGAATTGTTGAAGATACAAAACTTATTGAAATAATATCTTTTGAAGAGGCAGCTGAACTTGCGTATTTTGGAGCAAAGGTATTGCATCCATTAACAATACAGCCTGCAGTTGAAAAAAATATTCCTGTATTGATTAAAAACTCATTGTTACCTGAAAGAAAGGGTACAAAAATTGTAAAAATGAGTACTCAAAAGAGTGATTCTGTAAAAGCTATTGCTTCTAAGGAGAAAATAACTGTAGTTAATATCTTTTCAACAAGGATGTTAAATTCGTATGGATTTTTAAGAAGAATTTTTGAAATTTTTGAGAAACACAAAACTTCAGTTGATTTAATAGCCACTTCTGAAGTTAATGTTTCACTTACTCTTGATGATAGTTCAAGACTTGATGATATAGTGAGGGATT
>Ga0272448_1000669_pt1 | contig 50853 bp, 46 predicted proteins | sample YNPCB0191_FD_202220 | JGI IMG/M metagenome (GOLD analysis project Ga0272448, IMG submission 202220) | Hot spring sediment microbial communities from Yellowstone National Park, WY, United States - YNP-CB-019-1 | ecosystem: Environmental > Aquatic > Thermal springs > Hot (42-90C) > Sediment... | reverse complement strand
CAAATCCTTGCTTTTGTATGCCTCTACATCCAAATCTACTAATTCCATCAAACGAAACCTGGCTCTTTCCGACTGAGAAAGTATATCTTTTATTGTTGTTTCAACATCCTGATATCTTTGCTTTCCAATAGTGAAATTACAAACCATACTCAAAAGCCCTGTCCCTAGGGCACCAATCAACGCAGCAACGCTTCCTCCCCCTGGCGTTGATAACTTAGCTGCAAGGTCATCTAAATATTTCTTTATTGTGTTCTGAATATACATTATTGATCAACAAAAAATGCATTCTTAAGTAGCTCTACTTTTATCTGTTGCTGACTTATCAAGACTGATACAAGATCAAATCTTGCTGGCGTGTCTAACAAATTATACTTCTTCAAATAACTTAAAGCAATCTTATTTAACCTACGTTGTTTGGAAATTGTAACTGACTCTTTTGGAACACCAAAATTAAGATTTGAGCGTGTTTTTACTTCAATAAAACAAAAAGTTCCCTTCTCCTTTGCAACAATATCAATCTCACCAAATCTATTTCTGAAATTTTTCTCTAAAATTTTATATCCGCTCTTTCGTAAATAATCAATGGCTATTTGTTCTCCTTGCTTTCCTAATTCTTTAGTATTCATATCGAACTCAATTTAATCTTAAAGGTGCGAATGTTTTTCTATGAATAGGACAAGGGCCAAACTGATTTATAAAGGCAATGTGCCTCTTTGTGCCATAACCCTTATGGGTATCAAATTTATAATTTGGATATACCTTTGAATAAATCAACATCATCCTGTCTCTTATCACTTTAGCCACAATTGAAGCGCAAGCCACTGAAAGGCTTCTAGAATCACCATTAATTATATTCTTATATCTAAAATCTATGTCCAGTTGGACATTACCGTCGACTAAAACTATGGTTTTATCTCTATTCATCGGTCTATTTTTACATCTAACTTGGAGGTGAGATATTGATTGTTCCATTGCAAATTTTGTGGCATTAAGAATATTAAAATAATCGATTACTGTTTCGTTCATCACCCCAATTCCTATATATGCTTTTTTTAATATCTCATTGAAGGCCCTTTCTCTCTGAAAAGAGGTCATCTTTTTGGAATCTCTGATAGTGTTGTTAAATTTATAACTTTTTAAAATCACAGCTGAAGCAACTACTGGGCCGGCCAAAGTTCCTCTACCGACTTCATCGACACCAATAATAAACTTATAACCTTTCTTTTTTGCTTGTTTTTCGTAATAAAGCAAGGTTGTTTTATCTTTAGTAACGATTATTAGGAGTTCCCCGTTGATTTTAATTCTTGTAATTTTATGGCCTTGCCAACCTTTTTTCTAAGATAGTATATTTTTGCCCGTCTTACTTTTCCTTTCCTAACTACTTCTATCTTCTCTATTATGGGGGAATGCAAAGGAAATGTGCGCTCAACCCCTTCGCCGTAGGTAACTCTTCTCACAGTAAAAGACTGACCCATTCGCGTACCTCTTTTAGCGATTACCGTTCCTTCAAAAATGTGGATTCTAAATTTATCCCCTTCGGGAATTTTAAGATGCACCTTTACTTCATCACCCACATCAAAGGCAGCTAAATCTTTTTTTAAACTTTGTTCATCAATTAATCTAATTTTGTCCATCTTTTCCTCCGTCTTTATTCGGTTTCTGTTATTTGATTTATATTGGAAAAAATATTCTCTAACAACAAACAATTATATCTATTGTTAAGGTCTCAATAAATCTGGTCTTTTTTTCTGGGTTATTCTCTTGGATGCTGCTAAGCGCCATTCTGCAATCTTCTGATGATTACCCGACAACAAAATCTTTGGAACCTTCATACCTCTAAAATCGGCTGGCCGCGTATATTGAGGGTATTCTAATAAGTCATTACAAAAGCTCTCATTAGCTGGTGATTCTCGATGCCCTAAAACACCAGGAATTAACCTACAAATAGAATCAATTAATACCATTGCCGGCAACTCACCACCTGTTAGAATATAATCACCTATGGATATTTCTTCGTCTACCAGATATTTTCTTACTCGTTCGTCAATACCTTCATAGTGGCCGCAAATCATAATTATATGCTTGCGCCTAGATAACCTTTGGGCGATATGCTGTTTTAAAGTCCTGCCTTGAGGTGAAAGTAAAATAACTAAACTTTCTTTCAACCTTGCTTTTAATCTAATAAATTTAACAGCATCAAAAATTGGCTGAGGACAAAAAACCATTCCTGGCCCACCGCCAAATGGCCTATCATCGACTTTTCTATGTTTATCTTTGGAAAAATCCCTCAAATTATGCACATAAATTTTAAGAAGTCCCTTATTTTGTGCCCTTTTAATAATCGATTCACTAAGAATCGGTGCAAACATCTTAGGAAAAATAGTCAAAACATCTATTCGCATATCGCCTCTAAAGAATATGTTCTGTATTCTCTCAAAAATGAGTTTTTAAACTCAATGAAATTTTCTTCCTCAATTGCCTTGCGTATTTCAAACATTAAATGGATAAAGAAATAAACATTATGCAAAGATACCAGGCGCGGTCCCAGCATTTCTTTGGTATTAAATAAATGTCTCAAATATGCTCTTGAGAAATTTCTGCAGGTATAACAGCTACACTTTTCATCGATTGGCAAGTTGTCTGTTTTAAAATCCGAATTTCTCACTGTTATTCTTCCTTTATGAGTAAAAGCAGTGCCGTTTCTTCCATAACGCGTAGGAATAACGCAATCAAACATATCTACTCCTAACTCCACCGCAGCAAGGATATCATCCGGCATGCCTAATCCCATAAGATAGCGTGGCTTATCTTCGGGCATTATATTCGTCGTAAAAGAAATTACATTATAGCGTAAATCTTGCGATTCTCCAACACTTAATCCACCTAAGGCATAGCCAGCAAAACCTAATCCTAATAGCTCTTCTACGGATTGCTTACGTAAATCCTGATAAGTTGAGCCTTGAATAATCCCAAAGACAGCTTGCTTATCTGGGTCAATAATTTTGTCATATTCTTTTCTTGAGCGTTCTGCCCATTGTATTGTGCGCCTCATTGAAATCTTTGCCATCTCATAACTAGCTGGATACTCAATACAGTCATCTAAAGGCATAATTAAATCTGAACCTAAAATCTTTTGTATTTTAATAATGTCTTCGGGTTGAAAAAAATAACGACCTCCATCAAAATGCGATTGAAACTCAACACCATCATCTTTTATCTTTCTTAATAAAGCAAGGCTAAAAATTTGATATCCGCCGCTGTCTGTTAAAATCGGTCTCTGCCAAGAAATAAAATTATGCAACCCTCCAGCCTCTTCTATTATTTTAGGACCCGGCCTTAGATAAAGATGATAGGCGTTGGAGAGTATAACCTCGGCTTTACAATCGATTAATTCCTGCGGAGATAAACCCTTTATCGTCCCCTGCGTACCCACAGGCATAAACACGGGAGTAGTAATAATCCCGTGCGGCGTATAGAGCTGACCACAACGCGCCCGTGAATTGCTATCGAGATGAGTCACTTTAAATTCAAACATTATAATAATTTCTCACTTATCTTTTCACTTAAAAATTAATGTTATTCAGCTTTCCATTATTAAAAAACCAACTCCAGACAACCCAAGATGATTAATCTAATAATTAATATTTAATTAATTTTCTGTCAAAGGATAATAAGGCTTCATTGTTGCAAGGGACTGAAAAAAATCTGGCCAATTTACTTTATAAACAAATATGTAATTACCCCCTTCTGTCTCCTCGGTATCAATGAGGGAAAAATATTTCAGACCATTACCTCTAAAATAATACATTCTAATGAACATGCTCTTAGTCAACTCTGGGTCCATAAGAATGGTCTTGTAATTTTCCTTGCCCTCTTTAAAAAGCAAAACAGAATACACTACATTGGCGTCGCTATAAGTAAATTCTTTTAGATTACCATCGTCGTCAAGAAATACTAAACTTCTGGGAATGCCAATCTCTTTATTTTGACCGCGTAGACGAAAAACCTTTTTCTTATCAAGGTCCAAAACTATGTCATTATCAAATAACATTAAATTATCTTCCTTTTTAAAATAACCAGTTAACGACCTATAATCAATTATAAACGATCGAGATATCCAGTTTCTTGCCTCTTTTTTGTTGATATACTGTAACATATCTATATAATTTGTGATATCTTCTTTTTTGATTTGGTGAACGCTAGAGAGATAATTAACAAATTCGGGTATTGTTTTGGTAGTAAAACTAAGCCAAATATCACCTTTCTGAAAATCCCAATTTCCAATCAAAGATATTGCTGGAATTTTTGCTACTATATCATAGGAAGCGATAAAATATACCTCAGGCATCTTTTCGGCATATAAAAGAGGAATAATACTTTTTATCTGCTCAGCGGTTAGATATTTACTCAAATAGCGCTCTGCCCTTTGTTTATTGTTTATTTTAGTCAAATCTTTTAAAATTGTCACAGCTTTAAAATGGGGTATGCCAAAAGAATTTTCTAGCATATCGAATGCCTTATTGCCAGATAGATTAAGCATTCTTAATATCCCAAGCGCCTCTTCCTCATCGTCAGTGATTAAAAATTTTGCCATCCAGTAAGCAATAGGGCTGTTCTGTGTTTTTCCGTCAAATAATACCCGACGTTTACCAATAGCCGTAAACCAATGCCCGTAATCCCACCAGCTATTTATATGTGATTGGGCAGAGGAGTTATCTCTAATATAACTAATAGCATTATACCAAGCATCATTAATCATCGGCCTCTTATAAAGACTGATATAATAGGCCCTCTTTGAAAAGAAAGCAACGACAAAATAAACCATAATTATTACAACTCCCAAGGTAAAAAAATGTATTATTTTTGAATAATTATGTGACATTTTCAAACACTTCTTTATGAATATATCAATACTCAAACCAAATAAAATTCCCAGCGGCACAATTAAAAGTATTGAAAATCTTATTGCATTCAAGGCTAGATAATATAAAAAACCTAACCATATTGAAATAACAAAATATCCTAAGCCGTTTTTTCTGTCTCTTATAATCTTTTCATGTAAAATAAAATACAACGCCCCAATTATAGCCACAAAGAATACAACTACGCCTCCTAATTCTACTGCAAGTTGATAAGGAGTAATACTCCTTAGCTCAGCAACAGTAAGAAAAACATTTGGCCAATTATCCCTTGGTACATCTTTTAACGCAAAAATCAAATCCTTAGGCGCTATAAAAAAATTCAATGCATTTTGTTTGCCAGTAAAAAACCATATAGCTATAAAAGTAAAGATAAATAAGCAGAACAACCATCTTAATTTACTATATAATTCTTTGAAATCACATCCCTCCAATAAAAAATAGATGCCTCCTCCTATTAATAAAATATCAAATATAAACCACCAACCTTGCCAAATTCCAGAATAAATCATTGTCAACAAAACAAACAAACTTAGACCAAGTGTTCTTTTTTTATATGAACTTTCCCTAAAGACAAAAATAAAAGCACCAAAGATAACAAGGGGGAAAAATACGCTATAGATATCTGTATCAAACCATTCACCGCCAACCCGCTGTAATAACATCGGAGATAAATTAACTGCTAAAGAGGCAAAAAATGCAGCAGTATTACTTTGAGAAAAATATTTAGTAATCAAAAAACTAAAAATAACCAACAGTAAAGAAAAGAACACCGGGATAATATAAAGCCCTATATCTTTATCTAAATCGATTTTTAGATATTTAAGTGCACTGTAAATAAATTTTCCTAACCACAGATGAAGACTCCTCTCTAAAGATTCTTCTATTGGTACATCGACTAAATCATCGTAATTAATTTTTCCTATTAATCTATCGCCAATATGGCCTTTCTCTATCAGATTATTTGTCAATCGCAACCAATAGTAAGAATCAATACCAAACATATAGGTATGTTTAAATTGATTTTGATAAAACGATTTTTTAAGCTGGGCCCTTTCCTTAATCTTATACTTTATACCATGTTCATTCGTTTTGAAATAATGCTTGATTTCCTTACTTATAATTTTTTCTCTCTGAAGAGGTGTTAAATTAGGATAATACCATTCGACCTGTTGGCGAATTGAGCTTTCTATTTCTTTTTTAACCTCATTTTCTGCTACTTCATCTAAATCAGATAATGAGATAGCATAAATCTTCAAATAAAAAACAAAGCTACAAATGAGGACTATTAAAATTATGCTAATAACGTTACTGACCAGTCTTTGATTTTTTATTAAAGTTCCTATATACATATGAACCTGCCTTTCTATTTACAAAATCAACATCGCATCTCCATAACTATAGAAACGATAGCGATGTCTTATTGCCTGCTGGTAAATATGTTTAATATCATCTAGATTAGCGAATGCACAAACTAAGATATATAGGCTACTTCTTGGTAAATGAAAATTAGTAACCAAGGCATCCACTATTTTAAATTCATAAGGTGGATAGATAAATAAATCTGTGTAACCCTCAATCATAGCGTTGAATCTCTTATCTAAAATCAGACTGCTGTTTGCCTCAAGTGCTCTGGTAGTAGTTGTTCCGACCGCAAATATTTTTTTTCCACAATCTTTGGCCTGTCTTATTTTATCAATAGTTTCTCTATAAATACATACATATTCTTCATGCATTTTATGATTTTTAATATCATCGGTCTTAATAGAGGTAAAAGTCCCATAACCAATATGAAGTGTCAAATAGGAAATCGCTACTCCCTTTCGCTCTATCTCTTTTAACAATTGAGCAGTAAAATGTAGCCCCGCAGTAGGAGCAGCAATAGAGCCTTCTTTTCTGGCATAGATAGTTTGATAAAAAATACGGTCCTCTTTTGTATCTATTCGCTTAATATAAGGCGGCAGAGGCACATGACCAAGTTTATCTAATTTCTTCTCGATATTATCTATGTTAAACTCAATTAATCTTCTTTTGAAATCAACAATCTTAAAAGAGTAACCATTATTATCTAAAACAACCTCTTGGTTAATTCTAATTTTTTTTAAAGGTTTTATAAGTGCCTCAAAACGTCGACTATCAATCTTACGGGTAAGAAGTATCTCTATTTTTTGATTGCTATCCTTTGTTATACCAAAGGCACGGGCCAAAATTACCTTTGTATCATTTAATACTAAAACATCGCCTTTGCTAAAATAATCAACAATATTGAAGAAATTACAGTGTAGAATTTCTTTATTTTGTCTGTTAAAAATTAGAAGTCTAGAATTATCTCTCTTTTTTAAGGGATATTGGGCAATTAATTCTCTTGGTAGAAAATAATCAAATTCCAAAAGCTTCATGATATTTATTTGTAATACTGGATAAGGCTGCTACCGGGAAAATAAAATTTTAGTATTTTCTTATAGTCTGCTTTTGCCTTTGCCATATAATTAGCTCCCCATTGACACATACCAACGCCATGACCCCAACCCAAACCTTCAAAAATAGCCGTATCTTCCTCTACAGTTACTTCGAAATTAGTACTGCGAACTAAATCTGGTCCGATTGCCTGCCTAAAATCTTTTGCATTCAAAGTTATTTCATCGCCATTTTCACATACCAAAGTCAAGGTTTTAATCCGAGAAGAGCTATTCCTTTCACCGGCAATTATATCTACAATTTTTGATATATGGGGAATTATTTTCTTTAACTTCTGCTCTATATATTTTAAAGAAATCCTTCTCTTCCACCAATAGTGCTTTGTTCCTTTGCAATATGGGCAAACTACTCCTTTTAGTGGCAAGAGATTGATATTCCATAAATTGCTGGCATCCTCCGTATGACCACCGCAACAGGCATGGAAGAAACCAGCAAGGACCTTATTCTCATAAAACAAAACGTAGCCTTTAGTCTCATCCACCAATCTATTTATTTTCCATTTTTCAGTAGTCTTACCAACATAGACCTGAGAAAATACATCACTTGTTACATCAAAATCTTTATTTTTGTTGATAGAAATCTGATAGAGCGCAAAAGACCGACTCACAACAGCGTGGGCCTTTATTGCCTCCGCTGGCCAAGAGGATGATATTTCAAAACATAAGACTCCTTTTAAATAATCCTCCAAATTGACATTATTTACAATAATCAACCGACTATCTTTATTAATAATTGATATATCTCCACGATATTGACGACCATTGATATAAATTCCCTCTTGTTCTTTAGGAATAATACGAATAATTTTATAGGAAAACGGTGGTAAGTGGCCTATTATAATTTCATTACCTGTAGCTATAATATTGGTTTTCCCAAGATGACTTGCAGAATAGATAATCTTATTCTCTGGTGATTTTATTAAAAAGGGGTTGTTAATTTTAATCTCAGCACTATTTTTATTATTTACAATAGCCACGCGAATAATCGGGACATCTTCGGAAAAGGCACAAAGATTAAAACAAAATAAAATCGCCGAGGCCAGAATAATTATCTTCGACCGAGAAACCATAATAAAATAGACAAAAGAATGCTAATAATAATACTGGTAGTTATTGGAAAATAAAAAACAAAATTTTTTTTCTGGAAATAAATATCCCCCGGCAATTTGCCAATAAAGGGAACTCTCTGTATCACCATAAAAATTAAACCCAATAATACGAAAAGCAATCCGACTAAAAGAAATATTTTCCCTAAAGAAAATAAATTCATTTTTTCCTCCGAATAACTAGTTTTAGCTGTTGCCCCTCTCTTTTAGAGAATAAAAACAACCACAATATTTCTGCCTATAAAGGCCTAACTCTTTTGCCTCTTTTTGGGCTTGGCGAAATCCTTCTCTAAAATCATAAAAGAAAAATTTCACTTTTTGACTTCTACAAAGCCCCTCTCCGATTTCCTTAATCGACTGCTGTTCCTGATAGGGACTAACTAATAAAGTTGTGGTAAAATAATCAAACCCATTCTGAATTGCAAAACTGCAGCTCTTATCTAATCTTAACTGAAAACAACGATAACAGCGCTGATTTTTTTTGTCCAAAACATCCTTGACCTTCTCTTCATAGAGCTTTTGTTCATATTCACCGTAATGAATTATTAAATTAAACATTTTCTGTAATTCTAACAATGCACTGAGTCTATTGTTGTATTCATCATATGGCTGGATATTTGGATTATAGAAAAATCCTTCAACTTGAAAGCCTTGCTGTTTTAATACTTTTAAAGGGTAAATTGCACAAGGACCACAACAAATATGTAATAATATCTTCTTCACTACTCGTAAGAAAGATAAAAATTAATTTTCAATTTATATAATTAGAATAATTTTTCTTGATGAGAAATTTCTTTTACGCCAATATGTTGATAGGCCAATTTGGTAACTTCCCTGCCGCGCGGGGTCCGTTTTAAAAAACCAGCTTTAAGCAGATATGGTTCAATTGTATCTATTATAGTATCTTGTTCCTCATTTAGTGTAGCTGCAAGGGTTTCAATTCCAACCGGCCCACCATTGTATGCGTTAATAATAGTACTCAAGAGTTTTCGATCAACCGAATCCAATCCTAATTTATCGATGCCGATAGAATTTAAAGCTTTATCTGCGACTTCTTGAGTAATCTTATTTTCTGCTTTGACTTGAGCATAATCCCTAACCCTGCGTAAAAGACGATTAGCTATTCGAGGGGTTCCTCGAGAACGAATGGCTATTTCGTGTGCGCCCAATTCATCTATATCAATTTCTAGGAGTTTCGCTGAACGCTTAATAATTTTTACCAAATCCGATGCAGGATAAAAATCAACATGATGGAGAATCCCAAAACGCGACCTTAACGGAGCGCCTAATAGACCGCTCCTGGTAGTGGCTCCAATTAAAGTGAAACGTTTCAGATTAAACTTAATAGTTCTAGCGTATGGGCCTTTATCGATGACAAAATCAATCTGAAAATTTTCCATTGCCGGATATAAAAATTCCTCAACTACTTTTGAAATACGATGAATCTCATCTATAAACAAAACATCTCCTTCATCTAAATTTGTCAATATCCCAATTAAATCTCCGGCGCGCTCAATAGCCGGCCCAGAGGTAGCATTAATTTTTGTTCCCATTTCATGAGCTATAATCAAAGCCAAACACGTCTTACCTAAACCGGGTGGGCCTGATAATAAAATATGCTCCAGCGGTTCGTTTCTTTGCTTAGCCGCCCGAATAGAAACTCTCAGATTATCTACTAACTCCTTTTGCCCAATAAATTCATCCAGCTTCGAAGGGCGTAAGGAGATATTAATAACCAGATCCTCTTCGGTCTCTTGAGGAAGAAAAGATTGTTTCTTTATTTCTGAATCTGGGGGTTGTTTAAATTTATCCATTTATGCCTTAACGGTAATCTTGTCTTGATTACGAATAATGATAATCTCTCCAAAAATATTTTTTTGGACGACTAAAATCTCTTTCAATCTTATTAACTCAAGGACACTCATAAATACAACAATAATTTCGAGTTTGTTCTTTGCCTTCTCAAAAAGTTCAGTTAATACAATCTTGGGACGAACCAAAAGTTCGTGAAGAATATCATGAATCTTATCTTCAACTGTTACCTCATCCTTTATTACTTCATAAAATAATTCCTTAGGGACATCCTTGAGCGCCTTTGAAAAAGCAGTAATTAGATCGAAAAGACTCGCCTCAAAATAAGGACCGCCATCACCATCATCTTTTATCTTCCTTGTAAATTGTTCCTTTCTATAAATTTCCTTCTGTCTAAGCTGCATAGCTGCTTCTTTGAACTGCTGATACTCTAGAAGTCTTTTGACTAAATCTGCTCTGGGATCTGTTAATTCCTCTAATTCTTCTTGAGGTACCGACTCAGCTGGTAATAACATCTTTGACTTAATCTGCATGAGTGTTGCTGCCATAACTATAAATTCACCTGCAATTGATAAATCCAATAGCTTCATTAGCTCCAGATATTTTAAATATTGGTCTAAAATTTTAGCTATAGGAATATCATAAATATTAACCTCTTCTTTTTTTATCAAATACAGCAGTAAATCTAAAGGTCCTTCAAAAATATCTAACTTTACCTTATAACTCATAGGCCCTGGGCCTTTCGTACTTCATTTATTGTCTGCTGAGCAAATTTCTGCGCCTTAACTCTACCCTGTTCTAAAATCTCAAGCACACCGTTCTTATTCTCTAAAAAATATTCTCTTTTTTTCTGAATTGGCTCTAAATATTTTATCACTGTATCGCTTAATATCTTTTTACATTCGGTGCAGCCCTTCTGTGCTTTTGAACACCATAAATAGACGTCTTCTGCCATATCTGCTCTAAAAACTTTGTAGTAGCAATATACATTACATTTATCAGGATGGCCAACATCGCTTTTATGTATCCTCTTTGGGTCTGTAAACATGCTGGAAATCTTTTTTGCAATCTCACTTTTTGAATCAGAAATATAAATTGCATTATCATAGCTCTTGCTCATTTTACGTCCATCTATTCCTAAAAGTTTAGGAAATTCAGTCAGTAAGGGCTGCGGTTCAGGAAAAACATTATGATAAAGATTATTAAAACGACGCGCTATTTCCCGACAAATCTCTAAATGCGGCAACTGGTCTTGTCCAACCGGTACATAATTGGCCTTATAAAGTAAAATATCGGCTGCCTGTAAGACAGGATATCCCAAAAATGCATAATTTGAAACATCTTTCTCTTTAAGCTCTTTCTTTTGCTCTTTATAAGTCGGACACCTCTCTAACCAACCCAGAGGAACTAAACAAGAAAGAATCATAAAAAGGTCTAGATGTTCTTTCACCTGAGATTGAATAAATATAACTGATAATTCTGGGTCTATACCACAACTTAACCAATCTATCACATTATCCAAGATTGAACTCTTAATAACCGATGGCGTCCGATACTCGCTCATCAAAGCATGCCAATCAGCTATCATAAAATAACACTGATATTTGTTTTGAAGCTGCCTCCAATTATTCAAGGCCCCCACAATGTGACCGAGGTGTAAATGCCCTGTTGGTCGCATTCCACTCAAAATTCTTTTTTTAGCAGTAGTATCTGGTGCCATCTTGAGTTATAACTTTCTACTAGTCTTCTCTAATAAATATGCCTCAATAGTATCGCCTTCTTTAAAATCAGTAAATCCCTCAAAAGAAAGTCCACACTCATAGCCTTCTGGAACCTCTTTTACATCATCTTTAAATCGTTTTAACGAAGAGAGTTTGCCATCAAATATAGTATCGCTACCTCTAAGTAATTTTACAAAAGCAGTTCTTGTAATTTTACCTTTGCTCACAAAACATCCGGCGACTTTCCCAGCCTTGGATAAATCAAAAACGCGACGAATCTCAGCCTTACCCAGAAAAACCTTCTTTATTTTAGGTTCAAGTAAACCTTCTAATGCGGCCTTAATCTCTGAGATTAACTCGTAAATAATTCGATATGTCCTAATTTCAACATTTTTCGTTTCTGATTCTACTTTTGCCTTTGTTTCGGGTTCGACGTGAAAACCCACGATAATAGCATTTGAGGCTTCGGCCAAAATTACATCAGAGGAATTAATTGGGCCTACGGCTGAATGAAGAATATTAAGTTTGACTTCTTTGGTATCTAATTTTTTCAATGAGCTAACAATCGCCTCCACAGAACCTTGTGTGTCGGCCTTAATTATTAAATTAAGTTCTTTCAATTGTCCATCTTGAATCTGATTATATAAATCTTCTAAGGTTATATTTTTGGGCCGGGAGGATAACTCATCTAATCTCAACTGAATCTTCTTCCTTTCAGCAATCTCTCTGGCTTGTTTTTCATCGTCTAATGCGAAAAATTTCTCACCGGCTAAAGGCACTTCTGATAAACCTAAAATTTCTGCTGGAATTCCAGGGGTTACCTTATCTATACGCTCTGATAAATCATTAAACATTGCCCGTATCTTACCATAGCTCTTACCGCAGACAACGCTATCCCCAACCTTTAAGGTCCCCACTTGGACTAAAACAGTAGCAACCGGTCCTCTACCTTTAGAAATTTTGGCCTCCACCACAACGCCAGATGCTAATTTATCATAAGGTGCTTTTAACTCAAGCATCTCTGCTTCTAAAAGAACCATCTCTAATAAGTGATCGATACCCTCACCAGTCTTTGCTGAAACGCCTATGGTAATAGTTTTTCCTCCCCACTCCTCTGGGACTAACCCATAATTAGCAAGTTGTTTTTTCACCCGGTCTACATCTATCTGAGGTTTATCTATCTTATTTATAGCAACTACTATAGGCACAGCTGCAGCTTTTGCATGATTAATAGCCTCAATTGTCTGAGGCATAACACCATCATCGGCAGCAACAACTAATATTACAATATCAGTGCAATTTGCTCCTCTAGCCCGCATTTCTGTAAACGCCTCGTGTCCCGGTGTATCTAAAAAAGTAATCAGTCCTTTTTTTGTCTTAACAGAGTATGCACCAATATGCTGGGTAATACCACCGTGTTCTTTATCAGCAATTTTAGATTTTCGGATTGCATCCAATAAAGATGTCTTTCCATGGTCAACATGGCCCATTAAGGTAACTACCGGTGGGCGACTTTGAAGTTTATCCGCTGCGGTGATTATATGTTTTTGCTCAATAATCTCAGTATCTGATTTCTTCTTTAACAATTCAAAACCATAATCCTGCAATGTCTTTCTCACAATCTCCTCATCGAGAATCTGATTAATTGAAACAAATTTTCTCTGTTTCTCTATCAAATACTTTATTAATAAACTTGGTTTTTCTTGTAGCTTCACGGATAAATCTTTAAGGGTTATTGGTAAGTCTAACTCAATTGGTTTGAGCGTTTTTTGAGAGGCAGAAGGCTCTTGGGGAATTTGAGATTCTGGTGTTTTTGACTCTAAAATCTGAGAAGGTGGTGTGCTTTTTTGTTGGTCCTTTATCTCTTCCTTAATAAGCCCAGCAGCCCCCTTATCTACCATCTTTGTGGCAACATTTTCTTTGTTAGGATAATCAACTTGTTCTTTAACAATCTCCTTTGATAAAGTAGCCTGTTGCCCTAAGACAGATTCTTTTTCCTGAATATTTTTTTTCAAATCTTTTGTTACACTAGACTTCTTTTTCGAAACTTTTTGTTTAAGCGAGGACTCGGCAGTCTTTTTGGTAGACCTTGCCTTCTGAGATTTTTTTTCAGGAGTGATTTTAGAAACAGCTGTCTTCTTTACTCTTTTCTCTTTCTTCTCAGATTCCTTCTTTTCTTTTTTGTTCTTAATTGCCATATTACTGACTCAGTAAATTTTTTGCCTCTTTTATAATTTTCTCTGCCTTCTTTTTTCCAATACCTTTAATTGCTGCCAATGTTTCTAGGTCACAATTAGCAAGTGATTCTAAAGTAGTAAAACCTGATTCGATGAGAACAGTAAGAATTTTCTCTCCGATGCCATGGATATCGGCAATGCTAATTTCTTTCTTTGCTGCAAGCTCATCTTTTGTTTGTACTTTGGTGCGGATGTCTAATTCCCAGCCAACTAAATGAGAGGCAAGTCTAACATTTTGACCATGTTTTCCTATTGCCAAAGAAAGATTATCTTCGGGAACTATAACCTCTGCCTTATTTTTTTCTTTATCAAGATTTATCTCGCTTATTTTTGCTGGCGATAAAGCTGCGCAGATATATTCTCTGATATTATCACTCCAACGAACAATATCGATTTTTTCTCCTTGAATTTCGTTTACTATATTTTTAACTCTCGAACCTCTCATACCAACGCAAGCACCAACGCAATCTACCTTTTCGTCTTTAGACCAGACAGCTATCTTTGTCCGTTCTCCAGCCTCTCGAGAAATTGCCTTAATCTCAACAATGCCTTCAAAAATCTCAGGAACCTCTAATTCAAAGAGTCTCCTTATAAAATTAGGATGCGAACGCGAAAGAATAATCTGAGGGCCTTTGGATTCCTTCTTGACCTCTAAAACATAGGCCCGAATTCTATCGCCTTGTCGAAACTCTTCATGGGATGATTGTTCTTTTCGCGGAATAATGCCCTCTGCTTTTCCTAAAAGATCAACTATAATGTTACCCTTATCAAAACGATAAACAGAACCGCTGACTATCTTGCCCATTTTGGCATTAAATTCATTATAGACAACATCCTTCTCTGCCTCTCGAATTTTTTGGATTATAACCTGTCTGGCTGTCTGTGCAGCAATACGACCAAAATCAATTGATTTAATCGGTTTATCTTGACAAAAGGCTTTTATCTGACCGGTAGTTGGATTTATCTCTACCTTTATATCTTGCGCAGTCTTTGCACCTATTGCCTTTTTTACCGCACTAACCAGAGCTGACTCTACTGCCTGCAGTAGAATATCTTTACTAACGCCCTTCTCCCGCTCTAAATGCTCTAAAATTGCTAGAAGTTCTCCATTCATTAAATCACCCTCTTTGCTTTATTAATTTTTGAGATTTGGATTTTAATCTGACCGAAATTATCCAAATCAATACAAATGCCTTGTACATCAACCGAAACAACTCTACCAATATATTCTAATTTGCCAAATATCGGTTCTTTTAAAAATATCTGTATCTGTGAATTTATAGCACGCCTAAAATCGCCCTCTGTCACTAAGGGCCTATCCAATCCAGGGGAAGAAACCTCTAAAATATATTTTTCATTAATTATGCCTAACTCATCTAACAATTTACCAATTGAACTATTTAGCTGGGCACACTCTTGAAGGGTGATACCACCTTTATCTCTATCAACTAGAAAACGCAATATCATCCCCTCTGGACTTCTATAATAGTTTAAATCTACAAGCTCATATCCTAAAGAAGAAAACAATTCTTGAGTATGTTCTTTAATCTTAATAATTAACTCTGAGTTGAACATTTATTTTAATTTTCCCAGTAAATCTAAAACGATAATTTTTACTTCATCAAGATTACAAACTCGGCTCTCTTTAGTCCTTCTAATCTGAATCTCAATCTTATTTTCCTTTCGAAACCTCTCTCCTAAAGTAATCCTCAAAGGAATTCCTAATAAATCAGCGTCTTTAAATTTTATTCCCGCGCGTTCATCGCGATCATCGAAAAGAACCTCAAGGCCTTGCTGTTCTAATTGTTGGTGAATAAGTAGAGCTGTATTAGAAATCAATTGGTCGTTTGCATTCACGGTAACAATCTCAACATCAAAAGGGGCAATCTCCTTCGGCCATATTATTCCATCTTTATCGTTATTCTCTTCGATTATTGCCGGTATTAATCTACTCACACCTATCCCATAACATCCCATAATTACAGGTTTGTTATGGCCATTTTCGTCTAAAAATTTAAGATTCAAAAGTTCACTATATTTAGTCTTGAGTTTAAAAATATGACCGACCTCAAGGGCATTGTATTGTTTTAGGCTTCCTTGACAAATAGGACAATGAGAAAGATTTGGTTGTTTTTCTTTACTAAAGGCCCTTTGACACGATTGACATTTTAAGATTAAATCTTCTCCGCTCTCAGCAATAACCATAAATTCATGGGAAACATCTCCTCCCATCAACCCAGAATCCGCCTCGAGACTTAAGCAATTAAGGCCACTCCTTTTAAAAATATTATTATAAGCTACGTACATCTTCTTATAAATTTCATCTAGACCATTTTCATCTTTATCAAAACTATAGGCGTCTTTCATAATAAATTCGCATCCTCTCACTAATCCAAAGCGCGGCCTCAACTCATCCCTAAATTTAGTCTGAATTTGATAAAGGACTACCGGTAAATCACGATAAGACTGAACAAAACCAGAGACTAAATTCGTAATTACCTCCTCGTGCGTGGGGCCTAAACATAATCTTCTGCCTCTTCTATCCTGGAATCGAAACATAACTTCACCAATTTGCTCATCTCTTTTTGTTTTCTGCCAAAGTTCAAGTGGTTGAATCGCCGGCAGCAATAACTCTTGAGCCCCAATCGCATTCATCTCTTCTCTAATGATCTTTTCTATATTATTTAATACCCTAAAACCAAAAGGTAAATATGAATAGACTCCTGAAATTAGCATTCTTACCATGCTGGTGCGCAACATAAGCTTATGACTCAAAGACTCAGCTTCTTCAGGAACCTCTTTTAAGGTATAAATGAAACTCTGCGACCATTTCATATTTTTTCTTTAAAGAAATCCTCATTAATTCTCTTTTCCACTCTTTGTAAACTGTGGATAAACTTAGGAATTTTGCCAGTTTTACGCCAGCGACCATCTATTTTCTCAGTTGTAGCCAAAGACTCATCATATTCAAATACAAAAATATCATAGAGCTGAACCTCTTCGTTCTTGTATTCACCAACTTCAGTAATATGCGTTATTTTTCTAGAACCATCTAACATCTGAGCCTGATGGACAATCAAATCTAAACCCTCGGAGATTTGTTTCCTGATTACCCAAAGAGGTAGCGCTACGCTTGACATAGCAATCATTGTCTCAATTCTAGAGATTACCTCCTGAGGAGAACCGCTATGAATAATTGCCATTGAGCCATTGTGGCCGCTCAAAATTGCCATCAGCATATCCAATGCCTCTTGTCCACGAATTTCGCCTAAGATTATCCTATCTGGTCTCATTCTTAAAGAATTAATAAATAAATCTCTAATGGTAACCTCGCCTCTTCCCTCGACATTTGCCTGCCTTGTCTCTAATCTTACGATATTATCCTGATTTAAGCGTAGTTCGGAAGTATCTTCTATAGTAATAATCCTCTCCTTTTTATCGATATATTGAGAAAGTATATTCATTGTAGTGGTCTTACCTGTGCCGGTACCGCCAGAGAACAAAATATTGCACTTGGCCTTCACAGCAGCTAAAAGAAATTGCGCCATATCAGAATTTAAAGTATTTCTAGCCACTAAGTCCTCGATAGTGTTTAATTCTCGAAGAAACTTGCGTATTGTTATTGCTGGGCCATCTAATGCGAGTGGAGGAAGAATAATATTTACCCGAGAGCCATCGCTTAAGGAAAAGTCTACATATGGATTAGTCTCATCTAAGCGCCTCTGAGTAGCTGACACTAACTTATGAATAAAACCCATCAACTCTTGTTCATTGCTAAAACCACTACTTACCGCTTGCATCTTGCCTTCTTTCTCTATAAAAATTCTATCGAAGGAATTAATCATAATTTCAGTAACCTGTGGATCTTCTAAAAATGGCTTTAAAGGACCAAAGCCAATCATAGCATCAATAATTTCTTGGATGAGCTGATTTCTCACATGGTGATTGCTTAACAATTCTTTTTCTTTCTGATTAAGCATATCTATTATTTTGTCAATATATTGTCGCAATTCTTGCTCGCTAATCTTCTCTTCCATGATAACATCGTAATTTGTCATCAAAATGTGCTTAATTTTTTCTTTTACATCTTTTATTTCCATAATCAGACCTCTTTTAAATTTTTAATTAAATAATCTACACTCTGACTTTGAGTAACAATCTTTTTAATTCTGCCTTTTTTAAACAAAATTGCTTTTGAGCCACCAAATGCAAGACCAATATCTGCCTGCTTAGCCTCGCCGGGACCATTTACCATGCATCCCATAAAAGCTATAGTATATCTATCCAAATCCTTTAAGTTTATTTTACTGCCATTTGTTAATTTTCTCTGGAATTCGTCGACTTTACTTTTCAGATCTATTTGACAACGCCCACAGGTTGGGCAACAAATATATCGAGGGCCAAAATTTCTTATTCCCAATGCTGAAAGGATATTTTGGGCACAAATAACTTCATCCCTTGGCTGCCCCAATAAAGATACCCGTATGGTATCACCTATGCCTTTCATCAATAACGATCCTATAGCTATACTGGACTTGACTATTCCATCGTAAAATAGACCTGTTGCCGTAACCCCTAAATGTAAAGGGTACTGGTAGATTTGGCTAAGCTTTTGATATAACTGAATCATATCAAAAATACTAGAAGACTTGACAGAGATAACTATATTATTAAAACCCTCTTCTTCAAAAAAACTCACCGCATCCTTAGTCTGTAAAAACAATGCCTGTTGTATTGTCTTTTGTTTTAGATAGCATGGCCGTAGTGAACCAGAATTTACACCTATACGAATAGGAATATTTTTTTCTCTAGCTAATGAAATAATCTGTTTTAGCTGGTCCTTCTGGAAAATATTCCCAGGATTAATTCTAATCTTATCGACACCGGCCTCTATTGCCTTCAAGGCTAGCTTATAGTGGAAATGTATATCAGCCACTAAAGGTAATCTCACTCTTTTTTTAATTACAGCTAACACTTCAGCGTCCCTATCATTCTTAACTGCTAAACGGATGATTTCACAACCCAATCTTTCTAAATCATTAATTTGTGCTACAACGTCTTCGATTTTCGTCGTAGGAATTTTAATCATCGATTGAACAGCGATTGGATGATTACCGCCAATAATCACCTTACCAATCTTTACCTCTTTTGTCTTTTTTCGTTTTATCTTAAAATCCATACCTGTTAGCCATAAATTAAACCAGCTTAAAAGTTATACACCTTTTTTAGGACAGTATTTAATTTTTCCAAGTAGCCAAATTTAATCAAATCGTTAAAGAATATAAATACTGCTAAAATTATAATAAATCCGAAACCTATATCGGCAATTTTTTGTTCTGTTTTTGCACTTAACGGCCTTCTACGTATGCTCTCGATTGCCAAAAACATCAGATGCCCTCCATCGAGAACTGGAATAGGCAATACATTAAAAATTGCTAAAGCCAAACTAAGCATTGCTATCATATGCAGGATAGCGTTAACCCCATAATGGACAGCGGCATTAGTCATTTCATAAATTCCTACCGGCCCAACAACAGCCTCTTTAAAAGATATATAGCCAATCAATAAATAAAATATTGATTTTAAGGTAACCCACGTCATTTCTAGTAAATGAAATAGACTTTTTTCAAAAGCTACAAAAAAATTGTATTTTTCATAGACAATCTCGCCTTGGGGAATAATTCCAATTAAATTTATTTTATGTTCCTTTCCAAAATAATCCTTTTGCGTCTTAATAATTGGGTTGATTTCAAAAGTCAAAAGCTCCTTATTCCTTTCTACTGTTATCCTAAAAGGCGGTTGGCTTTTGGCGTTACGAATATTTTCTAAAACATCTGGCCAATATTTAATCTTTACTCCGTTAATCTCAGATATTAAATCTCCTTTCATAATGCCTGCTTTCTTTGCAGGCATATCTTTAACTAAATCCCCTACCACCGGACTCATCCTAGGATAGCCGACGCAGAAGACTAACCATAAAAATAAAAATGCTAAAATGTAATTAAATAGCGGCCCGGCAAAGATTACCTTTGCTCTATCTTTTGGATTTTTTGATAAATATTCCCAACTTTGATTTTTAAACTCTTCTCTTGTATCACCAGCTAATTTCACATAACCCCCGAAGGGAATTAAGCAGAAATAAAAATCAATATCTTTATACTTAAATCCAAACAACTTTTTCCCAAAACCTAAAGAAAATTTCTCAACCTTTATTCCCAATCTTCTAGCAGCAATAAAATGGCCAAATTCGTGAACGAAAATTAAGATATTAATAACAACTAAAAAAACAATTAAAGTCATTTTTAAAATGTTTGTTTGTTATATCTTTTAAATTTCTATTTACTATTTCCTTTTCCAAGTGACTCTATTAACTGTTGGCTATCTATTCTTACTTGACGCTCAAGGACGATTATATCTTCTAACTTGTATGAATCTTTTAAGTCTTGGTATCTTTTCATTATTCTCTCAATAACATTAGCAATCGAGGTAAAACTTATCCTATGTTCAAGAAATGCTGCTACTGCTTCCTCATTAGCAGAGTTTAATACACAAGGTAACATATTATTTGTAGATACAGCTTGATAAGCTAAATCTAAACAAGGAAATCTAGCTGTATCTGGCTTCTCAAATGAGATATTTTTCAATTTGAAAAAATCCAATCTTAAGTTACCATTGGAAGGCCATCTCTCAGGAAAACTCAAGGCATATTGAATTGGCAATCTCATATCGGTAACAGCTAATTGTCCCAAAATAGAACCGTCAATAAACTCCACCAGCGAATGAACAACTGCTTGTCTATGAATTAAAACCTTAATATTCTCTGGATTAATACCAAATAGCCACTTTGCCTCAATAACTTCTAATCCTTTATTCATCAGGGTAGCTGAATCTATAGTAACCTTCTTACCCATCTTCCAACAGGGGTGAGCCAAAGCCTGTTGAGGCGTAACTTTTCTAAGTCGTTTTAAGTCAAAATCCCTAAAAGGCCCGCCAGAGGCTGTAAGATATAAAGACCTTACCATCTTTCTATCATAACCAAGCAGGCATTGAAAAAGGGCATTCTGCTCACTATCAATAGGAACAATTCTAGCAGCGGGATTAGCTGCTAAAGCGCGTTTTATAATATGACCGGCTATAACTATAGCCTCTTTATTTGCCAAAGCAATCTTCTTGCCAGCATTAATTGAACTAATTAAAGGAAGCAAAGCAGCACTTCCGGAAATAGCGTTAACAACAGTATCGACTTCTGATAAGGTAGCAAGTTTAATAATGCCTTCCATTCCAAAAAGCACCTTTACATCTTTGAAACTCCGAGAGAGCAATGAGGCGCTGTTATAATCTAAAATAGCTACGTATTTTGGTCTAAAAGCTAAAATCTGTTTTCTTAAAGTAGCTACATCGGAATGGATACCCAATCCTACTAAATTAAATCTCTCGGGGTGGCTTGAAACTACCTTAAGCGTACTCCTTCCAATTGAACCGGTAGAGCCTAAAATAACTATATTCTGACGCATAAGATTCTTTAAAGTTTGTAGACAAATTTACTTATATAAAAATAAAATACAGGTGCAGTAAAAAGAATACTATCAATTACATCCATTATTCCGCCTATTCCCGGAAATATTCTATTTGAGTCTTTCGCCTGACAATCCCTTTTAATTAATGATTCTGATAAATCCCCTAATTGACCAATCACTGCCAATCCTGCTCCCAGCAAAACTATATGGATATTAGTAAAATTATAAACTTCCAGCAGGAAACCTCTACTTAAAAAAGCTGCAAATATCCCAAAGACTATTGCTCCTATTAAACCCTCGATAGTTTTTTTAGGACTAATGCGAGAAATAAGCAGATGCCTTCCCCATTGTGAACCAACTAGATATGCCCCTATATCGCTACCTTTGGTGATAAAAATAAGTGCGCCGACTAAGATTACGCCGTGCGACATAAGTTTAAGTCTAACCAAAAATGAAAAAAGCCACGATATATAAACAATTCCAAATACAGTAACAGAAATACTAAATAACGCCTCAGAGTTTTTCTTATTGACTATCTGCAAAATAAACAAAGAAAATAAACCCAACACTACAAAAAGAAGTTCCCAACCCTTGGTAAGCTCAAATTTAAAAAATATGGTTAGGGGAATAATTAGCCCTATTAGACTCCCAAAATATTTATAAGGATAGACGCCCTTTTTCTCAACTAACGCAAAATACTCATAGAGTGCTAAAAATGTTATAGATAAAATAATAAAAATAAAGGCAAGGTTAAAAGATAAACCCAGCGCAGTAATTACCACAAGGACAAAAGTGCTTATCAACCTTTTAAACAACACAGATTCTCCCAAATCTTCTTTCTCTCTTTTGATATTCTTCAATAGCATTTTTTAGATCTTCCTGAGTAAAATCTGGCCAGAATTTCGGACAAAAATATAACTCCGTATAAGATAACTGCCAAAGCATAAAATTACTTAGTCGTTGCTCCCCACTTGTCCTTATCAGAAGATCGGGCTCAGGCAAATCCTTTGTGTAGAGAAACTGACTAAATAATTCATCATTAATATCGCTTATATTAAGAAGGCCTTCGGAAACTCTCTGAGCAATCTGCCTAACGGCGTTAATAATTTCATTCCTACTGCCATAATTCAAAGCCAAATTCACAATTAAACCTGTATTTTTTTCAGTCTCGGATTGGGCCTTCTGTAGGGTTTTTCTTAACGAATAAGAAAATCTGGTTATCTCACCCATAACTTTGAGCTTAATATTATTCTCCATCAATAGAGACAGTTTCATCTTTAAAAGTCTACATAAAGTATCCAACAATAACTCTACCTCTTTCTTCGGTCGCAACCAATTCTCCGTTGAGAAAGCATAAAGTGTTAATACCTCTATATTCAGTTTTACGGCAGCCTTAATTATCTCTTCAACAACTTCCACGCCTTTTTTGTGTCCGACTGAACGAGGAAGACCTCTCTTCGTTGCCCACCGACCGTTTCCATCCATTATAATTGCAATATGCCTTGGCAAATTATTTCTTCCACTCTTTACACTCATAAACAAAAGTTACTGGTGTACTCTATAATCTATATCAGGAAAAATATTATCTTTTTGTTCAATAGTGCTGAGCCAATTTTCATCTATAAAACCAGAGTTAATCTCCTCGTAGAGCCTATTAAATCTGGCTATATGTTCTGTAATTCTCTTTTTTGCATATTCAACATGGGTCCCAGTTGCCATAATAAAGGCCCAATCAGAACTTTGAGCCAACAGCAACTCCCGAAGTGCCTGATTTAAAGCCCGCTTTATCAATCCGTTTGTACTATTATACTTTCTGGCTAACTCAGACATTCTCCAAGAAGCTTTATGTAAATGTCTATATATCCAATCATTAGAACCCTGTAACCAAACTTCGCTATATCCTTTCCAGCCCCAGCTTGAAAATGACGGTGTAGCAACTTGATTTCTTGGATAAAGTTGTAAATATTCGCTGGCTGTAATCAAGGCAATATTCTTCTGATCATAAGCAATCTTTCTTATAAGAAAATCTAACCAATTAGGCCCTTCAAACCACCAATGCCCAAACAACTCTGTATCATAAGGTGCAACTATTATCGGCTTTCTCCCCAGTAATGAATACAAATATTCAACTTGTTTCTCTCGATTAAACATAAAGTTACCCGCATGCTCAGCTGCTTTCTCTATTGCCTTTTGTGGCTCATATGGCTGTTTATCTTCTGAGCCTGTAATGCGATAATATTTATAACCCGTATTCTTCCGATATCCATTAGCCTGAATATAAGGCCTTATGTAATCAAAATCTAAATCAAATCCAATATCTCGATAAAACTCTCGATAGTAATAATCTCCCGGGTATCCTTCTATTGATGACCAGACTTGTTTGGAGGACTCTATATCTCGCCCAAAACAAGCTACTCCCGATTTGCAATAAACAGGCGCAAACACGCCATACCTAGGGCGAGGCACTGCATGAAAAATTCCGTGCGAATCAACAAAAAAATATTTAAGCCCTGCCTCCTTTAAAATTTCATCGTGACCCGGATGGTAACCACATTCAGGCAACCAAATACCCTCAGGTTTTCTACCAAAGACTCGTTCATAATGCTGGACAGCAACTTTTACCTGGGCCCTTACTGACTGCCGACATACATCCATTAGCGGGAAAAAACCATGTGTTGCTCCTGTGGTAATAATTTCTACTTTTCCCAAATCCTGAAATTTCTTAAATGCCAAAACAATATCACCATTATATCTTTGGTATATAGAACGGATTTTCAAAAAACGATTTAAATACATCGTTGCTAAAGGACTAAAGGCTGCCTCTCCCCGAGTTCGCTCAACTTCTTTATGGCCCAATTCAATTAATCTATCTAAATGCTTGCTATAACGCGTTTTTAAAAAATCGTCTTGCAACATCGAAATTAAAGTAGGAGATAAAGACATCGTTATTCGAAAATCTACTCCATCTTCGATTAATTTATCGAAGACCATAATCAAAGGAATATATGTTTCTGAAATAGCCTCATATAGCCAATCTTCTTCCAAGAAATATTCATACTCCGGATGCCGCACATAAGGCAGATGACTGTGTAAAACAATACAAAGATAGCCCTTATATTTTTCATAATCTCTTGTCACTTATTCCTCCTTTTTTATGAGATTAAAAATGAAGAAGGCAGGTTTAAAAAGCTAAGCGGACTTTCTTTTTCCAATAAAAGAAGACACAAAACCCGGAGAAGAAATAATAAATTCTCCGATTTTGCCTTTTTTCTTCACAAGCCGAGGTGAACTTCCAAAACCTACAGTGTAAATTTGAGAAAACTCCTCATCAGGTATCAGCCATGCCTCATCAATTATCCATGATGGGCCGTCTAATGGTGTGGTAACGCAATTAGAGCGAACAATGGTAATAAAATTCCCATTCGGTAATTTAAGACCCAAATCAACAATGTAAGAACGGCCGCTTAAAACACATATATACCAATTTCTTGCAGAATAATCAACCTCAATATCAAAGAAAGAGTTTGCATTTCCGCCCTTAAAATCAATATAGCTTACATCAAATACGCGTAAGGCCCATTTAGCTACCTCAAAATCAGTGCCTAAATTTCTCTTTACTCGCTCTATTGTGTCCTGACGCAGCTCCCAATATGAATGTATCCACCAAGGATCGCGCACCTGTATAATTATAATATCGTCTCCATAACCTACAGGCAAAGTCTCACCTACAGTGACTGTTTGTGGCATATGTCGTATTTCGGTATCGAATTTTGCTGAGGAGATTTCTGATTGAGAGGAAATTTTAGCTTTTTCTATTTCACGCCTTGGGGCAAATTTAATTTTTTCACTTTTTAGACTTTTTTTTCTAGGGATATTCTTTCTTTTAGAACGTAGATTTGTTAATATTTTTTTGGCGAGATTTTTAATTTTTTTTATATATCTCATATTTATTGGTACTTAAGTTATTTAACTATTTTACTACTTAGCCGTATTAGCAACACCTTCAACTGCTTGCTGTCGCTGAGCAGTTAAGCCTTCCAATTCTTTTTTTATTTCTTCTAATTTCTCCTCTTGTTCAGATAGGTGCTGTTTGGTAGATTCTAACTCTTTAGATAACTCTTGGATTTTTAGGTCTTTATTTTTTATTGTGGTTAAAAGATCCATTTTTTCCTTACTCAACTCATCAACCTTCTGTTCCATATCTAATCTAAAAGACATTTGCTGATTCATTTTTGATTTTGTCTTCTGAAGGTCTGAGTACATTTTAATAACCCAAGCAACACAAAGCACTGTTATAATCGCCATTACTAATATAATTAGATTTTTTATATTCTTGCTCATTTGTCCTCTTTTTACTTTTTAAATTTTAAATTATTTCAAATTTTCTTTTAATTCAATTAGACTTTTTGAGGAGTCCTTTTTTATCTGTCGGGAACTGGGATAAATTACAATCTCAACCCGACGATTCTTCTGTCTACCTTCAGCTGTATCATTGGAAGCAACTGGCCGAAATTCTCCATAACCTGTTGCAGATAATCTTTCCGGTGCTATACCCTTAGATTCAAGATAATGCAATACACTAAGTGCCCTATGACTTGAAAGTTCCCAATTTGTTTTCCATTTAGAGTATTTGATCGGCACATTATCGGTATGACCTTCTATTCTAATATCCATCCCAGGAATCTCGGTTTGAAGAACATCCACTACCTTATTTAGCGTATCTTTTGATTTTTCTTTTAAAACATCTTTGCCAGAATCAAACAACACCTCAGAGACAAACGTCACCACTAATCCTCTGTCTTGCATTGATAAGGATACTTCCTTGGCATTTATCTCATCCATTAATCTTTTCTCTAAAGACTCTTTTGCCCTGCTTAATTCATCAAGCTTGCTTGATAGCTCGCTGATTTTTTCTAAATCAGTTCTTCTACCTCTCTGAAAAATGATTGTGCAACCAGAAAATAAAAAAATTAAAGAAAAGATAATGCCCATTTTTTTAAACATCATTCTTGAAAAAAATTTCTGCATTGTAGCCTCCTTAACCTATCTTTTAGTTTATCCTTTCTAAACAACGTCCCTTGCGTTCTTTAAAATTAGCACAATTATCTTCACTCGTCAAGCAATAAATTATTTCTCCTTTAGACTAAAATCCTCTGTGCAACAAGATGTTATGAAACAACACAACAAATTGTCTGCTTACTGTTTTAAAATAGTTTGCTCTCTGCTTGAACCAACAGAAATGTATCTAATTTTTGCATTAATCAACTTTTCTATTGCAGTTAAATAATGTTTAGCTCTCGGGGGTAATTGCGAATACTTCTTAATCTCCTTTGTGCTAGTTTTCCATCCAGCAAATTCTTCATAAATAGGCGTGATTTCTTCTAGTGTGGCAATCTCTTGAGGAAAATTATATATCTTTTTTCCTTTATATTTATATCCTATACAAATCTTAATTCTATCTAAGGAGTCTAGCACATCTAACTTCATTAAAGCTATTTCTTTGACTCCATTAAGCAACACTGCATATTTTACCATAACCGCATCAAACCAACCGCACCTTCTCGGTCTTCCTGTAGTAGCTCCGTATTCATTGCCATAATGACGAATGAAATCCCCTAAATCGTCTTTCAACTCAGTAGGAAAAGGCCCTTCGCCAACTCGCGTGGCATAAGCTTTGGCTACCCCAATTACACTATCAATATATCTTGGGGCTATACCTGTTCCTACGCAGGCACCTCCACTAAAAGCATTTGAAGAGGTTACAAAAGGGTAGGTGCCAAAGTCAATATCCAGAAAAGTCCCTTGCGCCCCTTCGAATAGAATTGATTTATTCTTGGCTATTGCCTGCAATAAAAGAGCGGTTGTATTGATTAAGTATCTTTTGATTACCTTGCCATACTGCAAATACTCATTATAGATATCGTCGAATTTAAATCCTGGATGATTAAAAACCTTCTTTAAAACTTCATTCTTTTCTTTTAAATTGTCTCTTAGCTTCTGTCTAAAGACCTCGGGCGATAAAAGATCGTTTAATCTTATACCACATCGGGATATTTTATCAACATAACAAGGCCCTATACCCCTTCCTGTGGTGCCAATCTTAAAAGAACGAATAGATTCTCTCAATCCATCTAAAATTCGATGGTAGGGAAAAATAACATGGCACAAAAAAGAAATCTTCAACGAATCTGGATTAAAAAAATTACTCTTTCTAAAAGTGTTTATCTCAGAAATGAGCACTTTGGGATCAACAACTACGCCATTGCCTATAACGCATATCTTGTTCTTATTTAGTATGCCGGAAGGAATCAGGTGAAAAACAAACCGTTTATTCTCTACAACAACAGTATGTCCTGCATTATTGCCACCTTGATATCTAACTATATAATCGGCGTGTCGGGAAAGAATATCTATAATTTTACCTTTGCCTTCGTCACCCCACTGCAAACCTATTAAAATTGTATTCATAATATAAAATTGTCTACGGTGTCATGGTGAAGATTTTGCGAGCTATCTCAGGATATTTTGCAATAAAAATCAATTCTTCTCTCGTAAGTGGTTTTTGATTATGAACATTAGCATATCTTACTAAATCTAAAATCTTAGTCGCCTCTTGATCATCTTTAAATTCTATCTCTAGATTCTCATAGACGTTTCGAAAACCCTTTATTCCAGAATACTCGCCTGCAGTTATCTTTCTGCCTGTCTCAATAATTTCAGGCTCCCCTCTACCCAATTCCTCAAAATCATAGAGCTCATAATTGTGTCTATCCTTTAAGGCGCCGTCGGCATGAATACCGGATTCATGAGCAAATGCATTCGCTCCCACGCCTGGCTGATTTATCGGAATAGGCACACCAAATGCATAGGAAGCATATTTACACAATTTCCAAGCTATTTTTAAATTTATTCTTTCATCTAACTCATAAACTCCAGCAAAACCGCTGCCATATTTAATCGCCAAAACCACTGAAACCAAATCTGCATTACCAGCCCGCTCTCCCATTCCATTTACACAGGTATTGATGTAGGCATTCACACCGTTATCAATGGCTGCCTTTGCCCCAGCTATAGAATTTGCCACTACCAAACCCAAATCATTATGACAATGTATTTCCACATCAATATTGACTTTCTGTACAATCTTGCTTATCCTCTCATAAATAGTAAACGGGGTATCAAAACCTAAAGTATCGCAATAGCGAATTCGACAAGCACCAGCATCTTTTGCTGCCTGACAAAATTCAATAAGATACTCCATTCTAGTGCGGGAAGCGTCTTCTGCATTTACCCCAATAGTCTTTGCGCCTAATGACTTGGCAAGCTTCACAGCCTTCTCCATCTCATCAATGATACTGGCGTGATCGAGCTTACCCATAAATTTATGCCTAATCATCTGATCAGAAGTCGAAATTGAAAGATTGATGTGTTTTAATTTAGGCACTGCCTTGAAAGCTACTTCCACATCTTGAATAATAGCACGTAACCATCCACTTAAAAGTATCGGCTTAAGAACCCCTTGTTCAGCAAGTTCTAAATTTGCATTTAAATAGTTAACCTCGTGTCGCGTAACTGGAAAACCAAACTCGGACTGAAAAACGCCAAAATCGTTAAGAAACATATTTATCATAGTCTTTTCTAACTTGGAAAGACAAATCCTCGAAGTTTGAACTCCATCTCGATTGGTAACATCAATAATATAAATTTTAGGTTTCTTCTCTACCATAAAACATTGCTCCTTTTCCCACCGTCAATTTTCTTCACTACACAAAGAACTAACACTCTTAATTTAGAACAAGACGACAGTAAAAAATTTGAAAATTTGTTCCTATTATTCCTTAAAAAGCTTCTCTAACTCCTCAACCGTTGGCACATTTCCTACACTAAAAATCTCGTTATTATTTATTAAAAAGGTTGGGCCGAATACTATTTTTAATTCCTGCGTTAGTTTAATAAAATCTTTAAGTAAAAGCTTACTCTCATTTGTTTGGGCACAATTTTTTATAAGTTGAGTATCTAACTTTAACTTAGCGGCACAATCATCCCACCAGGAACTTTCGGGCTCAGAAAGACGACAAGACAGATAATAGCTTGCCTGGTTTGGAAAATACTTGTTTACACAAGCGAATCTCAGATACTCTTCCGTCTCAAACTGTCCACTTTTTGTAATAATATTACCTTTGTCGTCTTCTACGGCTAATAGATGGAGTCTTACATCAATATCTTTTCTCTTATCTTTTAATTGATTCAACACCGCTAAAATTTCAGCCATATGAGGACTAGCTATATCGAAGAAAACATCGAGTTTATTTTTAATCTTCGGTCTATCCACAAAGTAAGATACTCCCATAACACTTGGTGAAATAATAAAATATTCGCCAGCATCAATAAGCGCCTCTGATTGAATATTAGCAAAAACTTCTCTTTCAGTAATAGTTTTATCTAATAAATAAAGAGGTAACATTTTTACATTAAATTTTTTTATAAGCTCTTTGGCCTTTGGATCATCCTCGGTTAGATTTTTTATAACCAAATCTGGCAAGCTTGACTTTAACTGCTCAACAATTTCATTTTTAGATTCTATACAGGTAATACATTTGGCTGGCTTTATTATAGTTAACGCGACCTGACTTGGCTTAACCTCTTTACACCTTGCTTTTTCGGTAGCAGGATTTTCGCATATCATCTTGGTTCTACCATTAAAACAATCTATGTCAGTAAAACATGCGGGAATCATACTACTAATATTTTCGTCATCATTAATGTCTTTGCCTAGAGATATGTTAGTAGAATTAACTAATCTGATACCATCTTCTTGCAGATTAAAATCCAAACGCGCCAGTTGTCGACTTTGCCAGTTAGACATAACCATAGTAACACCTTTAACTGTTTTTATAGCTACTTGTGAGTAAGGATTATCGCCAACAATCCAAACATTTACCCCATTAACCTCGTTAATTATTTCTTCTGAGTCCTTCTCGTTTAGCGAAGACAAAACAATTATTAGGTCTATTTTTTTATCTTGATTTATTTCTTTTAGTATTTTGAGCAAAGCAATCTTGGGGTCTACAAATGCCTTTTTAGTCTTATCTTGGGTCTTCGCATCGCTTAGACCAATAATTGCGACTTTAGCTTTGCCCACTTCCTTTATAATATAAGGTTTAAATTCATTTTTGCCCAAATTAGCACTTAGGTAATTGAGAGGGTATTTCTTCATCATCACACTCAAAAACTCATCGCCAAAATTAAATTCTTCATTTGAAATTAAAAATGCATCGTAACGCATAGCAAGCAAAACCTTCAGATAATATTCGCTGCGTTTTTTATTTATTTCTAAATCCTGGCCTTCGCTATCAAAAGGACCGCCAGCAAAACCTAATCCCGATTCCAACAGCAGAACATTTTTCTTTTCCTTTCTAATATTTTTGATAACAGTTGCTCGACGAGCTACGCCACCCTCAGGATTCGCGGGGCAGTGGCAAGGGAAAAAAGTAGCATGGGACTGTCCACTAATTAAGATTGTCAAACTCTCCTCAGCATAACAAATCGAAATAGAAAACATGAGAACCAAAATTATAAGAATTATTTTTTTCATAATTTTATTCTTCTAACCTCCTTTATATATTGAAGTTTTTTTATTTCGGTTAATATCTTATCATTAACCCCGCTATCGATATTCAAAACAGTAATTGCCTTGCCTCCTTTTTTTGCTCTTCCAAAAGTCATGCCGGCAATATTGATATTATGTTTACCTAAAAGTTTGCCTAAGTTACCTATAATTCCTGGTTTATCAATGTTGTGAATTATAAGCATATGTCCTTGCGGGATTGCCTCGACAAAAAATTCGTCTATCTTCACAATGCGCGGGTCTTTTTTTGTAAAGAGGGTTCCGGCTATTTTGTGTGTTGCCTTTTCAGAAATTACCTCTAATGTAATTAAACTAGTAAAATCTTCTATCTCGCTAGACTTTTCTTCTTTAACTTTAATTGAACGTTCCTTTGCTAATGCCAATGCATTTATAAAATTGACCGTGTCCTGAAGGGTAGGGGTAAGTAAACCTTTTAAAATCGACATAGTTAATGGTTTGGTATCTAAGGTGGATATCTGACCATAATAAACAATCTTAACCTCATTTATCCTCCCTTCAGCAAATTGAGCCATCATTAATCCCATCTTTTCAGAAAGACTAAATAATGGCTGAAGTGCCTTATAAGTCTCAAGGTCTACCGAAGGAAAATTCGCAGCATTTCTAATACCTCTACCCAATAAGGCATCTCTTACTTGCTCAGCAATTTCGACAGCAACATTAAGCTGAGCCTCTTCTGTTGAAGCACCTAAATGAGGCGTAAGTAGCGCCTGTTCATATTTCACAAAAGGCAAGTCTTTAGGCGGTTCTTCTGCATACACATCTAAGGCAACCCCTGCAATTCTATTTTCTTCCAATGCCTTAGCTAAGGCTGCCTCATCAATAATGCCTCCTCGAGCACAATTAATAATCCTAACGCTTTTTTTCATTATAGATATTTCCCTTTCAGATATCATATTTTTAGTCTCTTCTGTCAAAGGAACATGGAGAGTAATATAATCGGCATTTCTAAATAAATAGTCTAAATCTACCAATTCGATATCTAGCTTTTCCGCTACCTCCCGAGAAAGAAAAGGATCATATGCAATTATCCTCATCCCAAAGCTTTTTGCCCTTTTTGCAACTGCTTGACCTATACGCCCGGCTCCGATAATACCAAGAATTTTATTATAAAGCTCTACACCTTTAAATTTATTCCTCTCCCATTGACCGGCTTTCATTGATTTATCAGCAGCTGAAATATTACGAGATAAAGCCAACATCAAGGTAAAAGCATGCTCAGCAGTAGAAATAGTATTGCCGGATGGTGAATTCATTACAATTATACCCTTATTTGTCGCTGCCTCCAAATCAACATTATCTAATCCCACACCCGCTCGTCCAATAACCTTTAGATTGCTGGCGTTAATTATATCTTTGGTAACCTTTGTTGAACTCCGCACCACTAATGCATGGTATTGACCAATTATCTTTTTTAGCTCTTCTGGTTTAAGGCCAACTTTAACATCTACTTCAAATTCTTTATTTTCTTTTAAGATATTTATTCCTTGTTCGGAAAGTTTATCACTAACTAAAATCTTGAACATAATCACCTCTAAAGTTTTATTTGAGTTTCTCTTCGAACGTCTTAACCCCAATACCTTTTTCAAATTTATAACCCATTTTTTCTAAATTTTCTTCTAGTATCTTGATGCCAAACTTTAAATCCGATTCACCAATGTAACCCATATGTGCTATCCTAAAAATTTTTCCTTTCAATTGGGACTGGCCTCCCGCCATAGTAACCCCGTCGATATCTCTCATTGTTTTCACCAATTTTTCTCCATCTATCCCTGCTGGCACTCTAACTGCTGTAACCGAATCTGAAACATCCTTAGCATAAATTTCTAACCCCATTGCCTTCAGCGCCTCCCGCGTAGCATAAGCTAATTTTCTATTTTTAGCAATTATTTTTTCCAGGCCTTCTTTCTTTATCTCTTTTAACACTTCATTTAAAGCGATGATTATATTTATCGCCGGAGTAAAAGGGGTATCTGTATCTTTTAAAGCCTTTTTGGCCAAACGCAGATCAAAATAATATCGGCTCGATGTGCAGTTCTCTACATACGCCCACGCCTTAGGGCTTACACTTATGAAACCAAGGCCGGGTGGCAACATCAATCCTTTTTGAGAACCGCTTACCACAACATCTAAATTCCATTCATCCGTCTTTAACTCTAAAGTCCCTAAACTACTTATTGCATCCACAACTAAAATTGCCTCTGTATTCTTTACAATCTGACCTAATGACTTAATATCATTTGCAACGGCTGTGGAAGTTTCACAATGGGTGCAATAAACTGCCTTGATAGCGGGTTCATTATTTAAAATCTTCTCTACTTGAGAAATAGATACAGCACTCCCCCACTCTACTTTAAGCAGAATAATTTCTGCGCCATAGACTTTGTTTAACTCTGTCCACCGCTCTCCAAATTTTCCACCTTCGATTACCAAAACTTTGTCTTTTTTGTTTATAAAATTAGATACCGCTGCCTCCATTGCGCCTGTTCCTGAACTGGCAAAAATAAAAACATCGTTTTTGGTTTGGAATAAATATTTCAGGCCATCAAAAACCTCCTTCAAAATCTGTTGGAACTGAGGAGTTCGATGATGAATTAACGGCTGCGATAATGATCTAAGAACATAGGGGGGCAATGGTGTTGGTCCTGGTGTAAGTAAGTAATTATTCTTCATAACACAATCTCCTTAAAAATTAAATAAATTTTGTGAACCTATCTACTTTTTTTGAGTCTTCGGAATAATTACCTCATCAATTATTCCATATTCCTTTGCCTCTTCAGCAGTCATAAAATAATCTCTGTCCGTATCTTTTTTAATCCTTTCTAAAGACTGGCCTGTATGCAATGATAATAACTCATTAATTTTATCTCTCAGTCTTAATATTTCCTTTGTCTGAATTGAAATATCCACTGCCTGACCTGTAACGCCTCCCCACGGCTGATGAATCATTATTCTAGAATGCGGCAAACCAAAACGTTTACCTTTTGTGCCAGCTGCTAATAGTAGAGCACCCATACTTGTTGCCTGTCCAACACAATAAGTAGCCACATCGCACTTTACAAATTGAATAGTATCATATATGGCTAATCCACTTGTCACTGATCCGCCAGGTGTGTTGATATACACATTTATCTCTTTATTAACATCCTCCATCTGAAGAAAAAGTAATTGGGCAATAACTAAATTAGCAATATTATCATCGATAGGTGTTCCAATAAAGACTATCCTGTCTTTTAAAAGCCGAGAGTAAATATCGTAGGCGCGCTCTGCTCTTCCTGTCTGTTCAATCACCATTGGGACTAAGATTTGATTACTACTCATTTTTGTGCCTCCTCGTTTTATGAAGACCACTCTGCGTTCTGAAATATAAATTCCATCACCCGTTTTGGCATATTCTCGTCTCTTTCTAAGTTCTCTAACTTTGCTATCTGGTCTAAAATAAGATAGACCTTTACCTCTTTTTCAGATTGGGTTCTTAATCTGGGGTCTAACTCTGATATTTTTTTCTCGCACTCCTCTTTAGATATACGATTCTCTTGGAAATATTTTTCTAATTCTTTTTTTAATTCCTCATATCTTGTTTCAACGAGTGTCTTTGGCACAATAAGTTCAGCATTATCTAACAGCTCTCTGACAACTTGCTCTTCCAGCTGCGCCCTCATCTCTGTTTCTTTTTGAGAAAGAAGTTGTCTACTGATGTAGTCTTTAAATTGAGCTAAATCAGCAAATCCGAAACCTCTGGCTATTTTATCATCGATGGCTTCTACATTTTTCTCCTTCTTCATTTGCTCAAATATTTTTTCTATCTCCTCCTCTGTAACCTGAGGTTGTTTACGAACTAATTTGATACCCTTGTAATTTTTTACCTTAATATCCGGTCTTATCTCAAAGGTGGCTTTATATTTTAATGAATTTTTAGTCAATACCACATCTGAAAATTGCGGTAAACCCAACACTTCCAAATTCTCTTGTTCTATTGCCTTATTGTATGATGTAGGCAAAAGTCTCCTCAATACCTCTTCGTTAGCTAAGTCAGAATGGTGTTTCTCAAGTAAATGTCGAGGTGCCGTACCAGGCCTAAAACCCGGAATTTTTGCTTCTTTTTTTATCTCTTCATAAACCTCGTCGAATTCCTTCCTTACGCTTTCTTCAGGAATCTCGATTTCTAATTGACGCTGCAGTTTATCAATTTTCTTTATTTGGATTTTCATGGGTTTAGCTATTATGTAATTCTTTATATCACATTCTAAATTTTTCTCCAAGATAAATTTCTTTTGCTCGAGGATCATTAATCAGCTTCTCTGCTGAACCTGAGATCAAAACCTTCCCTTCAGCAATCAAATATGCCCTATCAGTAATTTCCAAAGTCTCCCTAACATTGTGGTCGGTTAAAAGAATGCCTAGCCCTTTTGTTTTAAGTTGTTTAATAATTTCTTGCGCCTCTGCTACTACAATGGGGTCTATACCAGAAAATGGTTCATCAAGCAAAATAAACGAGGGATTGGTAACAAGCGCTCGAGTAATCTCAAGCCGCCTCCTCTCGCCTCCAGATAATGTATAGGCTTTATTTTTTGCCAAATGACTAATATTTAATTCATCTAACAAAGAAATCAATCTCCTCCTTCTCTCGCTTCTTGAAATTGGAAGTGTCTCTAATATTGCCATGATATTTTCTTCTACTGTTAACTTTCTAAAGACTGAACTCTCTTGAGAAAGATAACTAATTCCAAATTGTGCCCTTTTATGAATCGGGAAATTCGTTATATCAATATTATCAAAAATAATCTGTCCTCTATCCGGAGGCAAAATGCCCACTATCATATAAAAGGTAGTTGTCTTGCCTGCCCCATTAGGACCGAGCAGACCAACAATCTCTCCGCGCTTTACTTCTAAATTTACACCGTCCACAACCAAGCGTGAATTATATGATTTAGCTAAATTTTTAGTCTCCAGTAATTGCATCTGTTTTATATTCTTTATATTCTATCTTGTCTTCTTTATCTGATTTATCAGAATCTGATTTATCAGAATTGGTTTTATTTTCTATTTCTTTTCCCAAGCTAAAAACGTTTTCTCCTGAGGAATAAAATACTAATTTCGGCCTGCCAATTAAAGAAATCTTTTTAGTTCTTGCATTATATATCGCCTTTCGGCTGTATGCTATATCTTGACCCCTGATGATCTTAACATTGCCTTCTGCTACTACCTCTATTAATTGTTTTGAGTCTTTGTCAAAATAAGCTGTCATTTTATCTGAATAAAGCTCTGATTCACCATCATTTGCATAAACATTTCTATTAAAAACCGCCTCTTGTTTTAAATAATCTATATCTAATGGACCATCGCAAACTATTGTAATTGTTTTGGGCTTTCCTTCTGTTTTCCTTTCTTGATCGATATCTACTTTAACATCGTTTTTCAAATTGAACTGTTTCAGATCTGGCTTTGCCTCTGCGCCTTGCCCTTGTGCAATTATATTATCTTTTACAATCTTTACCTTATCTTCAGTAAAAACGAGCTGCTTATTTTGTAACCAATTTAAACTATCCGTAGTCATCTTTGCACCCGAAGAAGATGTGATTATCACATTATCTTTTAGTTTCACCTGACCTTCTTGACGATCAAATATTCCAGAGTTAGCGGTTAGAATCATTTTTTCTTCGCCATAAAGTTTTGCTGTTACATTGGTCATCTCAATTACATTTCCAAAAACCTCTAAGGAATCACTAAACAAATCCCATTCCTTTTCATTATTCTTCCCAAAATTAGAGAGGGAGAAACCCTCCATTTTTTGATCTGACTGCCGTTGGGATTGAGGAATATTTTCAGCAGTAACACCAAAAATAGCAAGAAATATTACTGCCTCAAAAGATAATAAAATGATGGCCCATTTATTTTTCATAGAGAGCTAAAATATCTGTCCATTTATTTTGCGACTTAAGAATTAATTCAGCTACTTCCCTTACTGCACCTCTACCTCCTCTTTTTTTGGTTACATATACGCTTTCCTTTTTTACCTCTGGGCAAGCATTAGCTACGGCTATTGGAAGTCCCGCCCTCTTTAAAATACCAATATCTAACAAATCATCCCCAACAAAACAGATGTTTTCATCTTTGAGTTTGTAGTGCTTTAGGATTTTTTCATAAACCTTAGTTTTAGGAACAATATTCTCATACACCTTTTCAATCAGCATATCTTTAGCGCGAGGCGTTGTCGCCTTCGAGCCTTTAGCGGTTATTAATATGGTCTTTATCCCCATTTTACGTAAGGCATATACACCGAGCCCATCATGGACATCAAAAAATTTAAAATCATTGCCTTGGCTATCATAGATAATTCGTCCGTCAGTTAAAACGCCGTCTACATCCAAAAGCAACAGCTCTATCTTCTTTGCTCTGTTTTTAAAATCTTTATAGGTAAGTTTTGAAGGCATGTAATTGTAGATAATTATTTCTCAATCAACAACCCGGCCCTTAAAAGGTCTTGAATATCTAACATCCCAACGGGTCTAAATTTTTTATCAACTACCGGAACCTCATCTATTTTCTTCTCTTCTAACTTCCTTAGAGCCTCAACTGCTAACTGGTGCCCAAAAACAACAATTGGATTTTTAGTCATCACCTGCTTTATCTTTAATTCAGGTAGATTTATATTGCTGTCAATATGTCTTCTTAAATCACCGTCGGTAAAGATACCGACTAACCGACCTTTATTATTAACCACTGAAGCGGCTCCGGCACGCGCCCGAGTAATCGCATATAAGACTTCTTTAACAGAAAAATCCTCTTTGACAATCGGATTATTAGGGCCTGTTCTCATAATATCTTCGACCTTTAGCAACAGACGTTTACCCAATAGACCACCGGGATGAAAAAAGGCAAAATCTTTTTGGCGAAAGCCTTTTTCTTTAATAAGACAGACGCATAACGCATCGCCCATAGCTAACATCGCTATTGTAGAAGATGTTGGCGCCAGACCTAAAGGGCAAGCCTCTTTTTTTACTTTTATATTTAAAACAACGTCACTGTATCTGGCTAACGTCGATTTTAGATTTCCAGTCATTGAAATCAATGTGACACCTATCTTTTTTATTAATGGGAGTAGACTCTTAATTTCTTCAGTCTCTCCACTATTTGAAAGGGCAATAACCACATCCTCCTTTTTAACCCTTCCTAAATCGCCGTGAATTGCCTCAGCAGAGTGCAAAAATAAACTCGCAGTGCCGGTGGAGGATAAAGTAGCCGATATCTTCTGAGCAATTATTCCTGCCTTTCCCATTCCAGTCAATACTACCCTTCCTTTACAACGGGATAGAATTTGAACCGCTTTATTAAAGTTACTATCTAACTTACCGATTAAATCTTTTATGGCAGCTGATTCAATCTTAAAAACTCGCTTTGCCTCCTGGCAATAATCAATCTTTTTTTTCATTAATAATCACCTTTAATTTGTCTCTGATTAATAATCTATCAATCTGTTTAAGTGTTACGAGAAGCTTTTCTAATTCTGTCAAGGAAATAGAATTCGAGCCGTCACAAAGAGCCCTATCTGGGGCGCGGTGAACTTCAACAAATAATCCATCACAACCAAAGGCAATTGCGGCCCTGGCCAACCCAGCGACAAATTCCCGTTCCCCACCTGAACAATAACCTTGGCTTCCTGGAAGCTGAACTGAATGAGTAGCATCAAAAATAACCGGATATCCAAATTTACGCATAATCGAAAGGGAACGCAGATCACTAACTAAATTGTTATAGCCAAAAGCAAATCCTCTCTCTGTAACAAGTATATTTGTATTACCTGTGGCTTCAATTTTTTTAATAGCTGGCTGTATCTCCCATGGAGATAAAAATTGTCCTTTCTTTAAATTTATTGGCTTTTTTGTCTTTGCTGCCTCGATTATTAAATCAGTCTGACGACATAAAAAGGCTGGTATCTGAATCACATCCAACACCTCTGCAGCTTTTTTAACCTCTCTTTGGCAGTGAACATCGCTAAGAACAGGTATGTTAAATTTTCTTTTAACCTCTGAAAGAATCTCTAATCCTCGTTCTAATCCCGGTCCTCGAAATGAGTCTAAAGAAGAACGATTTGCCTTATCGTAACTTGCCTTAAAAATAAAAGATATCTTTAGTCGCTGGCATATCTCTTTTATTCTCTCAGCATGATATAAACAGGATTCTCTATCTTCAATAACGCAAGGACCAGCGATAAGAACAAAGTGATTATTACCGCCGATTTTAATATTTTTTATATTAATAATTTTCATCAAAATTTATATATCAGATAGTAATTGCCTTACTTTTTCTAGGTCACTTTCGGTATCAACGCCTACTGTCTCAAACTTGGTTTCAACTACTTTAATCTTATATCCGTTTTCTAAAATCCGTAACTGCTCAAGCATCTCCAGCTTCTCTAAATTTGAAGGGGATAGATTTTTATAAGTAAATAAAAAATCCTTTGTGTAAGCGTATAACCCAATATGTTTATAGTGAATAACCTGACCTGGCTCTTCATCTCTAACAAATGGTATGGCATAACGGGAAAAATACAAAGCAAAGAAATTCTTATCAAAGACTACCTTTACAACATTTGGGTTGTTTATCTCCTCTTGGTGCTCTATTTTTTTTATAATAGTAGCAACGGAGACAGTATTATCACTCAATAAGACATTGGCAACATCATCAATCATAGAAGGATGGAGCAGTGGTTCGTCACCTTGAATATTAACCACAATCTTTACATCTATAGGATTGACTACTTCCGTAATTCTATCGGTCCCTGATTGATGTTGCTTAGAAGTCAACACTGCCTTCCCTCCAAATCTCTCCACAACCTTAAATACCTTCTCATCATCACAGGCAACGATTAAATCATCTAACAATTTTGATTTTTTCGCCCGTTCCCAGACATGTTGGATTAAAGGTTTTCCATTTAAATCAGCTAAAACTTTACCTTCAAATCTAGAAGAACCGAATCTTGCCGGAATCACTCCAATCACATCCATAACAATTTAAACTCCTATCTAATCATTTTCTTAAATCTTTTAATTTTACTCATTAATTCATTAGCTGTAGGTGTGGCAACGCCAATTTTTCCCACAACTATCCCAGCCGCAAAATTAGCCAGATGGGCTGCCTCTTTCATAGTAGCGCCTGTAGCCAAAGCTAAAGTAAAAGTTGCAATGACAGTATCGCCTGCACCTGAAACGTCAAAGACTTCCTGGGCTACTGTATCTATCTGATAGGGTTTTTGATTTTGCTCAAAAAGTCGCATCCCCTTTTCTCCTAAAGTAATCAAAAGACCCTGAAGTCTCAAAAAACTCAAAAGCTCCTTCCCTGCTAAATCTATATCCATATCTGTTTCTAATTTATCAGTCGTAAGATTCAGAAGATTATTGCTTCTTAATTTTATATTCCTTATTGCATTTTCGGTTTCTTTTCTATTCGGTGTAATAGCAGTGGTTTCAGAATAATACAGAAAGTGTTCTTCTTTAGGATCAACAGTAATAATTTTCTTCTTCCGCCTTGCCTCTTCTATAATTGTCTTAACTAAAGAAGAAGTGAATAGCCCCTTTCCATAATCTTCTATAATCACAGCATCATATTTAGAAATGTTTTTCTGGAAATATTCTTTAATCTTGTTTTCTAAATGTTGTGGAATTGAATCGATAGTCTCCCAATCAACACGTACTACCTGCTGATGGCCAGCAATAACTCTTGTCTTTATTGAGGTATAACGGTTAAAAACCTCAAAGATACCAGAGGTATCAATTTTTCTTTTCTTTAATTCGGACAATAGGATATCAGCGCGATCATCTTTACCAACAACCCCAATCAAACCCACATCTGCCCCTAAGCTACGGACATTGGAGGCAACATTGGCCGCTCCGCCCGGTAGGTAATTTCTCTTTTTTGCCCAAACAACAGGAACTGGCGCTTCCGGAGAAATTCGCTCTACTTCACCCCAGACATATTCATCCAATATCAAATCTCCAATAATTAAAATCTTTATCTTGGAAAAGTTATGAAGGATCGCTTGGAATCTACTTAACTTAATAAACATCGGGTTTAAAAATAATTTTATTTTTGTTTAAAATATTTAAGCAAATATAAAATCAAACAAAATATAAAGCCTAGTAACTATGTTTAAATATCTCATAAAAATAGCTCATAAATTATAGCAATCATATTAAGTTGCGTCAAATAGAAATAATTATTGACCTTGCCGTATTTAAAACTCTTTAAGTTGCAAAGTCATTTGGAGGGATGAATCTAAAGTATCGAAATAATAGTTACATCTTACTTATATAGCCGGGTATTTTTTCCTTGCGGCTGCCAACCGATTTGCCACAATTTTGACAACGGTAGTCATATAGATTTCCATCAGGCAAAATTAAAAGCAGCACTTCCTCAACTGGCATAGAACGACCACAGTTATCACAATATAAATGTGTGGCAACTAGCTTATCAAATTGTCTGTGTGGTTGTCTAGTCATTGAAATTTTTTAATTTAAAATAACCTTTACGTAGTCTAAAACCTCTTCGGGAGTAATTAAACGCAAGCATTGAAAATCATTCTTACAATTATGGGCTAAACAAATACTACAGCCGGCGTCTTTATGTAAAACTATTGCTTTTTGCTGAACATGACCCCACCTCGCCGGACTCAAACCAGGTTGCTTTCTACCAAAAATTGAGATAACTGGTATGCCTAAAGCAACAGCAACATGCACAGGCCCAGAATCGTTAGAGATCAGCAGACTACTTCTTTTTATAATACTGGCTAACTCGGAGATAGTAGTCATACCTGAAAGGTCAATCACATCTTTATGTATCTTTCCGAAATTCTTTTGGCTGCCAATTTGAATAATCTTAGGATGGTAATTTTCTATAATATGTTCGATGAGCTTTTTGAAATAATCTCTCGGCCACATCTTGGAAGGACAACTTGCTTGAGGATGAATAACAACGATTTGCTGCTGTGGGCTAAGTTGTAATTTTTTGAAAAAATTATCTGCCCATTCTTCGGCCTCTTTATAAATAGGCATAAAAAGATTTTTATCAAAATCTGACATTCCTAACTCTCTGAGAAAATCTAAGGCATAATCTATTTCATGCTTTGTCCCAAGCTGTTTTGTATGTCTTATTCTATGATTATTCAGAAATCCCAGTTTTATATCATATCCTACTCTTTTAGGTATGTTGGCAAAAAACAAAATCAGATGTACCCTATTTGAAGGGTGTAGGATTAACGCCAAGTCAAAACGTTTTTGTCTTAATTTATTTGCAAAACGAATAGAGTTAACCAATCCCTTATGCTCTCCTCTCTTATCAAATGTTATTACTTCGTCTAAATAGGGGTTACCTTCAACGACCTCTTTATTTACTTTACTTACCATCATTGCAATATATGCAGAAGGCATCCTATCTCTTAAATTTTTAATCACAGGGGTGGAAAGCAAAACATCGCCTAATCTATCAGTACGACTAATTAATATTCGACGATAAAAAGATGGATAAGAAGGAACCTTATTTTTTTGAAGCAAAGAATTGACTACTGCCAAAACAAAATCACTATTTATACCTTTCATACATTGCCAATCTCTCCAACAGCGCGCGCTTTGACAAGGTGTGCATATAGTATTTTTCCTAATTACTGCCGAGTACTCTGACCATGGTCCGTACTTTTCCTCATCGGTTGGTCCAAAAATAACTGCTACGGGACGATTAAAATAACTAGCAAGATGCGATACTGCGCTATCATTACATAATACTAATTTAGCCTTTTCTATAATTGAGATTGCCTGTTTTAAATCTGTCTTGCCAACCAGATTAATTAAATTAGACCTGATTTCACTTTGAATCTCATCTGCTATGTTTTCATCTGTGTTTTCGCCAAGAAGAATTACAGGATATTCAATGACTAATTTACTGATAACCTCTACAAATCCCTGAACATGCCACTGCTTTAATTTATTTTTAGAACCAATAGCTACAACTATGTACTCCTCATCAGCCGATAACCCATAAATTTTAAGTAAGTTATTTGTGCTCTTAAGTGTGTCTTCATCTATAAAAACACTCTGTCTAGAAGTGGTGAGGTTATCGATATTGAAATTTTCTTTAACTGCCAAAAGCGTCTTATACAAGTGCCTCAATCTTAAGTGTTTTATCTGAAAAGGGATGCGTATCAGCTTGGGATTTTTATAAGGGGCTGAATAGAACCAACGGAAAATCGTATCTCGCAAATCTACGACTACTTCAAATCTCTGCTTAGAAATATCTCGCCAAAATCTAAATTTTTTAGTAAAAGAGAGGTGCTTATTATACGAGATATTTTCTTTAATTCGAGGGTCATTTTCGAATAAAGGTTTGGCGGCCGGACCACTGACAACAGTAAATTGCGCATTTTCAAATTTATTTTTTAAATAATCCAGACTCGGTAAAGTCAATACTACATCACCAATATTAGATAAAGTAATAAAAAGAATTCTCTTTACTTGTTTAGTTTGAGCCATTTTTTCTCTTCTATCTTCTGTAATATCTCCTCTGGTGTTATTGCCTTCATACAACGATTATCTGAACATTCAACATTATAGCAGGGAATTTTGCAACCCACATCTTTTTGAATAACAATAATCTCATAATCAGCTAATGGTCCTGTAATATCAAGAGATGTTGGACCATAGAGAGCTACCACTGGTCTTTTTAAAGCAACTGCCATATGCAAAGGCCCAGAATCAGCGGAAATCAATAATGCCGATTTAAGTAAGAGTGCACCTAGCTCCTTTAAATTAATTACACCTGATAGATCCAACGCGCGGTTTTTCATCATTTCGATGATCTCTTTAATTAAATCTTTTTCTTTGTTATCTCCGCAAAAAATTGCAGTAACCCCAAATTTTTCAATTAATGCATCAGCTAAACGGGCAAAATTCTCTTTCGGCCACCGCTTTGGTAGCCAATTGCCAGCAACGTGAAATGTTACTATAGGCGCATTCAAATTAACCCCCCTATTAACCAACAATTCCGAAAGTAACTTCTGGTATAAATCATTAACGATAAAATCAGACGCCAAATCACTCTTTTTTACTTTTTGGGCTTGTCGGTCAACTAAATAGTAAAAATACAACGACCGGTGTTGAAGATTAATGTTTGGTAATATAACTTTATCTGTTAGTAGAAAACCTCTCTTTTTAGTATAGTAGCCGATTCGATTCTTAATGCCACTTAGATAACACCATAGAGTCCGACTAAAGGAACGATGAAACAAATAGACAGTATCAAACTTTAGTCTTCTTAACTGATTTATCAATTTTAGCTTACCCCATAAACCCTTATGCCAACCTCCTTCATCGAGTTCAATAATTAAATCAAGATAGGGATTACCTTCTAATATCTGAATGCATCGTTTATGGACTAAACAGGCAATAAAGGCATCCTGATTATTTCGGCGTAAAGCACGAATAGCCGCAGTAGAAAATAAAACGTCGCCTAGCCAATTTACCTGTACAATTAAGATTCTTTTTTTATGATGCTCATTCATGAAAATATTTTTTTCTCAATTCTAAAATAGGCTTATATAATCCAGAAAGCTCTATATAAAAAATTAATAGATTATTAGAATTATTTGAAATTCTGATTCTTTTAATTGCATAAGGATCGTTATTGGGATAATCCCAGCCCGGACTCGTAGCCACAGCCCCAGCATAACCGGCTTCAATAACTATCTTACGAATTTCTTCGTTGAATCCACCTATAGGGTAACTAAAATAATCAACCTTTTTGTTGATAATTCTTTCTAACATAATCTTTGAATCAATAATCTCACTTCTTAAGCGCTGTTTATCTGTTATAGATGGTAAATGAAGATGGCTTATGGTGTGACTACCAATTGTAATTAATTCCGATTCACTCAACTTCCTCAATTCTTCAGAAGTCAACCATCCTTCTTTATCGAGTTTGGAAACAATAACAAAAAATGTTGCAGGCAGCTGATACTTTTTTAATATTCCAAATACATATTTAAATAGACTCCTATGGCCGTCATCAAAAGTCAAAACAACTGTATTTCTGGGCAGTGGAGCTCTATCTTTAAGCGCCTTAACATATTCTCCTAAAGAGATAACATTGTAATTGTGTTCTTTTAAAAATCTCATCTGTCTCTCAAAGACCTCAGGTTTAATAAAAAGTCTATGATTAAGAATATGGTCTGGCTCACCAACATAGTGATACATCAAAACCGGTACGCTATATTTGTTGGCATTAAGATATGTAAAAAAGGATACTGTAGCAAACGAAAAGAATAACAAACAAAACAAAATAATTTTTTTTAAGAATCTTTTCATAGCAATTCTTTATACACCAGCTCTATTTTCTCTATCATTTTCTCTTCTGTAAAATCTTTTAAAACCATCTTCTTGGCGTTATCCGCCAATGATAACCTTAGCTGAATGTCATCCCTTATATTCAATATCGCATTAGCTAAAGAGTGCTCGTCCTTTGGTTTTACTAATATTCCTGTTAAGTTGTGTCTGACTATCTCTGGTATACCGCCGACATTGGAAGCAATAACAGCTACTCCTCTTAATTGGGCTTCCAAAATTGCCAAACCCAATCCCTCTTGAAGAGAAGGCATAACAAACAAATCCATCAATGATAAAAAAATAAAGCAATCATCGCAGGTATCAATGAAACGAACATTTTCTTGAATACCTAGTGTATAAGTTAATCTCATCAGCCAATCCTTTTGTTTTCCCGAACCTATTATAAGAAAAATAAAATCTTTTTTTTGACTTAGGATTATTTTAGCCGCGCGCAGAAGATAATCAAGGCCCTTGATATCAGAGAGTCTCGAAATAGTGCCGACAACAAAACTGCCTTTTTCTATATAAAATTTTTGTCTTATTTGCTGCAGCTGGAAATCTGTATAATTATTTAATTTAGTTGTATTAACTCCATTATAAATTAAACGAATCTTATCTTCTCTAACATTAAAATCCCTGATTAAATGTTCTTTTACGCTCTGGCTTATTGCAATAACTCTATCTCCCCAACAAGGAATCTTTCTACGAATTAGCCTCGGTTTAAAAAAACCATGGCAGGTAGTAACTAAAGGGATTTTGAATTTTTTTGAAAGCAACTCACCAACCACTTGCGTTACTCTCGTATGGGCATGAATTATTTCTAATGGTTCTTTTTGTATAAATTTTGATAAGGCAAAAAAAGATAAGAATATTTTTGGGCTAATCTCGTTTTTTGTAGCAATGGGGATGCTTAGATGTCTAATTCCTTGACTAATAATTTCATTTTCTAGCTCACCGCCGCTGGAGGCAACAATCACGCTATGATTCCTTTTCTTAAAATTCACTGCTAAAGAATAGACGTAGCTGGTGATTCCTCCTCTATTTAAATGAGTTGTCAAATGAATAATTCTCATTTAATGCTAATCTCCTGATATTTTTAAAACGACGTGTATATTTTAAAAAAATATAATTAGCCCTAAAAAAGTTGCTTAGTAGTATCAGTTGTTATCATTTTGCTAACAGATTCAAAAGATGAAGTAGCTTTTTTATTGCCAGAAGCAAAATCATAAATATTTTTTTTAGACAATAAGAGCCGCTCTGGGACGCCGATGCTTTTGGCTATATCTAAATTCTCTTGGCTAAAACTATAGTAGGCATCAAATTTTTTCAATAGCGAAATCATCTGAATAATAGAAAATTCGCCTAAAACAATCACTGGTTTAGATTTGACGAGCCTCTTCATTGTATATTCAATATTTCTATTCTTGGCTAAACTTGCCACAACTACGCGCGCATGTCTTTTCGCCAACCTATCGCATAAAAATGCAACATTTTCTGTTATCTTGTTTTTCCAAAAATAATCTTCGATGCCAGAGATATCAATACCAATTAACCTAGAACCACTAAGCCAATTTTCTTCAAAAAATTTTTTTATAAAATCTTGCTTAAAAAAAGAATTCCAGAATTCCGAATCAATCCTATCTTTTATTCCTAATAGAGAAAGTATTCTGTAATTTCTTTCCAGTAACGATTTTTCTTCTTTAATGTCCCTGCGTCTAAAATTCCTTAAAAATCCAAAATTCAATTTGCTTACGCATCTAATTGGAATCATGCTAAAAAAAGAAAATAATCTAGTCCAATTGCTATCAGTTAAATCAACCAAAAAGTCAAAATTTCTTTTAAAAATTATCCTCAACAATTTAAACCATTCTAAAAACACAAAAAGCCTATCTTGCTCGATAACCGTAACTTGATCTATATAAGAATAACCCTCAAATAATTTCCGATACTTAGAATCTAAAAGACAACTGATGTAGCTATCCGGGAATCTTTTTCTTAAAAGATAAAAACAACCCATCGAGGCAGTCACGCAATCTGAATTACCGGTTACTAATACTAAAATATTATTTCTTTTTTTTACCTGTTGGTATTGCTCGATGACCTTGCCTATATTTTTATTTATATCAAAATTTTGCTCTATTCCTTTGCGCGATTCTATTGCAATATTTCTCAAAAGCGCATAATCCTTTAATGAATTCACAATCGTATTTGCTAATTCGGCACTATCGCCCGGTGAAACTAAAAGACCATTTTTTCTATTCTGAATAAATTCTGATATTCCACCTATCATGCTACCGATGACAACAATACCTCGAGCCTGCGCCTCTAAAATATATCTGGTATGAGCGTTTTCTTTTATTAAAGGCGATACTAAAAGATTTAAATCAGAAAACACCCTCTCTATTGGATATAAAAAATCACTAATCTGAACAAAATTATTTAAACCAAACTGCCGAATAAGGTTGGTAATGCTTTCTACAAAAGAGTGTTCATCATCTCCCAGATAGCGTATTATTCTTATCTTTAAATTAGGAATGATACGAACTACCTTTGCCATCGCCATCAAAAAAATTTCGTATTCTTTTTCTAGAAAATTTGGCGAAACCATCCCAATAATAAAATCTGTTTTAGAACGACTATCGAACGACTCAAACTTAATATTAGAAGCGTCCAATAACTCAGGAATAAATTGCACTTTCTGAAAATCTATACCTAAAACATCTGTAAAATAACTGCCTAAGATATATCGATGAACAATAATCCTTTTGGATAGATTCAGCGAATAATAAAAAATATTATTTTGGGGATAGAAATCGTAGCAGGTTTGAATAAATTTTTTCTTATATTTTTGACAGAGCCAAAAGGCTAACCACGCCCCTAAGCAACAATGGACATGAATTACATCGATTTCTTCGCTCTGGATTATCCTCTCGGCTGTTTTAAAGATTTTATAAATACTATTTTGGCTTAAATAATCTATCTTAACTATATCTTTTTCAAAATCTTTAGTTTCAAATTCTGGACAAACTATCCGGCAATAGCAGTCGTTCTTCTCTAAGAATTTTACCAACTCAAAAACCTGTCTTAACTTTTCAACCGCTTTTCTTTCAAGAATTATATGCAAAACCTTCATATTAACTTCTTCAGCTTCTCAAATACAAACCTATGGTCTTCAAGCAACATCTTTTCTGGCCTCTTAAGCCAGATTTGCTCTAATATATTAGCTACATTATCTAAAGCCAATTCATAAATATATCCTTCCTTAACAAGTTTTTTGACAAAAAGCTCATGTTTTGAAGATTTAGTTATGGAAGAACATTTCAATCTAAAAACAACAGTATATTTACCGGCATTTATTGCCTCGCTAATCATAGATATACTATCAGACGATACCACAATAATATCGCTTAAATGCAAAATCATCTCTAAAGAATTCGAGGGATTGTCTTCATTAGCAATTATCAGCAATCTACAAAAGGGATAAGAGGATAATCTTTGTTTAAGATACTGTTCAATTGTGCCAGGAGTTCTTCTAGAAGTCGACACAAGCAATGTTCCATTAAATTTCTCCTGAAAACTTTTTATTGTCAACAAAACTTTCTCTACTAATTGCTCATCCATAAATAAACCCTTGGTGTTACCGCCAAGCAATAATCCAATAACTGGCCTGGTGGGTATGGGTTTATTCAAATTAAATCTTCCTACCTGCCTATTTATTTCCTCTAAAAGATTATTACCCCACGGCAAAGTTAAAGCTGTCTTTATCTTAACAACATTGTCAAAATTTGGTGGTTTGTCGTGTTCCGAAACGATAGCTAAATCAAAGCGTCTTAAACTAAAGGCTCCGGGCTTCATAACTACTATGCTCTTGGCATTATTTTCGTAAGAAATAAATCTATTAATCATTGCCAAACTTGAACCTGTTGAAATTACAATATCATAGGAAGAGTATAACAATCTATTTAGCAATTCTCTTTTTAGTAAATTTCTAAGACAAAAAAGGCAGCCTTGACAATGCTTGCTTGAGAAAAAACCACAGAGGTCAATAATCAGTCTTTGTAATTTCTTAGTTAATTTTATCTGTACTAAATCGTAATTAATCTGTAACGGTAATCGTTTAAGCAACTCCAACACCGCTAAAGACTGCTTAAGGTGACCTTCTTTGCCATCGCTTAAAATCAAAACTCTTCTCTGAGGAGAGTACTTCCATCGCTTAAAAAACCAAAGATATTCTTCGGGAGAACTACGAATATAGCCTTCAAATATTTTATTAATGGCTTCTAAATTTAATCTTAAATCTTTAGAGAAATCTCCTGTTCGAGATAATTCAAATACTTTTAACGTAAGTCTATGACGGCTCAAGCCGATTCTCTTTACAAAACCTATGACTAAATTTGTGTCTAATTTAAGTGCTAATTTAATTCCTCCTGTAGCAAAAAGCGTTGGTTTACCAAAAAAATCTAAATAGATACCATCTTGAGCGCCATGGTCAAAGACCAACCCTAACGCAAATCCTTTTTTAAGATGTTCTACTATCAATCTCCTACTTTCACCTATATCAATAACACGACAACCATATTTTTGCCGATATTCATTAAGCATTTTACTTAATTTAAGAAGAGAAGGTTGACTTCTTGCTAATATAGTATAGTTATAGTCTCTAAAGGTTTGCCCTAAAATAACATTAACGACCTCCCAGCTGCCTTGATGAGAACCTAAAAATATTGTTCCTTTTTTATTTTTCATTTTCTCTTTTATCTCTTCAATACCTTCTAACTCAATTCTATGTTTTAAATATCGCGCATCCATCCATGGTAGATAAAATACCTCAACAAAATGTTGAGCAGAATTCATAAAATTAGCCCGCGTAATCTGCCGAATCTTTTTCAAAGGATACTGCGGAAAAGCTGTCTTTATATTTTTATAAGCAGTGACTCTCTTTTTTAAATTAAAATGATAGAGGAGTGCGCCAAATGCTCTGGCAAAAAAGATGCTTACAGCTAGGGGCACTAATTTTAAAACAGAACTTGCAGCCCTAGCCACCAAGCA
>Ga0272448_1000668_pt1 | contig 50880 bp, 69 predicted proteins | sample YNPCB0191_FD_202220 | JGI IMG/M metagenome (GOLD analysis project Ga0272448, IMG submission 202220) | Hot spring sediment microbial communities from Yellowstone National Park, WY, United States - YNP-CB-019-1 | ecosystem: Environmental > Aquatic > Thermal springs > Hot (42-90C) > Sediment... | reverse complement strand
AATAACGGCTATCCCAAAATCATGGCCTGGAAGGTATTGATAAAGCAAAATAAGGATATTGAATAACGGTTGATATAAAATTAAATTAAAAATATTAGAAAAAAAATTCATATAATTAAGGAAGGTCCACTCCTCCCGGGTGCCATGGATAACATTTAAAAATCCGTTTTACTCCTTTTAAAAAGCCTTTTTTAAGACCGTATTTTTCAACCGCGCAATAAAAATATTCCGAACAAGAAGGATAAAACCTGCAGCTTTTTATTAAAAACGGTGAAATGAATTTTTGATAAAATTTAATTATCTTTAAAAATAAAAATTTAATCATTTTTAAAAAGTTCTGCTTTTTTAAAAATATTTATTATTATTTCTTTTAATTCCTTAAAACTTTTCTTTTCTAGTCCGGGCAGAACTATAAAAATTCCGTCTATCCCTTTTTTTAATTTATCTAAATTTATTCTTATTAATTCGCTTAATCTTCTTTTTATTTTATTTCTAGCAACGGCTTTTTTTGAAACTTTTTGGCTAATAATAAAACCAAAACGATTTGATATTAACTTGTTCTTTTTAATTTTTAACAATAAAAAACTTTCTTTAAAAGCTTTCCCTTCTTTTAAAACCCTATCAAAGTCCTCCTTTTTTTTTAAACGGTTGCTTTTTTTAAGCATTTAATTAAACAGTTAGCTTCCATCTATTTTTCTTCCTTCTGCGCGAAAGCGTTCTTTTCCCTCCTTTTGTTTTAATTCTTTTTCTAAAACCATGCGTCCTTTTTCTTTTTTTCTTTTTAGGATTATAAGTAAAGCTCATAATTTTCAAATTTTATAATTTATTTAATTTCGGCTTTATTAGATGACATAAATAAAAATTAACAAAAAATTTAAAATTAGTCAATTTATTAACATAATTTCACAACTTTTCCCCAAAATATTAACAATTTATAAACGGGAGAGATAATTTTTATCTTAAAATTATAATATTTTACTTATTTTTAATTCGTGGTATATAATAAAGGATAGAAAAAATAAGAAGATTATGACCAACGAAGAGCTTTGGCAAGCTGTTTTAGCTCAAATACAGTTAAATATCTCTACTGCTAATTTTAATACCTGGTTTAAAAACACCAAAATTGTATCCCAAAAAGAAGGAGAGGTTTTAATATCTACTCCTAACGCTTTTACTAAAGAATGGTTGGAAAACAAATACAACAAACTTATTTTTAAAATTTTACGCAGTTTAGATGAAGAGATTAAGGAGGTAAAATATATTATTTCCCGGCAAGAATCAAAACCTTTAAAAACGGAGTTAAAAAATCCTTTTCCTGTAGGGCAACTTGAATTCCAAGAATTTAATATTGATAAAGAAACAAATCTTAATCCTAAATATACTTTTGAAAATTTTATAGTTGGTTCTTTTAATGAACTACCACACGCTGCTGCCCAAGCTGTGGTAAAAAACCCTGGAGCTGTTTATAACCCCCTTTTTATTTATGGTGGCGTGGGGCTTGGGAAAACCCATCTTTTGCAAGCTATTGGTAATGAAATAATAAAAAATTCTTCCCAAAAAAAAGTTAAATATATTTCTTCTGAAAAATTTTTTAGCGGTGTTATTAATTCTATAAGAAATCATGAGATGGAAAATTTCAAATCAAAATATAGATCAATTGATGTTTTAATTATTGACGATGTCCAGTTTTTAGCCGGCAAAGAAAAAACACAAGAAGAATTTTTCCATACTTTTAATTCTTTATATGAAGAAAATAAACAAATAGTACTTTCTTCAGATCGCCCACCTAAATCTATCCCTACATTAGCAGAAAGATTAAGATCTCGTTTTGAAGGGGGAATGATTGCAGATATTAGTTATCCTGATTATGAAACTAGACTAGCTATTCTTAGGGCAAAAACAAAAGAAAAAGGAATTGAATTACCGGATGAAATTTTAGACTTTATTGCCATAAACATTCAAAAAAATATTAGAGAATTAGAAGGAGCTTTAAATAGAATAATAGTTTATAAAAAAATAAACAACAAAACACCAAATATAGAAACAATAAATTCTCTTTTTAAAAATATTCTTGCTACTCCACCAATAGTGATAACACCTAAAAAAATAATCCAGGCAGTTGTTGATTTTTACGATTTAAAAGAGAAAGATCTTTTAAATGATTGTAGGAAAAAAGAGGTTGTAAAACCACGGCAAGTTGCCATGTATTTATTAAGAGAGGTTTTAAAAGAATCCTATCCTTCTATTGGTAGGAAATTAGGAGGAAAAGACCATACCACCGCGATTTACGCTTATGAAAAAATTAATGAAGAAATAAAAATTAATAAAAATTTAACAGAAGAAATTAATTTAATAAAACAAAAAATAGAAAGTTTATAATTAAATATTTTGTTACAAAAATGTGTATAAATAGTTATTAATTATTGTAAAAATTTGTTAATTAAAAATTAAAAAATAAAAATAAAATTTATTAACAATTAATTCATTCTTCTTTAAATTAAAAACTAACAATTAAAACAAGATAAAAAATTTTATTATTTAACAGTTTAATAATAAATATATTAATTATATAATTAAATATATGAAAATAACAATTTTACAAGAAAAATTAAAAGAAGGAATCCAAACAGTTGAAAAGATTTGTCCAAAATCATTATCGTTACCTATTTTAAATAATATTTTATTAAAAGCAGAAAAAAATTTTATTACACTTGAAGCAACAGATTTAGAATTAGGTATTCAGTGGAGCATTTTAACAAAAGTTGAAGAAGAAGGGATTTTAATTTTTCCATCAAAAATTCTTTCTAATTTTATAAATTTTCTTCCAGGTAAAAATATTAACATTTTTGATAAAAATCAAATTTTATTTATTGAATGCGAAAATTATAAAACAAAAATAAAATGTTTCAATTATGAAGATTTTCCAGTTTTTCCAAAAATTACCGAAAATGAAAATATTACTATAAATGTAAAAGATTTTTGCGAAGGACTGTCACAAATTGTAAATTTTTCTATTGTTTCAAATATAAAACCGGAACTTTCAGGAGTTTATTTTTCTTTCAAAAAAGATTATGTTGTTATGGCGGCTACAGACACTTTTAGGTTAGGAGAAAAAAGAATGTTTTTAAAAACACCTTTTTCTTTAACAAGAGATTATAATTTTATTCTTCCTTCTAAAACATCAAAAGAATTAATTAACATTTTAGGCGATAAGGAAGGAATTTTAAAAATTTATTTTAATCCAAACCAGGTTTTATTTGAATATTCAAATGAGGATATTATCCAGCCAAAAATAAAAATTATTTCCAGATTAATAGATGGAGAGTTTCCAAACTATCAAGAGATTATTCCTAAAAAATATAAAACTCAAATTATTGCGCCCAAAAATGAGTTTTTAAACCAGATAAAAATCGCCTCTATTTTCAGCGGTAAAACAAACGAGGTTAAATTAAAGATATTACCCAAAGAAAATAAAATTGAGTTTTTTAGTCAAGATCCTGAAGTAGGAGAGAATCAATCTTTTTTAGTAGCTAAAATAAAAGGAGAAGCTGTTGATATTGCTTTTAATTATAAATTTTTATTAGAGGGTATTATAAATGTTAAAAGCCAAGACATTGTTCTAGAATTAAATGGAGAAGACCAAGCTGGAGTTATAAAACCGACCAATGATTCAAATTATCTTTATCTTGTGATGCCAATAAAAATTTCTTAACTTTTTATTCAGTAAAATTATTATTTAAATATTCGTTAAAATTCTTTTTTGGAAACTTAGGCAAGGCTTCTTCCATAAACGCTTTCCAAATAGGACCGGCAGACAATGCCCCCACTAATTGCATAGGCGTGTTGTTATTATTACCAACCCAAACGCCGGTCACTAAAGAAGGTGTATAACCTATAATCCATCCATCTTTAGCGTTTTGAGTTGTCCCTGTTTTTGCTGCTACTTGATAGTTATCAAAATACATATAAGACCTAAGCCCGAAAATAGGTGCTCGAGCTTCGTTATCTGACAAAATACTATTAATTAAACCAGCAACTTTTGCGTCTAAAACTCTTACAGGGGTTTTTTTATTTTCTTCAATAATATTGCCGTCAGAATCTTCAATTTTTAAAATAAAAGAAGGATCAACTTTCATTCCATCTGTTGCAAAAACACTATAAGCAGAAACCATATCCAACAATTTAACCTCCCCACCGCCTAAAACTAAAGCTAAACCATAAAAAGAAGGCGGTTTGTCTAATGTTGTAATCCCTAAATCTTTAGCTGTTTTAATGCTATCTTCTAGTCCGGCCAACGAATTTAAAACTTTCACCGAAGGCACGTTTAAGGATTGAGCCAACGCTTCCCTCAAAGTGACCGGTCCTCTAAATTTTCTATCATAATTTTGTGGGATAAAAGGCTTGCCTCCAAAAATACCAAAATTTGTTTCTTCATCAACGACAACGGTTTTATCTGTATATCCTTTTTTAAAAGCGGTTGCATAAACAAAAGGTTTAAAAGCTGATCCGGGCTGTCTTAATCCTTGAGTGGCAATATTAAATTCTGGTTCAAATAAACAATCTTTACCTGGCGTGCAATTTTCAGGATAAGGATCGGCAAAAAAATCTTTTGAGCCAACCATAGCTAAAATTTCTCCTGTCTCTGGATTCATTGAAACAAGAGCGGCATTATATGCGCCATATTTTTCATTATATTTTTCCCTATCTTTTATCGCTTTTTCAGCTAATTGTTGTAATTCCCAATCTAAAGTTGTATAAACCTTTAATCCCTTTTCTTCTAAAAAATCTTCACCGTATTTTTTTTCAAGATAATCTTTAACAAAAAGAACAAAATGAGGAGCTTTAATAGGTTGCGTGATTTTTGAAAAATAGATTTCTTCATTTTTAGCAGCTTCAAATTGTTCTTTAGTTATATACCCTGCTTTTTCCATTTGTTCTAAAATATAATTTTTCCTTTCTAAAAGCTTTTCTTTATTTTCTCCATAAGGAGATAAATAACTAGGAGCTTGAATTAAGGCCGTTAAAGTTGCTGCTTCCGCTATAGAAATTTCAGAAACTGATTTATTAAAATATGTTTGACTAGCCGCTTCCACTCCGTAAGCGTTTTTACCAAAAGGAATTTGATTTAAATACCATTCTAAAATTTGGTCTTTTGAATAACGTCTATCCAGTTCTATAGCTAAAACAATTTCTCTTATTTTCCTTTCAATTGTTTTTTGTCTTGTTAAAAAAGAAGAACGAATAAGCTGTTGAGGAATTGTTGACCCTCCATAAGCTGCTTTCATAATTTTTAAATTAATTAAAACAGACCTTACTATACCCTTTAAATCAATACCAAAATGACGATAAAAATCTTTATCTTCAGTAATAATTACCGCTTGTTTTAAATATTCCGGTATTTCCGTTAACGACACAATTTTTCTTTTTTCTTCACCATAAATTTCATACAAAACAATTGTGCCTGTCCGGTCATAGATTTTAGTTGATTGAGCAAAGTTTTTTTCAAGAAAGTCTTCGGGGCGCGGCAAATCTTTTATATAATAAACAAATAAAAATAAAATAATAAAAAAAACTATTCCCAAAAACCATAACAATTTTTGCCAAAAGCCCATTTCCCCTTTTTTATTTTTTTGATAAACCTTGCGATAATATTTTCTTTCCGGCATAAACTTGTCAATATATTTTACTAAATTAAAGAAAAATTGGCAAAAATTAACCTATTTTGTTATAATAACTAAAAAACATGAAGATTTTTAAAGAAAAAATTCAAGAAATATTAAATAAAGCCGTAGAGACTGTTTATCCCAGCAAACAAGAACTAGAAAAAGTATTAATGTCTGGTAAAAGACTAAGAATTTATAATGGGATTGATCCTACTGGGAAATTACACCTTGGTCACTTGGTGGTTTTAAAAAAACTACGCCAATTCCAAGATCTAGGCCATGAAATAATTATTTTAATAGGAGGGTTCACAGCTACTATTGGCGATCCTACAGGAAAAAACAGTGTAAGAAAACCTTTAACAGAGAAACAAATTTTAGAAAATGCCAAAGATTATAAACTTCAAATTGGCAAGGTTTTAAATTTAAAAAAAACAAATGTTAAATTTTTAAACAATAAAAAATGGTTGGGTAAATTAAAAGCCGATGAAATTTTAAAAATAGCTTCTTATTTTACTGTTGCTAGGTTATTAGAGAGAGATATGTTCCAAAAAAGAATTCAGGAAGGCAGAGAAATTTTTCTTCATGAATTTTTATATCCTATATTTCAAGCCTATGATAGCGTGGCAATGGATGTTGATTTAGAAATTGGGGGGAGCGACCAAATATTTAATATGTTAGCCGGTAGAACATTAATGGGGAAAATGAAACAAAAGGAAAAATTTGTCTTAGCTACTAAGTTACTGACAGATCCAGAAGGGAAAAAAATGGGCAAAAGCGAAAGCAATTTAATCCCTTTAAACGAAAAACCGGATCAGATTTTTGGAAAGATTATGTCTTGGCCTGACGAGTTAATTAAAATCGGGTTTGAATTATTAACTGATTTTTCAAAAAAAGAAATAAATGAAGTTTTAATCAAAACAACGCCCCGCAATGCTAAGGCGAGGTTGGCGAAGGAAATTGTTTCAACTTGTTACAATAAAGAAATTGCAAAGAAAGCTGAAGAGGAGTTTATTAGAGTTTTTAAAGAAAAAAAATTGCCTACAAAAATTCCAGAGGTTAAAATAGAAAATTCATTTATTAACATTTTAGACTTATTAGTTAAAACAAATTTAGCATCATCTAAATCTAATGCAAAAAGGTTGGTTTTACAGAAAGGAGTAAAAATTGATGGGGAAATTCAATTAGACTGGAAAAAAAACATTCAAATAAAAAAAGGAACAACAATTCAAGTAGGGAAAAGAAAAGCTGTTAAGATAAATTAAAAAACCCCGACATTGTCGGGGTTTTTGTTATTCTATTTCTTCTTCTTCTATGTCTTCTTCAGGAGATTCTTCTTCGTCTTCATCTTGATCAAAAACTGAAGTTGAAAAATCTTCTTCGTATAGCATGATTTAAAGAAATTAATTTCTATTAATGGATTCCGTTTTAAGAAACGGAATTTTTTATCAACTATTTCGACCTTTTCCTTGTTTTTAACAAGGACTAATCTAGGAACTATTATATGTTTTCAAAAATACCTGTCAAGCGTCTTTTTTAACAATATAAGTTAAAGCAACAGCTAAAGCATCAGCAGCATCATCAGGTTTTGGCAACTCTTTTAAGTTTAATATTTTTTTTATTTTATTTTGAACAGTTTTCTTTTCAGCCCATCCATTTTTAGTAATAGACAGCTTTACTTGGAGAGGGGTAAACTCTTGGACGGGAATTTTATTTTTCGCCGCCGTTAAAAGAATTACTCCGCCAGCCTGAGAGACAGGAATAACTGTTTTTAAGTTTTTAAAAAAATAAAGTTTTTCTACAACTAAAACATTTGGTTGATATTTTTTTATTATTTTAGAAAGCTCATTATTAATTTTTTTTAAACGTTCAGCCGCAACCGTTGAAGGATTAGTTTTGATTATTCCATACGCCAAACACTCAAAGACCGATTTTGATTTTCGTTCTTTAATTTTTATTACTCCATAACCGGTATTAGCCGTACCAGGGTCTACTCCTAAAATAATCATAGTTTTTTATTTTATATTTTTAAATTAGAATAAATTTCTTGCACTACATCTAAATCATCTAACGCCTCAAAAAGATTTTGGCAAGCTTCTTTTGTTTTCTCTTCAACTTGTACCTTTTCCTTTGGCACCCAGTCTAAAGAGGCTGATTCAATTTTAACCCCTTTTTCCTCTAAATTTTTTTTAACCTTATCTAGTTCTTCAGTTTTAGTATAAACATCTAACACATCTTCATGCCAACAAATATCTTCAGCGCCTGCCTCAATTGCCATTATTTCTAATTCTTCTTTGCTCTTAATTTGGGCGCTAGCGTTAATTGTAAGGCAACCCTTTCTTTCAAACATCCATCTAACCGATCCTTCCCCAACCAGTTTTCCACCGTATTCGTTTAATGTTTTTTTAACTTCCCCTAAAGACCTGTTTTTATTATCAGTAATTCCTTCAATAATAATTGCTATTCCTCCTGGCCCATAAGCTTCAAAAACAACTTCTTCTAATTTTTCTCCAGTTAATTCGCCCGTTCCCCGTTTAATAGCTCGTTCAATATTATCAGCAGGCATACCTACCTCTTTTGCCTTTTCAATAACCAATCTAAGTTTAGAGTTAAAAGTTGGATCACTGCCCCCGCTTCTAGCAGCAACAGTTATTTCTCTTGATATTTTTGAAAAGGCCTGACTTTTTTTAGCGTCGGCAGCGGTTTTTTGATATTTAATTGATTTCCAATGAGAATGGCCGCTCATATAATTTATTATATTAACACAAATATTATTAATTTACTATATTATTTTAATTTTTTTTTGAGAATTAAAATAGTTGCCCCTGAAAAAACGACAAGACCCAAGAGCACAAAGCATAAATAGATTTTTTGATTATTAGTTGTTTTTTCAACTGTTTTCTTTTCTTTAAGATCTCTATCGTTATTTTCATTATTAGAAGAAGAAGATATAATATTGGCCTTACCAGGGGAAAGATTTTCACTCCAAACCCATTCATTTTCAATCCTATTGTAAGAATTGTTTTTAACAGCTTTTTGGTAGTTAACCGAATCAACAGTTTTACCATCAGGGGATATTAAAATTAAACCATCAGTTTCATTTAGAACAATTTTAGTTTCCGTTCTTTTTAAAAGTAAGAATCCTTGGCTTGAAATTTTTGTTCCTATTGGTATAATATAATTTGTTATTTTTCCTATGGCATCTTTTATTTGCCAACCAGAAAGATTAACATCAAAATCGTTTTTATTAAATATTTCAATCCATTCATCGGTTTCGTCCGGACCTAAAGGAGAAGGTAAAATTTCATTAATAACAATTCCCGCTGGATAAATAGTATTAATTTTTTCCGATTTTTGGCTTATAGGTTCAAAAGATTCTTCTGGACTTAAATAAAAGTCTTCTTTATTATTATCCGTGTCTTGATAAAACCCTTTTATTAATTTTCTTTTTAATATCTGGTTGGCGTTTGGATTTTTAGGGAAGGGCGTTTTTTCTATAAAAAGACCATAAAAATCTCCCCAACCAACAGCGTCAATAATTTTTTCTTCTGACGTAAAAAGAGCGATGCTATTATTTTTTGTTAAAGTGGCCGAGCTTGAAATGTTTGCCTTGATGATGGAAGCATAATTTTCTTTAGAGTTTCCCCAAATAAAATAACCTTTAGCTGGGATAACGCTTCCTATAGGAAAAACTTTAATTAAAGATACGTTGCCTTTAGAATTTGTTTTTTTTAATTTATAGCCGCTAACATCTAAATCAATATCTAAAGGGTTATAAATTTTAATATGATCATTATCAACTTTGTCACCGGCAATTTGTATTTCAACAATTAAAAGAGAATGGGTAGATGGGTCGTTTGCGAAGGAAAAGAATAGGGGGAAGCTTAAAAACAACAATATCAAAAGAAAAAAAGCTCCTCTTGACATAAATAATATAATTTGATATAATTAAAACATAACCCCAAGGATGGGGGTCTGGAATTTTTCTTAGTTATCGGACAATCCGGGTAGTGCTGGATTGTTCCTCGGAGGAATTCTAAACTTAGTTCCCAACACTTAAGTCGACCCCCATCCTTGGGGTTATTATGTTGATTCAGCTACTCTCTCTACTTCCTCAATTGTTGTTATCCCATTTAAAACTTTTATTATTCCGTCTTGATACATAGTCACCATTCCTTTTTCAATTGCCTTTTTTCTTAATGCAGCAATAGAAGGAGAGTTTAAAATAAATTTTTCCATTTCATCGTCAACTAAAAAGGCCTCAAAAATTCCAATCCTCCCTTGATAGCCAGTAAAATTACAATCCTCACAACCTACTGTTTTTGGTATTTTTGATTCTTCTGAATATTTTATTATTTTTTCTGAAACATTTTTTAAAGATTTTTTTATTTTTTCAAATTCCTGAAAAGAAATTTTTTCCATTTTAACACATTTTTTACAAACTTTTCTTACTAATCTTTGGGCTATAGCCATATTAATAGCCGGCGCGATGTTAATGGGTTTTTCTCCTAAAGCTTGAAGTCTGGCAATTGTCCCAGCAGCGTCATTTGTGTGTAAGGTAGTTAAAACCAAGTGACCAGTTAAAGACGCCTGGAGGGCAATTTGAGCTGTTTCTAGGTCTCTGATTTCTCCTACCAAAATTACATCGGGATCTTGGCGGACAATAGCTCTTAAGCCATTAGCGAAATCATATCCTTTTTCTGGCGCCACTTGAGTTTGGGAAATTCCTTCTAAATGGTATTCAATAGGATCTTCAAGAGTAATAATTTTAATCTCTGGTTTTTGAATTTTTTTTAAAAAAGCATAAAGGGTAGTAGTTTTTCCAGATCCTGTAGGGCCGGTGACAATAATCATTCCATTTGGTTTTTTAATTTCTTCTTCAAAAACTTTTAAAAGATCACTTCTTAAGCCAAGGGATTCTATTTCAACTAAGCTTTTAGGATTTAAAATTCTAAGAACAACAGCTTCTCCATATTCGGCAGGAAGAGTGGAGGCTCTAATTTCAATTACTAAATTATCTATTAAAATAGAAAACCGACCATCTTGAGGCCGGTCTGCGATATTTAATTTAAGACCTGAAACCAGTTTTATTCTAGAAAGTAAAAGCTTATAAACCTTTTGATCTAACTCTATAACATCTTGTAGCATCCCGTCTATTCTGGCGCGAAGTTTTATTTTGTTTTCTTCTGGCTCTATATGTAAATCAGATGCATTTAAAAAAACAGCGCCGCCTAAAATAATTTCTAAAATTTCAGTTATTCTTTTAGTTAAAAAATCTTCAATTTTTTTCTTGAAAGTGAGAATGCTTTTTATTTCTTTCTTAATTTCAGAAAAGACAGTAGGCGGAATTACTACTTGCCCAATAATTTTATTAAAGCTTTCACCCATAGACTTGTAAATTTTCTTAATTTTTAAGAAGATAAAAGAAGAAAGGATTTATTTAAATTAACTCAAAACTTAAAACAAGTCAAATGAAAAAAACTTTTTTTACCAACTCTCCAGGAGAAACAAAAAAATTAGGAAAATTTTTGGCCCAAAAAATTATTCGTAGAAATTCATGTTCAAAATCACAAAAGTCCGCTAAGATCTTGGGATTAGAAGGAGACTTAGGGGGAGGCAAAACTACTTTTTTACAAGGATTTGCCAAAGGATTGGGGATAAAACAAAAAATATTAAGCCCTACCTTTATTATTATGAGGAGGTCTAGAATCCAAAGCCCAACATCTAAATATCAAAATTTTTATCATATTGACTGTTATAGAATAAAAAAACCAGAAGAAATTTTAGATTTAAGATTTAAAGAAATTATCTCCAACCCTAATAATATTATTGCTATTGAATGGATAGATAAAATCAAAAGGATTATCCCTAAAAAAATAACTTGGTTGACTTTTAAATTTATTAATAAAAATAAAAGAAAAATTGTGATAAAAAATGACAACTGAAAAAAAACGTTTGATTATTATTGACAGCAACTCAATTATCCATCGAGCCTACCATGCTTTACCTCCTTTAACCACCAAAAAAGGGGAATTGGTTAATGCTGTTTACGGTTTTTTGTTGGTTTTTTTAAAAATAATTAAGGACTTTCATCCAGATTATATTGTGGCTGCCTTTGATTTCCCTGCTCCTACTTTCCGTCATAAAAAATATAAAGAATATAAAGCTAAAAGGCCGCCAACGCCAGACGATTTGCGCCAACAAATTCCGAAAGTTAAAGAAGTTTTAAAAAGCTTCAATGTTCCAATTTTTGAGAAAGAAGGCTATGAGGCTGACGATATAATTGCTACCATAAAATTTAAAAGCCAAACTTTAAAAGTTAAAACTATTATTATTTCAGGAGACTCTGATTTACTCCAGCTTATTGATAAAAAAACAGAAGTTTATATTTTGAAAAAAGGCATTAAAGATGCTGTTGTTTATAATGAAAACTTAGTAAAAGAACAATTTTTAGGACTCAGGCCACAACAACTTTTAGATTTTAAGGCCTTGAAAGGAGATCCTTCAGACAATATCCCTGGCGTTCCAGGGATTGGCGAAAAGACGGCAATTAAATTAATTAAAGAATTTGGCAGTTTAGAAAACTTATATTCAGCGTTAAATCAGCAGCCATTATCAAAAGAAAAATTAATTAATCTAAACCAGCGCCTTTTGTCTTTACTCAAACAATATAAAGAACAGTCTTTTCTTAGCAAGAACTTATCTAAAACCAAAAAAAATACACCTATTAATTTTGATATTAAAAAGTGTCAATGGGGAAAATTTGACAAAGAAAAAGTTATCCAAACCTTAAAAACAATGGAGTTTTTTAGTTTAATTGAAAAATTGCCAAATTCTGATTATCAAAAACAAGAAAAAATACAAGGAAGTTTAAAATTATGGTAAAATAATAATGATATGAAAATTTTAATTGCTTATTATTCAAGAACAAGCGGAACAGAGAAATTAGCCCAAGCGCTTAAAAAAGAGCTTGAAACTCGAGGCCATAGTGTTGATATAGAAAAAGTTAAGCCGATTAAAGAACACAGTTTTTTAGGTTGGTGGCACATTCGGATGGTTAAAGGTAGTTGTGATATTTACCCTCCGAAAATTTGGGACGTTTCTAAATACGACGCTATTTGTATTGGTAGTCCTAACTGGACCAGATTATCCCTGCCGATGGCAAAATATCTTCAAAAAATTGAAGGCTTAAAAGATAAAAAGATTGGTTTTTTTGCTACTACTTTCCTCCTACCATCTTTTGAGTGGTATCTCCTTTCTGCTTATTTACTTGATTTAACATTTAGCAGAATTATAGAACAAAAAAGAGGAAGAATTATAGAGAGTATATTACTTTCGAGTATATTTAAAAACTGGGGAGTAGATTCTGAGTATGGGAAAAGGGCAATAAAAAATTTCTGCGATAAGATAGAAACTCCTATTTTCTCCTTAAAAGATTATTTCTTAAATCGAAATGAAATTGAGAATAATCGTCTGCTGGTCATTGCCTTTTCTACTCTTTTAGTTTTATCTTTAATTTTACATATTGTTTTGTCAGTTTTTAATAAAGGATTTTTAAGTTGGGCACAATATTCTTATCTGGCTGCCATTCTCGTCTTTAGTGTTCTTTTATTAATAACAATCCAGGAAAGGAAGCCCGGGATTTCACTTGGAAAATATATAGGAGGATTTTCAATAGTGTTACTATGGACACTAACTATGGTATTTGTCCAACCTTCTTTAGGCAGGGTGATGATTTTTGGGTATATTTTAATTTTTATATTATTTGTTTTTTTTCACAACCCGAAGGTAATAATTTTTTCTGGGTTATTTTCCTTTTTGGGATACGGTATTTTGTTTTACAATCCCTCTTTAAAAGAAATTCTTAACCCCGGTTTAGATCTTGTTTTAATAGGAATAAGTTGCGGGGCAGTTGCTTCTATTACTGGGAGCTTACAGAAATATCATTTTAGCTTATTAGACAGCCAGGAAGAGATAGAGACGGCTAAAGCAGTTTTGGAAATAAAAGTGAAGGCCAGAACTAGAGAGTTAAGAGAACTTGCCGCCAGTCTCGATGAACAAGTTAAAGAAAGAACCAAAGAACTTCAAAAAAAAATAGAAGAATTAGAAAGATTCTCTCGATTAACGGTTGGCAGAGAACTTAAAATGGTAGAATTAAAAAGAGAAATTAAAAAATTAGAAGAAGAATTAAAAGGTCGAGAATTAAAATAATTTTTATAAAAGTATGATTAATAAAGAACAATTAGATGAATTATTGAAGATTAAGGGCGAGGTAAAAGGAGTGGTTTTCCAAACTGATGCTGACTACATCTTAAAAAAAGAAGGAGAGCAAGGACTAAAAAAATTAGAAAAAAGAATAAAGGAGCTGGGTTACCCGATAGATTATAGAAAAGGGAAGGCCTTAGATCTTCATCCCATTGGCTTGAGGGTAATCTCTCTTTTTTTAATAAAAGATACTTTTGACTGGTCAGATGAAGAGATAAGAAATATGGGGTACACAGCTCCAACGACTTCATTTATTGTCAAGTTGTTAATGAAATTTTTTGTCTCCTATATGAAATTTATGAGTGTAGTACCAGGATATTGGGGAAAACATTATACAGTAGGGAATCTGGAGGTGATAAATCTCAATGATGAAACTAAAGATGCTACCTTACATCTTAAGGATATTAAAATTCATCCTCTATTTTGTTTATATGTTGAGGGATATTTTGAAAGAATGTACCAATTTGTAGTGGGGAAAGAGGGAAGGTGTAGAGAAACTAAATGTATGTTAAAAGGGGATCCTTACCATGAATATGTCTTTTGGCTCAAAAAATAGTAAAAAAAAGATTAAAACCGAGGAAGAAGTTCAAGGACTAGAAAGTTATATAAGGGATTTCTGGCGATTTTTGCCATTGCCCGTTTGTTATATAAACCCAGTTAATATTATTTTAGATGTTGATGAAGTTTTTAGCTGCTTCTCTAATTATCAGCCAACTGAAATTATAGGAGAGGATTTGGGGAAACTATTTGCTGATTCCAAGAAAATTGAAGAATTTAAAAAAGAAATTTTGGAAAAAGAAATAATCTCAAATAAAGAATTGGTTTTCCTTACCAAAGATAAAAAAGAGATTCCGGTGAGCATTTCAGCTATGCAAAGAAAAGATGAGAAGGGTAATTTTATTGGTTATTTCCTTTCCCTTACTGATATTTCAGAAAGCAAGAGGTTCCAAGAAAAATTAGAAAAAGAAATAGAAAAGAAAGCCGCTGATTTAAAAGAGAAAATTGGAGAGTTAGAGAGAATAAATAAAATTATGACGGGCAGAGAATTAAAAATGATAGAGCTAAAAGAGAAAATTAAGCAGCTGGAGAAACAATTGAAGAGTTAATTGAAGAGTTAAAAGTAAAGAATTAATTAGTTTTTATGGATGAAATAATTAACAGAGAGATTGCCCAGAGGTTAATGAAGATTAAAGGTGAGGCAAGAGGAACTCATTTTAAAAATGATGCTGATTTTATAATAAAAGAAAAAGGGGAAGATGGTTTAAAGAATGTAGAAAAAGAATTAGAAAGATTAGGTTATCCAATTGAATATAAAAAGATTAATCAGTTTGCTTTTTATCCAGCAGGACTAAGAGCTATTTCTTTATTAGCTATTAAGAAGGTCTTTGATTGGCCAGATGAAAAAATAAAAGAGCTCGGTGCTTATGCAATGAAAGTTTCTTGGATAATTAGGATTTTTACGAAATATTTTTTTTCAATTGAAAAAGTTTTTAAAGAAGCTCAAAAAATTTGGGCTGAATACTTTACAGTTGGTGAATTGGAAGTTGAAGAATCCAACCTGGAAAAAAAATATGTTATTCTCAAATTGAAGGACTTTGACCTTCACCCTATTTATTGCCGGTGTCTGGAGGGAGTATTATTAGAGTTGGCTGAAATGGTCTTAAAACTTGAAAAAATAACTTGCCAGGAAATTGAATGTTTCTTTAAGGGAGGAAAAGGACACCGTTATTTAATTAAATGGCAATAAAAGAAAATCCTAAAATTGCTTAAAAATTTTTATATGAATCAAGAACCCACAAAAGACTACAACCCACCCACCACATCCTCCCAAGCTTCGCTTGGGTCCCTGGCTAAAAAATTGATGGAAATTAAAGGAGAAATAAGGGGCATAGATTTAAAAAGCGATGCTGATTTTGTAATAAAAGAAAGAGGCAAAGAGGGCTTAAATAAGGTAGAGGAGGAATTAAAAGAGGTCGGTTATCCAGTCGAGTATGAAAAATTAGAGACAATGGGATTTTATCCCGGCGGACTTAAAGCCCTTTCTTTATTAGCAATTAAAAAAGCCCTTAATTTGAATGATGAAAAAATTAAGGAGATGGGAAGTTATGCCATAAAGGCCTCTTTTATTATTAAGATTTTCATAAGATATTTCAGTCCTATTTCAAAATTCTTTTTTAAAGAATCTCCAAAAATATGGAATAAGTATTGGACAGCAGGAGAATTTATTCCAGTAGAACTTGATGAGAAAAAGAAATATGCAATAGTTAGAGTTAAAAATCTTAATCTTCACCCAATTTACTGCCTCTATTTAGAAGGCTATTTTTCTACTTTTGCTCATTTAGTGATTGGTGCCGAAGAAATAAACATCGAAGAAACAAAATGTGTTTTTCGAGGGGACCAATATCATGAATATTTAATAAAATGGAAATAGATAAAAACAAAAATGAAGATAAAATTTCTATCTTGCTTGAAGACCTGGACTCCCTTAAAAGCTATATTGAGGACCTATTTTCTTTTTTACCCTTACCGACCTGCTTTATTAGTCCAATTGGCGTAATACTAGAAGCAAACCCTGCCTTTGAGAAAATTTCCGGATATAAAATAGATGAAATTATTGGGAAACCTATTGAGGATATTTTTGCCAAAGAGAAAACAAAAGAAATATTCAAAGAAGCTGAAGAGAAGGGCTCAGTTTCGGCAAGAGAAATTAGTGTTTTTACAAAAGAAAAAAAGGAAATTCCGGTAAGTCTTTCTATTATAGCAAGAAAAAGTAAGGAGGGAGAAATTAGCGGATATTTTATTGGACTTTTTGATTTGACTAACATTAAAACTTATCAAAAAAATTTAGAAGAAAAAACTAAAGATTTACAAGATTCAAGAAGTGCTTTAATAAACATATTGGAAGACGTTGAAGGAGCTTGGAAAAGTGCTGAGGAAGAAAAAAATAAAACCTTGGCTATTATTACCAATTTTGCTGATGGGCTTTTAGTTTTTGATAAAGAAAGGAAACTTTCTTTAATTAATCCTCAGGCTGAAGATTTTTTCGATGTGAAAAGTAGAGATATAATCGGCAGATCAATTTTGGAATTAAGCACTTTCCCGACTATTGAACCCATTGTGAGGCTAGTAGGAGGAGAAATAAAAGGAGTTTTTAGAAAAGAAGTCCAGATTAGAGAAGATCTGGTTTTGGAAGTGAGCACCATCCCGATAATGAGAGAAGAGGAGAAATTAGGGACTTTAATTATTTTACACGATGTCAGCAGAGAAAAGATGATAGAAAGAATGAAAACTGAATTTGTTTCTTTAGCTGCTCACCAATTAAGAACTCCACTTTCAGCAATTAAATGGACATTGAGAATGCTTTTAGATGGCGATTTGGGCGAAATAACTAAAGAGCAAAAAGATTTTATTGAAAAAACTTATCAAAACAACGAAAGAATGATTAGCCTTATTAATGACCTTTTAGATATTACCAGAATTGAAGAGGGAAGATATCTTTATAATCCTGTTTTAGCCGACATTGAATCAATCTGTCAGTTTGTGATTAATTCTTACAAGGAAGAACTTGAAAGAAAAAAAATAAGAATTGAATTCAAGAAACCAGGAAAAAAACTACCTCAAGTTCGGATTGATGTTGAGAAAATTAAATTAGTTATTCAAAATCTTTTAGATAATGCCATCAAATATACTTCTCCCGGCGGTCAGATTATTATTTCTTTAAAGCAAACCAAAAAAGAAATAGAGTTTTCAATAAAAGACAATGGAGTAGGAATACCCAAAGATCAGCAAGAAAGAGTTTTTAGTAAATTTTTCCGATGTGCTAACGCTATAAGAATGGCGACGGAAGGTTCTGGTCTTGGGCTTTTTATTACTAAGAATATCGTGGAAGCTCATGGCGGTAAAATCTGGTTTGAGTCAGAAGAAAATATAGGCACTACTTTCTATTTTACCATTCCATTGGAAAAGGAATTTGAAGATTTTTTAAAAGAATTTTAAATGGGCAACTCTTTATTTTTTTTAATACTAATTTTTGCTATAATAAACATAACTCAAACTTGGTTAATTTTTTCTTATAAGTTTTTAATTAAAGGCGGAATAATAATTGGTTTATTTAATGGAAGTTGTTGAATTTTCCTTAATGATTTATCTGTTTTTAAAAGGGGAATTAATGATCTTTTTTACTCTGGTGCTTGTGGAAATAATTCAGTGGTTGAGTATTGCCTACCTTGCGATAAAGGGGTAAAATTAAATAAACCCCCACCATTTGGTCGTAATTTAAAACTCAACAGTCAAGTTGATTTAATTAAAAATCAAATTGTAGCCAAATGGTGGGGGTAAAGGTCGAAGGTTATTAAAAATAACTATTTTCGATTATGGTTGTACCGCTTACTCCTAGTGCTAAACCTCTACTCTTTGAGATTGACTATTTTGATATAAACACCTTTATGGGTCAACCGCCTTCAGTGGACTTCGGTTGGTTATCAATCTGCTTTGAGGTTAGCCGGAATGAAATTTGGCAAAAGATTGGGAGAAAATTCTGAAAGGGCTGAGCTATCTTTAGTTTTGGAAGAAATTAAAAAAATAATTGAATTTTTGAGAGAAGGGAAAGTCGAAATTGAGATGATGCCAGAATTAAAAGGAGTTCAGCTTAAAATTTATGAATCTTCCCTAACTGCCGGAGTTCCGAATGTTTTGCAAAATCTTTGTTTTTTTACCGAGGGTTTTATTGAGGGATATTTAAATGGAGTAATTTCTAAAAAAGGGTCAATAGCAGTAGTTGGTGGAAAAGAAATTAGTGTTAGGGAAGTTAAGGTAGAAGAAAAAAGATGTGTTGGCCTAGGAGATGATTTTTGTGGGTTTTTAATAAAATTTTAAATGTGTTAAAATAAATATATGCCCAAGAAAATCTTATTAGTCGAGGATGAGGAGATTATGATTGATCTCCTCCAAAAAAAATTACTTAAAGAAGGGTATGAAATTTTAGTCGCCCGCGACGGCGAAGAAGGATTAGAAAAAATTAAAGAAACAAGGCCTGATTTAATTTTGCTTGATATTATTATGCCGAAAATGGGAGGACTTGAATTAATGGAAGAAATGGTAAAAGATGAAAAATTAAAGAAAATTCCAGTTATTGTTATTTCTAATTCTGGACAGCCAGTAGAGCTAGATCGGGCCCAAAAATTAGGAGCGAAAGATTGGCTAATTAAAACTGAATTCGATCCTCAAGAAGTAGTAAAAAAAATTAAAAAACAAATTGGTTAATATGTCTCAAACTATTTTAATTATAGAAGATGATAGGTTTCTCAGAGAGTTAATTTCTCAAAAAATTATTAAAGAGGGCTATGAAGCACTGGAAGCGGTTGATGGTGAAGATGGTTTAAAAAAAATAAAAGAAACAAAGCCTGATTTAATTTTACTTGATTTGATTTTACCAGGGATTGATGGTTTTGAAGTTTTAACAAAGATAAAAGAAGACCCAGCTCTTTGTTCAGTTCCAGTTATTATTCTTTCCAATCTTGGCCAAAAAGAAGATGTTGAAAAAGGATTAAAATTGGGAGCAGTGGATTATTTAATAAAAGCCCACTTTACTCCGGGAGAAATTATTGAGAAAATTAAAAACATCCTCAAATAACTTTACAGCTTACAACTTACAACCACCTTGCTTTGTTAAAGGTTTAAGTTGTTAGTTGTTTAGTTGTGAAAGCATGCCAGAGTTGCCAGAAGTAGAAACAATAATTAGAGATTTAAAAAAGGCCCAGCCCCCAATTTTAGGAGCTGGGATTGTTGATGTTTGGACTGATTTTAAAAAAATAATAAAGAGACCAAAAAGTTTTGAGCAATTTAAAGAAGAAATAAAAGGAAAAAAAATTGAAAAAATTTGGCGTCGTGGTAAAAACATTATCTTTGATTTAAAAATGGGGAAAAGTTTATTAATTCATCAAAAATTAACCGGTCATTTACTTTATGGAGAATGGAAAATAGAAAAGGGAGTATGGTTTCCTCTTAAAAAGGGGCTTCTTAATGATCCCGTAAATAGATTTATTCATTTAATTTTCAAATTAGATAACGGAAAAATGTTAGCCCTTTCTGATTTAAGAAAATTTGCCAAAGTTGAACTTTGGAGAAAATCTGAATTAGAAAATTCAAAAGAATTCAAAAGTTTAGGGTCGGAACCACTGGGTAAAGATTTTACTTTCGAAAAATTTAAAAATATATTAAGTAAAAAGAAAAGAGGAAAAATCAAACAAGTTTTAATGGATCAAAAAATTTTGGTTGGGATTGGAAATATTTATTCTGATGAGATTTTATGGAAAGCAAAAATTCACCCTTTTAGAGATATTTCAAAATTAAACAATAATGAATTAAGAAAAATTTATCAGGCGATGAGAGAAATCTTACCCAAGGCGATTGAATTGGGTGGCGAAAGTATTTCTGATTTTAGAAGAATTTCCGGAGAAAAAGGAGGTTTTGACCCTTTAAGAAAAGTTTATCGAAGAGAAGGAGAAAAATGCAGCCGTTGCGGAACTATTATTAAAAGAGTAAAAATAGGTGGTAGGTCTGCTCATTTCTGTCCTAAATGCCAAAAATAACTTTATTTAGATAAATTTTTATGTCAATAGGCGTTATTTCACTTAACTTAACGGCTATTTTACTTTTAATTTCGGCAATTCCGGTATTTTTTTCTTATAGAAAAGAAAGAACTATTTTTTTAAGAGATTTTTCAGTATTTCTCTTTAGTATCGCTGGAGCATCTATCTGTTATGCAATAGATAGTTGGTTGGTTTTGATGAATTCGAAATTGGCTGGTTGGTTTTATCCTCTAGCCGCAACGATTGGGGGCATTGGATTTTTATATTTTTGTCATTTAGTCCTTACTCTAACCTTTCCGGAAAGGGTTAAAAGAATTATTACTTTACTCATTTTTTTGTATTTGATTCTTACTCCGATTCTCTGGCTTAATCCGCCGAAACCTTATCTTAACGAAGAAGGAATTATTTTTTGGAATATTGACCTCCTTTCCGGTTTTATTTTAGCTGCCACTGGAGCTTTTTTACTATTCTACCTTCAGTTTTGTTTTTTTGGCTTGGCTTAAGAAGTTATGATAAATTTGTTAAAATAAGAAGTTTTTTAATTGTTGCAGGTATAACTTTTTATATGGGAGGCGGGTTAGCTCACAATTTAGTAACCTCCGGCAGGGAATATTTATTTTCTGATGCTTTGAGTCTTTTTGGGGTAATTATTTTATTATTCGCTGTCTATTTAAAAAAGTTTTTGAAAGAATAATATGATTATTTTTCTTTACGGACAAAACACGTATCGCTCAAAACAAAAATTAAATGAAATAATTGAGCATTACAAAAAAATTCACAAAAGTGGATTAAATTTGACGCGACTTAATCTAAAAGAAAATAATTTTGAAGATTTTAAAGGCCAAATAGAAACAATTTCAATGTTCAAAGAAAAAAAACTAATAATTTTAGAGAATGCTTTTTCTAACCAAGATTTTATTGAAAAATTCCTTAAATATAAAAAAGATTTTGGGGATAATATAATTTTGTTTTTTGAAGAAGGAATTATAAATAATAAAAATCCTCTTTTCGGGTTTCTTAAAAAAAATTCAAAACATCAAGAATTTAATCTGTTGGATGGGGAAAAATTAAAAAACTGGGCAAAAAAAGAATTTGATAGTTTGGGAGGGAAAATTGACGAGAAAGCTTTAGAAAAATTAATTGAATTTATAGGTGATAATCTCTGGCAGATGTCAAATGAAATTAAAAAACTAGTCAGTTACAAAAAAAAGAAAAAAATTGGGTTAGAAGACATTCAACTTTTAGTTAGACCAAAAATTGAATTAGATATTTTTAAAACTATTGATTCTTTGGCTTCAAAAAACAAAAAACAGGCCTTAAAATTAATTCACAATCATTTAGAAAAAGGAGATAACCCCCTTTATTTACTTTCAATGATTAATTTTCAATTTAGAAATTTATTAATAGTGAAATCAGAGAAACTAAGACCTGGAAAGTTAAAGTTGCATCCTTATATTATAAAAAAAACAAGAGAACAGTCGCGAATGTTCCCCTTTTTTGAATTAAAAAAGATTTATCAGAAAATATTCCAAATAGATTTTAATATTAAAACAGGAAGAGAAGATCCAGAGGTTGCTTTAGATTTGCTTATTGCCGAAGTTTGATTATTTTTTTAGTAATACGGGATTTTTTTCGGGCAGCGGTATTTTTTTTAATCAAGCCGGTTTTAGCTGCTTTATCTAATAATTTATAGAGTTGGGGCAAAACTTTTTTTACTTCTTCAATTTTCCCTTGAGAAATTAAATTTTTAACCTCTTTTTGAAGGGCTTTTATTTTTTCTTTTTTTAGAATGTTTCTAATTTTTCTTTTTAAACTTTGACGCAATGCTTTTTTTGCTGATTTTCTCGCCATATCTTTTATTTATCACTTTTTATCTTTTTTATCAAGTCCCTTAATTCAGCTGCTCTTTCAAAATCTAAATTTTTAGCCGCTTCTTTCATTTCTTTTTCTAACAATTTTTCATCCTGAACCATCCAAAACTCAGGGTTAATTTCTTTTTTCTTTATAACAAATGGCCAATTCCTGATTGGTTTGACAATCGGTTTTGGTAAAACGCCATGTTTTTTATTATATTCCACTTGAATTTTTCTTCGTCTTTTAATTTCGTTTATTGCTGCCTTCATTGATTTCGTTATTTTATCGGCATACAAAATAACATGCCCTTCATGGTGTCTAGCTGCTCTTCCCATTGTCTGGATTAAAGTTATTTCCGACCTTAAAAATCCTTCTTTATCAGCGTCTAAAATTGCTACCAAAGCCACCTCTGGAAGGTCTAACCCCTCTCTTAGTAAATTAATACCAACCAAAACATCATATTTTCCTTCTCTTAAATCTTTTAAAATTTGAGGCCTTTCTAAAGTTTTAACTTCAGCATGGAGCCATTGATTTTTAATTCCTTCTTCAGTTAAACAATCAGACAGGGCTTCAGCTAATCTTTTAGTTAGAGTTAAAACTAAAGTTCTCTGTTTCTTTTTAATTCTTTTTTTAATTTCCAGAATTAAATCTTTAACTTGATTTTTAGTTGGCCTAACCTCAATTGAGGGTTCCAATAATCCAGTTGGTCTGATTAACTGCTCAACAATATATCTTTTGCCAGCTTTTTTTCTTTCTTCTTTAGCCGGAGTAGCCGAGACATAAATTACCTGATTAATCCTTTCTTCAAATTCTTTAAAGGTTAATGGTCGATTATCAATAGCCGAAGGCAGCCTAAAGCCATATTCAATTAAAGTTTTCTTTCTGATTTTGTCTTGGTTTGCCATAGCATGTAATTGAGGTAATGTCATATGGGATTCATCAATGAAGATAAGAAAACCTCTTTCATTATAATTATTGGCGTGGGAGCGAGTAAAATAATCAATTAGGGTAAACGGAGCTTCGCCCGGTTTTCTAAACTCTAAATGCCTTGAATAATTTTCAATTCCATGGCAGTATCCAGTTTCTTTCAACATTTCCAAATCATAATTTGTCCTTTGTTCTAATCTTTGAGCTTCTAATAATTTTTTTTGTTTTTTCAGTCTCTTCAATTGTTCTTCTAACTCTAATTTTATATTTTCAATGGCGATATTGAGTTTTTCTTGGGGGGTGACCCAAAAGTGGGCAGGGAAGAGTCGGTAGTTAGTGGTTAGTATTTTGTACTTAGGGGTTATTGAGGAAGTTGAAATTAATAATTTATCAATTTCATCTCCCAAAAAATCTATTCTTAAAATTTCCTTACCGGTGACAGAAAAAATTTCAATGATATTTCCTCTAACCCGAAAAGTTGAGGGCTTAAAATCATAATCATTTCTTTGATATTGCAAGGCAGTTAAATATTCTAAAAAATTTTTCCTTTTTATTTTTTGGCCGGTTTTAATTTCTAAAGAAACTTTTTGATAATCTTCTGGCGAACCGATGTTATAAATACAGGAAACTGAAGCAACAATAATAATATCGTTACGAGTCAATAAATCCTGAACCGCTGCATGCCTCAATCTATCAATCTCTTCGTTAATCTTGGCATCTTTTTCAATGTAAGTATCGGTTTGGGGGATATAAGCTTCTGGTTGATAATAGTCGTAATAAGAAACAAAATAATGGACAGCATTATTTGGAAAAAATTCCTTGAATTCTTGATATAATTGGGCGGCTAAAGTTTTATTGTGAGAGATTATTAAAGTTGGTTTCTGTATTTTCTCAATAACCTTTGCCATAGTAAAAGTTTTTCCGCTTCCCGTCACACCCAAAAGCACTTGATTTTTTACTCCATCTTTCAAATTTTTAACTAATTTTTGAATCGCCTGCGGCTGATCCCCGGTTGACTTAAATGGAGAGACTAAGTTAAACATAAAGACAAGCAAAGATATATTAAATTCTATCTTAAATTTTATTTTTCCTCAATTTTAAGTTAAAATGTCTAAAAGATGAAAAAGTTAATTAAAAAATTTATCCCTAATTTTTTATTAAGTTGGTACCATTGTTTACTAGCTTTTTTTGGTGCGGTTTTTTACAGGTTTCCTTCAAAAAAATTGATTGTAATCGGCGTCACGGGCACCAAAGGAAAATCAACAGTTGTAAATTTAACAGGAAAAATTTTAGAAGAAGCAGGATTTAAGATTGGCTGGATTTCTTCTGCTACCATAAAAATTGGGGAAAAAGAATGGTTGAATCCTTATCATATGACTATGCCCGGCCGTTTTTTAATTCAAAAATTTTTAAGAGAAATGGTAAAAAAAAGATGCCGATATGCCATCATTGAAGTAACGTCGGAAGGGATTTTACAACACCGTCACAGATTCATAGATTTTCAAGTAGCTGTTTTTACTAATTTAACGCCAGAACATATTGAAGCCCATGGTTCTTTTGAAAAATACAGAGAAGCCAAAGGACGCCTTTTTAAAACGACAAAAAAAATTCATGTTATTAATATTGACGACGAGAACGCTAAATACTTTTTAAATTTTCCAGCTCAAGAAAAATATCTTTATCAATTTAAAGATGGGAAGGGAAAAATTAAAATTAAAGATCAAAATTCGCGAAACCTAAAAGAAATAGGGGTTTCAAATCTTCAATTAAATCTCTTAGGCGAATTTAATATTTACAACGCCTTAGCAGCTATTTCTGTTGGTTTATCTCAAAGGATTAATTTGGAAATTTGTAAAAAGGCCTTAGAAAAAATTAAAGTGATCCCTGGTCGTTTAGAAATTATTGATATGGGCCAAAATTTTACTATTATTGTTGATCTAGCTCATACCCCCGACTCTTTTGAAAAAGTGTTCCGTTTAGTAAAAAGTTTACCTTATAAAAAAATTATTTCAGTTTTTGGCTCAGCAGGGGGTGGCCGAGATAAATGGAAAAGACCGGTTTTAGGAGAAATTGCGGCAAGATATTCTGATCAAATTATTTTAACCAACGAAGATCCTTACGATGAGGATCCTATAGAGATTCTTAATCAAATAGAAAAAGGGACGGAAGGTTTTCAAAAATCAGTTATTAAAATATTAGATCGTCGTGAGGCAATTGGAAAAGCCTTGAGTTTAGCAAAAGACAAAGACGTTGTTTTAATTTTAGGTAAAGGAACCGAACAAACAATGGTTATTGGCTTAAAAAAAATTCCTTGGGATGATAGAATAATTGTAAGAGAAGAACTTACCAAATTAAAACCTTTTTTAAAAATATGATTTTGGAAAATTTTTTGAGTCCATCTTTTATCTTTAATTTATTAGGAGGAGGCGTTTTTCTTTTAGTTTTTTGGCGCTTAAATACATTTTCAAAAACAAGTTTGGGTGAAACAATCAAATTTGCTAAATATTTTAGCAGAGCTTTTCTTTTTTTTGCTTTCTATTTTTTAATTATCATACCCCCAACCACGATTTTTATTTTCCCCCCTCAACTATTTGGAATATTCCATTGGATAGGAGATGTATTTTTATATCTTGGTTTTTCTCAATCAATTTTAAGTTTATTTTTGTTAATTTCTCCTCAATTATTTCATCTTTTTCAAAAAATTATTTACCTACTAATTTTAATTTTTATTTTTGCTCCTTTTTCTTTTTATGTTTCGTCTACTACCAATCATCAAATTTATCCTGATTTAGGATTAATTTTTACTCTTGGAATCCCAAAAATATTCAATTATTTACCCTTTTTACTTTGGATGTTAACTTTTTTAAGTTTGGGCTTATATTTTCTTTTACAAGGTATTAAATTAGAGGACAAATTTGCCAAAAGAAGAGCGATTATAATAAGTATTGCCCTTTTGCTTTTCGTCTTAGGTTATCCCCTAGGTAGAATTCTTTATTTTTTAAACTTTCTTATTCTTTCTCCTGCTTTTTCTTTCTTTTTGGGCGCAGCAGGATTTTACTTTTTATCTTTTACAAGTTGTTTGGTTGGGGTTTATAGTATTTTAATAAAAAAACAAAAATAAAGGTCGAAAAGAAAATTAATAAATAATATAATTTATACAACTTATGAAAAAAAATATTGGTAAGGCCGACAAATTTAATCGTTTAATGATGATCATTCTTTTAGTTGTTGCTGCTTATTTCACCACGGGTATTTTGCGTTGGTTATTTATTACAATTGCTGCTTATGAGGTTTACACCGTTTTGTTTGGTTACTGTATAGTTTACCAATTATTGAGATTAAGCTCATTAAAAGAAACAGAGGGCTTTAAATAAGTTAAATCTAATTATATAAATTAATCTAACTTTTAAAAGATAAAACCCTTATATTTTAATGACAAAATACGAAATTTTAGAGCACAAAGCTGATTTAAAAATCAGGGCTTTCGGCAAAACAAAAGAAGAGCTTTTTTTGAATATGATGTTAGGTATGGAAGAAAGCATGAAACCTGAAATTGAAGTTAGGACAAGAATAAAAAGAGAAATAAAAATTGAATCTCTAGATTTACCAGCTTTATTAGTTGATTTTTTGAGTGAAGCTCTTTATCAAAGCCAAGTTAATAAAGAAGTTTATAACAGTGTGAAATTTTCAAAATTTTCAGATAATTATTTAGAAGGAAAATTAATTGGTCAAAAAGTAGAAAGATTTGGTGAAGACATTAAAGCGGTAACTTATCATAATTTAGAGGTTAATCAAAACAAAGACGGAATCTGGAAAGCAGTAGTTTTATTTGATATTTAATCTTGATTTTTTAAAAAAAAATATTAAAATAAAATAGCTCATAATATCAATCAATAAAGAAAGATCGGAGGCAATCGATGCTAGGAAAAGATCATTTCACACTTTTTATTAAGGAACAAAAACCAAAAGGACGAAAAGTAATTTTTCCGGAAGAAATTCAGAAAAAAACAATTGAAAGATTTGGTAAAAGATACCCCACATTCCTTAAAATCTTAGCTAATTCTTTAGCAGAGATTGAAGCAGGGATAATTTCTTTTACTGATCAAAAAGAAAAGCCAGCAAGTTGGTTTACTCCGGCAAAAGGAGGAAAACCTGCTAAAGCAGTGATAAACATTCCCAAATTTCCTCTTCTTGATACTCCAGAGTTTTCTGAAGAGATTGAGAGGTTAAAAAAAGAAGCTGGAAGCAAAATAGTATTAACTGTTGGAGAACCAAAAATAATTCAAAAAGCTCCCGAAGAGATAGATCTTCTTTTAATTGAACCATCTTCTTCTGAAATAGTAATAGAAAAAATTACTCCACAGCCCTTACTATTGGAATTGAGTAAAGATTTGAAAATATATCTTCCTAATATTAAAGAGTTAGGAATTGAGACAGAGTTCTTTAAAGATAAAACAGCGGTTGGGATTGAGTTAAAAAGAAGAGATGGAGAAATTCTTTCTATTTGGCAATTCAAAATATGGCCCTCTGAAATTAATATAGGCGAGAAAGATTATAAAATAGAAAAAGATTCTCTTACCCTTTTTGATAGAGAAACAGAAATTAGATATCCGTTAAAAAGAGGAGAGAAGGGAGAAACAGTAATTGATCTATCTTTAATAAAAGGAAATAAGGAATTAGATGAATTTTTAACAAGCCGCTAACCTTAGGGTAGGGCGGCTCTTTTATTTTTTAAAAAATTTGTTTAGACTGAAATATACGTCCGGTAGTGAAAATTCGACTGCTACCGGGCAGCAATAATAAAAGGTAATTTTAGTCGAATTTCTACTACCGGGTATGATAAATAAAAGAGATTTCAGAAAAATAAATAATTATTTATGGGAAATTCCCCGATCTTTTAGAGAAGATATGAAGGTACCGGCAAGAATTTATGCTTCGGAGAAGCTGATTCAAGAAACTGAAGATGAAGCTCTAATTCAATTAGTCAATACCACTACCATGCCGGGAATTGTCAAATATGCTATTGCTATGCCTGATATTCACTCTGGGTACGGTCCGCCAATTGGAGGAGTAGGCGCAATGAAATATCCAGAAGGAGTTATTTCTCCCGGATTTGTAGGATATGATGAGAATTGCGGTTGTCGTTTATTACTTTCTAATTATCAAGAAAAAGAAATTAGGGATTATTTAGATAAATTGGCTGCTGAAATTCAAAAAGAGGTTCCTTCCGGGCTTGGTCAAGGAAGACAAATTAAACTTTCAATTGAACAAATAAATAAAATCTTAGAAGGAGGGGTTCCATATTTAGTTGAAAAAGGATATGGAGAAAAAGAAGATATTGAAAATTGCGAACATCAAGGAAAGATGGAGATGGCCGATGCTTCTTGTATTTCAGAAAAGGCTAAAAATCGAGGAAGGGATCAGGTTGGAACCCTTGGCAGTGGCAACCACTTCTGCGAACTTGATAAAGTTGAGGAGATTTTTGATGAAGAAGTGGCTAAAGTATTTGGACTATTTAAAGATCAGGTTGTGGCATTAATTCATACCGGTTCAAGAGGGCTTGGGCATCAAAATTGCACAGATTATTTAAGAATCACAATTTCTGCATATCCAAAATATGGAATAAAGTTGCCTGATAGAGAATTGGCCTGCGTTCCTTTTAATTCTTCAGAGGGTCAAAGATTTTTCAAAGCAATGTCTGCTGCTTGCAATTATGCCTGGGCAAACCGACATATGATAATGCACTACGTAAGAAAAGCCTGGAAATCGGTTTTCGGTGAAAAGACAAATTTAAAATTACTTTATGATGTGGCTCACAATATTGCTAAAATTGAAGAGTATGAAATTGATGGAGAAAAAATGAAATTAATAATTCACAGAAAAGGAGCAACAAGAGCTTTTCCAATGGGTCATTCAGAAATTCCGGAGAAATATAAAGAAACAGGACAGCCAGTGATAGTGCCAGGCTCAATGGGAACCCCTTCTTATGTTTTGGTTGGAAATGAAAAATCAAAAGAGGCTTGGCATACTGTTTGCCATGGCGCTGGTAGAACAATGTCACGTCACGAAGCAATGCGAAGAACGTCTGGACAAGAAGTGGTAAATAAATTAAAATCAAAAGGAATTATTGTTAAATGCTGGTCCTTAAAAGGTATTGCTGAAGAGGCGCCAATAGCATATAAAAATATAGACGATGTGGTAGAAGTGGTTCACAATGCTGGTTTATCAAAAAAAGTGGCAAAATTAGCGCCCTTGGCAGTAATAAAAGGAGAATAAAATTAATTTATATGGACAATGAACTAAGAATTAAGAATTATGGAAAGAAAAAAATTGCCAAAAAGCATCAGGAAATTTATTCGTTTAGAAAAAGCTCGGATTCGCCGGGAAGTTTTAGATTTGAAAGAACAAGAGAGGCAAATTCAACAATTATATAAAAAAATCTTTGAACAATATGCGTATAAAAGAAATATTTCAATTAGCGATAAATAAAGGGATTGAAGCAGATTTTCGGGGAAAAGAAACAGTTGAAGAATTATTGCGCAGAAAAAGAGAAAAATATGAAAAACTTTCTGAGAAAGAAAAAGAAGAATTTGACAAAGAAGCTTTAGAAAATCCCTATTTAGATTCAAGGATTTTACAAATTAGCCAAGATAAAGAAATAAAAAAAGTATTGGTTGGTATTGATATTGAACCCGCTGAGATTTTATTAGCTAAAGAAATCGGCGATATTGACTTAATTATCTCTCATCATCCTTTAGGAAAAGGTTTGTCTCATTTGCATGAGGTAATGGAATTGCAATGCGATGTTTTAAACCAATACGGAGTTCCTATCAATGTTGCCGAAGGTTTAATGCGAGAAAGAATTTCTGAAGTGGCGCGTGGGATAAATGCTTATAATCATCAAAGAACGGTTGATGCGGCTAAAATTTTAGGTTTAAACCTCATATGTTGTCATACATCCTGTGATAATTTAGCTGCTAAATTTTTAAAGGATTTTATTGAAGAAGAAAAAAATAATTTAATTACAGTTGGAGATTTATTAGAGAAATTAAAAGAAATTCCAGAATACAAAAAAGCGATTGAATTTGGTGCTGGTCCTGCTATTTTTGTTGGCGATTCAGAAAGAAGGTGCGGGGAAATCGCTATTACCGAGATTACAGGAGGAACAGAAGGTTCGCCAAAACTTTATGAGAAAATGGCAATTGCGGGCATTGGCACGATTGTTGGTATGCATATGAGAGAGGAGGCAAAAAAAGAAGCTGAAGCAGCTAATATCAATGTTGTCATTGCCGGTCATATTTCTTCAGATTCTTTGGGAGTGAATTTATTTTTAGATGAGCTGGAAAAAAGAGGAATTGAAATTGTGCCTTGTAGCGGATTAATTAGAGTCCGCCGATTTTAGACCTCCGCATCCATATTTTACACATATGTTATGCAATAACTGGCTGAAAAGCCGGTTTTTTGTTAAAATAATAAATATGAGAACAGGAATTGCCACAGTTCCCTTAGATTTAAAAGGAATTTATTTAATTTCATAGACATCAAGAGTATTCCGTCCAAACCACGAATTCCTTTAAAGAATTACCTTTTAAATTTGGTAACGAAAACTGATGGGAAAGAATCTTCGATATATTTGAAGGGAATTGAAAGGTTTATTCAAGAAATCTGGGCTGAGATGGTTAAAGATAATTGGAAGACATTAAGAGTAAGACAACTTATACCAGAAGAATTAGATGTTCATTATATGATGCTTTATGATTATAAAAGCGGAAAGAAGACGATCCCAATTCAAACATTATATAAATTATTACTTCTATGGAAAAAATATTGTAGGAAAACTAACAAAGATGTAGATCGAAAATGGGACGAAATTTATAGAAGCGATTTCACTTTGTCTAGTCATAAAAGCCATAGTATAAGTTTACCCAAATCTATAACTCCTAAATTGTCTTACCTTTTAGGTTGGTTATGTGGGGATGGACACATAGAGGATAGATGGAATCATTATCTTATAAAAATAAGTGAGAAATCTACAAATCAGATCAATTTCGTTCTTAAACCCTTGGTTAAAGAACTATTTAATATAGATGCTCCGATTTTTCATATTTATGAAGGAGGATATGGACTTCAATTTGGCAATAAACCAATTTTTAGATTTTTAGCTCAAGTTTTAAAAATTAAGGTAGGAAAGATCCCTGAGTTAGTTTATAAACTTGATAAGATTAATAAGAAATATTTCTTAGCTGGTATTTTTGATGCAGAAGGTGATGTTTCTAAAACTCGCAATAGAATTACAATTTCTCAAGCGAATCTAGAATTTATAAACCAACTCATTTATTTATTTAAGGAATTTAATATCAATTTTCGGGGTCCTTATAAACATAAAACTAATTTAGGGATTTGGTATACAATCCGACTAGAAAAACAGGATGAAGTTTTGAAATTCTTCGATTATATAGGTATTTACCATATAGATAAATTAAAAAGACTTAAAGAAAAATTAATAAAAATTTATGAGAACCGGAATTGCAACAGTTCCGCTTGATTATGGGAGATGCCCTTATTGGTTATTTCAAAGAATGAAGCGGCTTTCTCGAAGCATTATTTTAGCTATTGCTGAGGAATTTGGATCAGAAGAAATTTTAAAAAGATTATCCGATCCAGTTTGGTTTCAAAGTTTAGGTTGTGTTATAGGGTTTGACTACAATAGCAGCGGTTTAACTACAACAACTTTAGGGGCCCTAAAAGAAGCAATTCGAGGGTTAGAAGATGAACTGGGAATTTATATTTGTGGAGGAAAAGGAAAAACTTCAAGGAAAACTCCAGAGGAAATTAGAATGTTTGGGTTAACAAGAGGTTTTGATTTTTATGAAAAATTAATTTATGCATCAAAAATCACTGCAAAAGTTGATTCTTGTTTAATTCAGGCGGGATTTCAAATTTACCATCACAATTTCATTTTTACAAAAGACGGAAAGTTCGTAGTTGTCCAACAAGGAATGAATACTGAACTTCAAAAAGCAAGGAGATACCATTGGCTTTCTTCAAAAGTTTATGATTTTGTTGAGGAACCACATTCTGGGATTATTTCTGATGCTAAAGTAAGACCCCTCAATTTAATTGCGAAAGAAAGCAGGGAAAATAAAAAGATTTCAACCGAGTTAGTAAAAGAAGAACCAAGAACTTTTTTAAGAGACATAAAATTGATTTCAGAAAAATCCGATTCTTTGATGAGGCAAAAAAGAATCCCGGGTTTTTGTGCTATGGAATTAAATGATGTTGAATTTCATTATCATCCAGTTTTAAAAGAAAAATTTGATTTGAAAAGATTAAAAAAAATAATTGAAAAAGCCCATTTTTTCAGGCCAGAAAATTTTGAAAAATTGTTGATGATAGAAGGAGTTGGCCCAAAAACAATCAGAGCATTATCTTTAGTTTCAGAATTAATTTACGGCGCCCGGCCTTCTTACGAAGATCCAGCCAGATACACTTTTTTTGTCGGTGGCAAAGATGGAACACCTTATTTTGTGGAAAGGGACACTTACGATTCTATATTAAAAATAATTGAGAAAGGCATAAATACCGCAAAATATCTCTCTTAATGAGAAAAACCAAGCTAAAATAAGATTAATTAATGCCTATGGGGAAAATAAGCCGCAAAAGAAGACAATTTGAAATAAAAAAAAGGAAAAAACAAAGAGAAAAAATTAAAAAATTAAAAGAAAAATATTTAACAGCAAAGACAAAAGAGGAAAAAGAAAAAATTTTAGAGAAGATTAGAAAGATTAAACCTTTTTATCCAGTTGAGGAAATTTTGAAATTGGAAAAATGAAAAACTATTCTTCCAAACGTGCTAAAAAAGGAAAACTGGCTTACCGAACGCCAGATAGATTTATATATAAAAATGTTTTGAAGACATTTCAAGGAAAAAGTAAAAAAAGATTTAAACATTTTTAACCATGTAAGTATCTTTTAATTTATATCCTAATTTTCTATAATAATCCCTTGCGCCTATGCCGGAAATTACGGCAATTTTTTTTATACAAAAATCTTTTTTTATTATTTTTTCCGCCATTTGAATTAATTTTTTTCCAAGGCCGCGATGTTGAGGGGATAATTTTTTTGTTCCAATTGGCACTGATTCTCCATAAGTATGAACCTCCCGAATTATAGCCGCACCTTTTAAAACTGGCAAAAAAACAAAATAAGGTATTCTTAATCGTAATAAACTATAAAGCCTTGTTCGCTTTTTGTTTTCGTAACTTAAAAATATTTCTTTTCCGCCGGAGGCTTCATAATCTTCTCTAAAGAGACAGAACATCTCTTTTGGATTGTATTTTTCTCTTACTTCTCGACATCTGATACACTTACAATGCCACCCTTCATTTTTCATTTTTTCCGCTAAAACCTGACGCAAATTAGAAATTTTAGCTGGGCCAGTGATAATAGATTTTGCCGGAATGTCTCTTGCAATTCTTTGGATTCTAATGTAATAAGGAATTTTCTGTTTAATTGATTTTATAAGACTTATTAATTGTTTTTGAGTATAAGGTTTATATTTTCCTTCCTTCCATAATTTATAAAGAGGCGCTTCTTTTAAGAGAGCGCAGGGATAAATTTTTAAATAATCAGGTTGAAAATCTGGATTTTTAAATAATTCTTCAAACATTTCTTCATCTTTTTTTAAATTAGATCCGGGCAAATTTGGCATCATTTGGTATAAAACCTTAAAGCCAGCATCTTTCAAGAGTTTAGTAGCAAAAATTATTTCTTTTACCCCGTGGCCTCTTAAATTTATTTTTAAGACATCATCATATATTGATTGAACCCCAAGTTCTACCATTGTTACCCCCAATTTTCTCAACCACTTAATTTCTTTAAAATCTATAAAGTCAGGTCTAGTTTCCACAGAAAGACCAATTATCCGATGTTTAGATTTCTCATTTAATTTTTGACTTTTATTTAAAAGACGTAATAAAAAAGCCATGGCTTTGTTATTACGTCGGTTTTCTTTTACCCCGCTTTTTGTCATGCTTGTTTTTTTGTTACAAGCGTCAAAGCATCTCTTTATGAACCATATTTGATATTTTTTTGGATAAAAACTCCACGTTCCACCCACAATTCTTAATTCAATTTTATCAGTCGGATGTCCTTGATTTTCTAACATTTCAATTCTTTTCTTAACCTGTAAATAAGGGTCGTATTTTAAAGCTTTCGCTCTTTCTACCGCTGGTTCTCCGGAAACATAACTTTTAGGAATTGCATTTTCTTGCGGACAATAAAGACATTTCCCCGGGCAGGGGTATGGTTTTGTTAAAACTGATATATTAACAATTCCTGACAAAGAACGTACAGGCCGAGTCTTTAATAATTTTTCCAAAACCGCTGTTTTCTTGATTATTTTCTTTTTAACTAGTTTGTGATAAGCTTTTAATAGGTCAACGTTGTTCGGATAGGGAATTTTGTATTTTTTCGCCACTTTTCTTTTAATTTTCGCTAAAACATTTGGCGTTTTTGCGCTAGATTTTATTAATTCTTTAATTAAAATTTCATTTTCTTTCATATGGATAGAGAATATGCTGAATATTTATTAAAAAAAACCGAAGAAGATTATAACCTAATTGCTGATGATTTTTCAAGGACGAGAGCTTTTGTTCCCGAAGAACTTAAAAACTGGATCTTTCAATATATTTTTTCCGGAGAAAAAGTTTTGGATTGGGGTTGCGGTAACGGAAGATTTTATGGAATTTTTGAGAAAATAGGAGTTGATTATTTTGGGATAGATGTTTCAGAAAAACTAATTGAGATTGCTAAAAATCAATATCCCCGAGCCAAGTTTCAAGCAACCTCTTCTTTTAATCTACCATTTCCTGATAATTTTTTCGACAAAATTTTAAACATCGCTGTCTTTCATCATATTCCCTCTAAGGAATTTCGTCTTAAATTTTTAAAAGAAGTAAAGAGAATTTTAAAACCAGACGGACTTTTAATTTTAACAGTTTGGAATTTAAATCCCCTAAGAATGATTTTAATTTGGGAATGGAAAAGGTTTTTCAGTTTTATTAAATTTTCAATTTTAAAAATTTTAGGTAAATCAAAACTTGACCTTAAAGATTTCTATATCCCCTGGCGTAATCTTTGCCAAAGGTATGTTCATTCTTTTTCAAAAAGCGAAATAGAAGATTTAGTAAAAGAATCGGAGTTGAAGATTGAAGAAATTGGCATTTTAAAGAGCCAAAAAACAAAAGAAAGTAATATTTATTTAATTGCTAAAAAATAAAAAGCATGTCCCCATAGTTCAATGGATAGAGCACAGCCCTCCGGAGGCTGGGATGGAAGTTCGAATCTTCCTGGGGACACGAGACATCTTGACATGTTTTTTTGTTCTAATAATATTATATTTGAGGGGGTGCGAGGTATAATCCTCTAAGGACAAATAGTTTTAACGCTGGAGACTGAAGGATCCTCTCCGATCATTGTCCAGCCGGAGTAAAAATTTTACAGCCAAGAGCGTTAGAACTATCTCCCTCACAAAAGACGAGAAACTTTGATTTCTCGTTTTTTGTTTGTTATTATATAATTATAAAGCCATAAAAAAGATATGAAAAAGTATAATATTGCGGTTTCCGGGGCAGCGGAAATATCTCATTGTTGTAAAGACATTGTTGAGCTTTCAAAGAAAGTTGGCGAAGAGGTTGCTCGTCAAAAATGCGTTTTAATAACCGGAGCGACGACGGGAGTTCCTTATTTTGCCGCTTTAGGATGTAAAAAGGTAGGAGGTTTCAATGTTGGATTTTCTCCAGCTGTTTCAGAAAAAGCTCATGTGAAAACTTATCAATTACCTCTTGAGCCATTTGATGTTATGATTTACACAGGCGCAGATTATGTAGGCAGAAATGTAATGATGACGAAGTCGGCAGATGGAGTAATTATTATTTGCGGTAGAATGGGAACTTTACATGAATTTGCTACTGCTTTTGAAATTCAAAAACCAATAGCCGTTTTAGAAGGAAGTGGCGGTACAGCCGATAAAATAAGAAAAATTGCCACTGGTCCTTATCGGGGAGTAAAAAAAATTATTTATGATTCAGATCCTAAAAAATTGGTCAAAAGATTAATCGCATTAATTGAAAAAGAAAAAAAATTAAATATATAAAAAGGTCGAAAAATTTTAAAAAAATAAATAAAAAATAATTTTTATGCCTAATGAAACTGAAGGAAAATTAATCGGTAAAGTTACTCATTATTTTTCAAAAATTAATGTGGCGGTAATTGAACTAACCGATACTTTAAAAGTTGGAGACACAATTAGAATTGTAGGCGGAGAAACAGATTTTGAACAATCAGTTGATTCAATGGAAGTTGAACATAAAAAAGTTGAAACAGCAAAGGCTGGTGAATCGATTGGGTTAAAAGTAGACCAAAAAGTTAGAGAAGGTTATAAAGTTTATAAAATATAATTGCTAAATTTGTTTATGGGAACAGAAACCATTGTTCAGTTAATTTTGGCTACACTTTTTGGCGCAGCAATTGGCATAGAACGAAAATTGAAAAGAAAAGAAGCAGGCCCCCAAACTTACAGTTTAGTTTCTTTGGGCGCTTGCCTTTTTGGCATAATTGCATTTTTTCTTTTTGAAAAAAACGTTATTAGAGATTCATCTTCTTTATTTATTGCTATTAGCGTTGGAATGGGTTTTATTGGCGCTGGCACTATTTTTCATAAAGAAGGTAAAATTGAGGGAATTACTACAGCCGCAGGCCTTTGGGTAACAGCTATAATTGGTTTAGCTGTGGGAATTAAATTTTATTTTTTAGCATTGGCAACTACCATTTTGGTACTTTTTATTTTTCTCGGATTAGGCTTTTTTGAAAAAAAATTTTTAAAAGATTTTATTAAAGAATAAAATATGGCAGAAAAGGCAAGTGTTCATATTTTTGTCTCTGGCCGAGTTCAAGGGGTTTATTTTCGGGAAAACGCCCGAAAAAAAGCCCAAGAACTCGGTGTTTTTGGTTGGATTAGAAATTTAATTGATGGCAGAGTTGAAGCGGTTTTTGAAGGCGAAAAAAGAAACGTGGAAGAAATAGTTAACTGGGCAAAAAGAGGACCAATCTGGGCAAAGGTTGAAGATATTCAAATAAATTGGCAAGATTATAAAGGCGAATTTAATAACTTTGAAATAAAATACAATTAAAAATGTCAAAATCTTTATCAAAAAAAAGAGTGTGGGGTCGGGCAGCGAGGTTTGAGTATCAAAAAACAAAAAAAAGAATATCAAGAAAAAAAGAAAAATGATTGAATTTAAGGTCTTAAAAAAATCTAAGAAAAGCAATGCCAGAATTGGAATTTTGAGAATAAAAAACAACAACATTGAGACGCCTGTTTTTGTGCCAGTAGCTACCCAAGCCGTTGTTAAAACATTAAACTCTCAAGAGGTGAAAGAGACAAAAAGCCAGATTTTAATTTGCAACACTTTTTATCTTCACTTAAAGCCAGGAGAAAAAATTATTGAAAAAGCAGGAGGACTTCATCAGTTTATGAACTGGCACTATCCTTTAATGACCGATTCGGGCGGGTTTCAAGTTTTTAGTTTTGGGTTTGGCAAGGATTTTGGGACAGGCAAAATTTTAAAAAAAAGTAAAGAGAAAAAAATAGAATTTAAGCAACAGCCGAAATTATTAAGAATTACACAAGACGGAGTTTATTTCCGTTCCTTTTTAGACGGGAGAGAGATTTTTTTAGACCCAAAAAAATCAATTAAAATTCAGGAAAAATTGGGCGCAGATATTATTTTTACTTTTGATGAATGTACTTCTCCTATGGCTGATTACCAATACACCCAAAAATCATTAGAAAGAACTCATCGTTGGGCAAAAATTTGTCTGGAAACAAAAAAATCAAAACAAGCTATTTTTGGTATTATCCAGGGAGGGAAATTTAAAGATTTAAGAATTAAAAGCGCTAACTTTATTGGCAAAATGGATTTTGATGGTTTTGGAATTGGAGGCGAATTTGGTGATAATAAAACTGTAATGCAAAAAATGTTGGCCGCCGTAATAAAAGAACTTCCTGATAAAAAACCTCGTCATTTATTAGGAATAGGATACTTAGAAGACATTCCCAAAATTATAAAAGAAGGGATTGATCTTTTTGACTGCAATGTGCCTACTCATTACGCAAGAAGAGGAGTAGCCTTTACCAGTTCTGGGAAATTAGAAATTAATAAAGCAAAATTTTTAACAGATAAAAATCCTTTAGATAGAAATTGTTATTGTGATGTTTGCCAAAATTATAAAAGAAATTATATTGCCCACCTTTTCCGGGCAAAAGAAATTACTGCTTTAAGATTATTAACATTTCACAACCTTTATTTTTTTAATACCTTTGTAGAAAAAATAAGAAAACAAATCAAAGAAGGAAAATTATAAATAAACACCTTGAAAATCCTTGACTTTTTATAATTTATATGGTATTATTTTTTCAGTAAGGATATTTTTATCCCCTAAAAATAAAAAGGAGGATTAAATTGTCAGAAATTTGGGTGAGAAAGCTGTCTGTGACCAAAGGCCCTTTTAAATTTTTTTATACGGCGACCTATAGGCCCGGCAAAGACGGTTTTTGGGAGCTTATATCTTTTAGAGCTGACGGATATGAACCTGTTGATAATTATCCGTTAAACCAAAAAATACCACTTATCAAAAAATATGGTCGTCAGGCTTATAGAGTCGCAGCAGAAGAAGCAGAAAAGAAAATGAGGGTTTCTGGGGCACGGTAATTTAAAAACCGTGCCTTTTATTTTAATAATGGTAAAATTAAAAAATGGACAAAGATCAATTTAAAAATTTAGTGCAACAAGCAGTAGAAGCCTTGCCTTTGAAAATTAGACAAAAAATGGAAAACATTGCGATTGTTGTTGAAGACAATCCTTCTTTTGAACAATTAAGAAAAGTTGGAGTAAGATACGGCTCCTTATTGCTTGGTCTTTATGAAGGCATTCCCCAGACAAAATGGGGCAAGGGTTTTGGTATGGTTTTACCGGACAAAATTACCATTTTCCAGCAGTCAATTGAAAACATTGCTCACTCGAAAAAAGAAATTAAAGAGTTAGTGAAATATGTCGTTTGGCATGAAATTGGCCATCATTTTGGTTTTGATGAGAAAAAAATTAAAGAATTAGAAAAAAAATGGAAAAAAGAAGATTAAATTTATTTGAAAAATTATATAAAGAACTTAAGGAAAAACACGGAAAACCAAAAGGTCAATGGAAGCTTTGGTGTAAAAGAAAAAAAACAGAAAAAGAAAGAGAAGAAGTAATTATAGGAGCAATTTTAGCCCAGAGAACAAACTGGAAAAATGTAGAGTTGGCAATTAAAAGATTAAAAAAAGAAAAAATTAATTCTTTAAAAAAAATCGTTCAATTAAAACCGAGGAAATTAGCGTCCTTAATTAAGCCAGCGGGATTTTATAAAGTAAAATCTCGTCGACTTTTTGAATTGGCTAAATTTATTATTAAAAATTACAAAAAAACATTAAAAATGAAAATGGTTAATTTAGAAGAATTAAGGAAAAGATTATTAAACTTAAAAGGCGTTGGGCCGGAAACATGTGATAGTATTTTGCTTTACGCTCTAGATAAGCCCATTTTTGTTATTGATGAATATACGCGGCGTTTGGTAAAAAAGAAAAAATTAGTAAAAAATTTTTCCTACGATTTTTTACAAAAAATTTTTGAAAACAATTTAAAAAAAGACTTTAAATTATATCAGGATTTCCACGCTTTAATTGTTATTGACGCCAAAAAATCCTTGAGAGATAATAAATTAGACAAAGGTCGATTTTAAAATAAAAATCTAATTTTAATCTTATGGCAATTATACCCTGGAGACCATTTGAAGAATTAGAAAGTTTTTTTGAAAACGAAAACTGGATGCTTCCAGTTCGTTTTAGAGAGCCGGCAATGGATGTTTATGAAACGGAAAAAGAAGTGATTGCTGAGATTAATTTACCAGGCATTGATCCAGAAAAAGTAAACGTATCAGTTGAAAATCAAATTCTCCGAGTTAATGGCACTTCTGAAGAAAAGAAAGAAGAAAAGAAAAAGGGCTATTGGCGAAAAGAAATTAGAAGAGGAGCTTTTGAAAGAGTAGTGAGTTTGCCTTGTGCTGTAGATGAGAATAAGGTTGAGGCGAATTACGAAAAGGGCATATTAAAGATAGTGATGCTGAAACTTGAGAAAAAGGCAAGTCAAGGAAAAAAGATTAAAATAAAGACAAAAGAATAAAAAATATCTCTCCGCCCACAGCGGGCGGTTTTTTTTAATGATTATTTATTTTTTATGCGAAAAATTGGGGCTATTCTTTTAATTTTATTTTCTTTTTTAGGAATTTTTTTAATTTCCAAATATATTTTTTTACCCTTTTCCTCGGAAAAACTCCTTCAATTTTCTACAATTCAAGAAGAAATTAAACAAACTAAACAAGAGATTTCTTTGCCGCCGCCTTTGAGGTTAGATAAAGAATCGAAAGAGGCCTTTTTAACAAAAGAAGGAGTAATAAAATGGACAAACTTGCAAAGAGAGAAATATGGCCTTCCTCCTTTAAAAGAAAACCCAAAACTTGACGCTTCAGCGGCTATTAAAACAGAAGAAATGTTTGCTAAACAATATTTTGCCCACATTTCTCCGACAGGCGAAGGCGTAGCAGATTTGTCAAAAAGCACAGGATATGATTTTATTTTAATTGGTGAAAATCTTGCTCTTGGCAATTTTGAAAATGATGAAGCATTAGTGTCGGCTTGGATGAATAGTCCCGGCCATAGAGAAAATATTTTAAATCAAAAATATCAGGACATTGGAGTTTCAGTTTTAAAATGTTTTTTTGACGGAAAAATGACGTGGTTGGCTGTTCAACATTTTGGCTTGTCTTTAGATGCTTGTCCGCAACCAGATCAAAACATTAAGATCAAAATTGATTTAAATAAAGAAAAAATTAATGAAAAGGAAAAAACTTTGGAAAACTTGATTGACAACATAAAAAACGTTAAAGGATTGCAAAAAAAATCATATATTGAGGAATATAATAATCTTGTTAACCAATACAATAATCTTGTTGAGGAAACCAGAATCTTAACTGACCAATACAACGCTCAAGTAAAAATTTTTAATGATTGTATAGACAAAACAATTAATAAATAAAATGGCTAAATTTATAAATTGTAAAATTAACACTTCAAGGTTTAATTTTCTTCCACGCGAAGAAACTGCTTTTTGGGTTAAAAAGGCAATAAAGGAATTAAAAGAAAAAAATGAAATAAAGATTTTAGATATTTTTTCAGGAACAGGATGTATCGGAATTGCCATTTTAAAAAATGCTAAAAATAGTTTTGTTGTTTTTGGAGACAAAAGCGATAAAGCAATAGAGCAAATTAAAATAAACCTTCAAATTAATAAAATAAATAAAAAAAGAGCAGTAGTCGTTAAAACCAACATCTTTTCTAATGTTCATTCTAAATACGATTTTATTTTTGCTAATCCGCCATATGTGGCAAAGGAGAGATTAAACGAGGTCCAGGCTGAGGTCAAAAAATACGAACCCAAAATTGCTTGGTATGGCGGTAAAGATGGAATGGATTACATTTCTAAGTTTTTAAAAGAGGCAAAAAATTTTTTGAATAAAAATGGAGAAATTTATTTTGAATTTGATCCACAACAAAAAAGAACAATTGAGGAAATTTTAAAAAAAGAAAATTATAAATTCAGATTTTTCAAAGATCAGTTTAAAAAATTTAGATATGCAAAAGCTTGTTATAAAAATAAAAATTGATATAATAACCAAAAAGTCATTTTATTATTAAAAAATTTATTTTATGGAAGAACAACAAACATTTATAGGAAAAAACTTTTGCGAATCTAAAGTTTTAAAACAAATATCTTTATTGATTTTAATAATATTTTTAGTTTCTTTAATTTTTTTAGCTTCTGCAGAGACGATTAATAAATTAAAAGAAGGAAAATATATTGGCCAAGCAGTAGAAACAAAAAACACCATTGTCGTTTCGGGGACAGCTGAGAGCTATATAAAGCCCGATTTAGCCCTGATTAATTTTTCAGTGGTTACAGAGAAAAAAACCGTGTCAGAAGCGTTGGCCGAAAATGCCACAAAAATGAATACAGTGATTGACTCTTTAAAAAAACAAGGCGTTGAAGAAAAAAATCTAAAGACCACAAATTTTTATATTTATCCTCGTTATGAATGGCAAAAAGAAATTAGCTGCTCTTTTCCTCCTTGCCCAGATAGCAAAAGAGTTTTGGTAGGATATGAAATAAATCAAACTCTTGAAGTAAAAATTAGAAAACTAGAGAAAATAGGCGATATTATTCAAGCAGCAACAGAAGCAGGAGCGAATGAGGTTGGAGATTTAAGATTTGCCATTGAAAAAGAAGAGGAGATAAAAAGGCAAGTTAGAGCAGAAGCGATTGAAGAAGCAAAAAATAAGGCAAAAGAACTATCTAATCAGCTCGGCGTAAGGTTAGTAAGAATTGTTAGTTTTGCGGAAAATGCTTCATCTCCCGTGCTTTATCCTTATTATCTTAAAACAGAAACGGCTGCTAGCGGAGCAGAAAAACCCGATATTCAAACAGGAGAAAATAAAATTGAAGTTACAGTAAATATTACTTATGAGATTGAGTAAAGACATCAAAGCGGGAATTCTTATTGACAAAAATTTTAATTTTGATATTTTAATTAAAAAAATAAAGAAAGGGGGTGAGAGTTAATTTTAATAAATAGTTCTTTTTCATTTTTAAATAAATAAGGAGGGAAAATGGATTTAGTGGATATTGCGCAGGAACGAGAAGAAAAATTACGACAAGAAGCAATACTTCGCCATTTTAACAACTTTAACAAAAATTCCGCAGTAGAATTAAAATGGCCAAAATTCTGCATTGATTGCGGATCGTTAATTCCTTTTGAAAGACTAGAGGCGGTCCCTGGGGCAATCCGTTGTTGCCCTTGCCAGAAGAAAAAAGAAAAAAAATAATAAAAATTTATTTTTTAATTTACAAAGGGCTGATTTTTAATCAGCCCTTTATTATTGTTTGACCTAAGAAAATTAAAAAGATAAGATTAAATTATGCAATTTATAGCTGATTTTCATATCCATTCAAAATATTCAAGAGCCACAAGTAAAGATATGAACGTGGAAAGTTTGGACAAGTGGGCAAAGATAAAAGGTATTAAAGTTTTAGGGACAGGAGATTTCACTCATCCTGAATGGTTAAAAGAACTTAAAGAAAAACTAGAACCCACTCAAGAAGGTTTTTTGAAATTAAAAAATTTTGACAGTCAAACAAGATTTATTTTAACCAGCGAGATTAGTTGTATTTATTCAAAAAAAGGAAAAATAAGAAAAATCCATATTATAATTTTTGCTCCTTCTTTTGAAGTGGTTGAAAAAATTAATGTACAGCTGGGATGGATTGGAAACTTAAAATCTGACGGCAGGCCGATTTTGGGGTTAGACGCAAAAGAATTGGCTAAAATTGTTCTGGATTCTTCGGAAAATTGTTTAATTATTCCAGCTCATGCTTGGACGCCTTGGTTTTCAATTTTCGGCTCAAAATCCGGATTTGATTCCATTGAAGAATGTTTTGAAGATTATGCAAAACATATTTTTGCCATAGAGACCGGCTTAAGCAGCGATCCAGCGATGAATTGGCGCTTATCTTCTTTAGATAGAATTACTTTGATTAGCAATTCTGATTCCCATTCTCCATCAAAAATAGGAAGAGAAGCAAATGTTTTTAATACTGAATTAGATTATAAATCAATCATTGAGGCAATTAAAACAAAAAATCCTCAAAAATTTTTGTATACGATTGAATTCTTTCCTGAAGAAGGGAAGTACCATTACGATGGTCATCGTCTTTGCAATATTTCTTTAAGCCCTTCCGAATCTAAAAAATATAACAATATTTGTCCTTGCTGCGGAAAGCCCTTAACTATCGGCGTTTTAAATAGGGTTGAAGAATTAGCTGATAGGCCCGAAGGTTTTAGACCAGAAAACGTTATTCCTTTTAAAAGTTTGATTCCTTTACCGGAAATTATTGCCGATGCTTTAGGAGTAATGGCGGGAACAAAACAAGTTGAGGAAGAATATAAAAATCTTATTGCAAAATTTGAAAATGAATTTAATATTTTAATCAACGTTTCTAAACAAGATTTGGAAACTGTTACTTTGCCTGAGATCGCTGAAGGGATAGTTAGGGTAAGGGAGGGGAAGGTTTTTATTGAGCCGGGATATGACGGCGTTTACGGAAAAATTAGAATTTTTTCAAAAGGCGAACAAAAAAAATTAGTTAAGCAAAAAACATTATTTTAATTTTATGATTGAAGAATATCATTTTGGCTCAATTACTATTTTAGGGAAAGTTTATCATTATGACGTTGAGGTGAGGTGGTCGGGCGAAGTTTTAAAATGGCAAAGAGAAGAAAGCCACTCGGTTGTTAAAGAAGACATAAAAAGAGCGATTGAAGAGGAGCCGGGTTTAATTATCATTGGGACAGGTGAATCTGGATTTATGAACGTTTTAGAAGAAACAAAAGAAAAAATTATTTCCCAAGGCATTGGATTAATTATCGAAAAAACAAAAAAAGCAATAGAAATTTTTAATAAAGAACAAAAAAACGGAAGAAAAATAATCGGCCTTTTCCACTTGACATGTTAAATGAATGACTTATAATAATTTTAGACCAATAAGTCAAAATATCTTAAATTAAGTCTTCTTTCTTTTAAAAACGAAGGCCTAAATAAGTATGGCGACCAACGGTCAAAAGGGTCGTTTTTTATTAATTAATTTATCAAAGTTTATGGCCTTCAGAAAATTTGAGCGTTCAGACAGAGATTTTGCTCCTAGACAAATGTTTCATGGAGATTGGACCTGTGCTGATTGTGGAGCTAAAATAACAGAGCTTCCATTCCAGCCTTCTGCCGATAGACCAATTTATTGTAAAGAATGTCACGCAAAAAGAAGAGCTCAGTTTAGACGCTAACAAAAACAAAAAGTCCGCCCGTGGCGAACTTTTTGTTTTTGTTAAAAAACCCGTCTTTAATTTAAAGACGGGTTTTGATTAGTGGATTTTGGTGAAAGGAAAAAATTATTATATATTTTTATTAAAGACGCGTGCACCCCAGAAAACGAAGCAACTAAATAAATGATTGCTGGGTCGGTTAAACGAAAAACGTTTAAGTTTTTTTCAACAACAATTATTGATAATTGAGCGGGACAATTATCATCTATCCATACTCCTTCGCCCAGCTTTCTAAATTCTTCAGCTATAATTTCTGGACATTTTTTAGCTTTTTCCTTCCAATTTTTTGGCAAAATCTTAATATCCAACATTTTTTTCCTCCTTTTTAAAGAGCTTTTAGTTTTTCAATAATTTTTTTAACGGTCCAATCAGGTGCAGAAGTGCCAGAAACAATTCCCAAAAAAGAAATTCCTTTTAATTTATTCTTTTTTAATTTTTTGGTTGAATTTATCAAAAGCACTTTCTTTTTAGCATTTTTTATTATTTCTGCCAACCTTTTCGTGTTTGCTGAGGAAGGAGAACCTATCACTAAAACGCCATCACACTTTTTTAAAATTTTTTTTAATTCTTTTTGACGCGCCTGGACTTCGGGGCAAAGGGTATTTATCCATTTAAAATCCCTTGTTTTATTTTTTAAAATCTCAAGAATACGGTTAACCATATTTAAATCTTGGGTTGTTTGAGAAATCACTCCTATTTTTTTAAAATTTGGGAGTTTTTTTGCTTGGGAAACATTTTCAATAATAATTACCCTTCCTTCAGCATATTTTTTAATCCCTTTTGTTTCTGGATGATTTTGGTCGCCAATAATTATTACTTGATATCCTTGTTTTACAAGAAGTTTAGCCGCATCTTGCGCTCTTTTTACTAAAGGACAGGTAGTATCCTTTATTAATACATTTTTTTTAATTTTTTCCGGACTTAAAACTTCTCCATGGGCCCTGAGAATTAATGTTCCAGATTTAATCTTTTTTAAATGGGCGATAATTTTTCCTCCCTTCCTTTTTAACTCTTCAACCACTTTTTCATTATGTACCAATGGGCCTAAAAATTGAATTGGCTTTGGGTCTTCCTTTAATGATTTTTCAGCAATAGATAAAGCCCTTTTGACTCCAAAACAAAAACCAATGTGTTTTGCAATGATAATTTTTAAATTCCGTTCCATTATATAAAATTATTTTTTATCCCGTTAGAAAAATTACTCCATTATTGATTTTAAGGATTGAATTGTATTAGTTTTCTAACGGGGTTTATTTCAAATTTTCCATTTATAAATTTTTCAATTACCCAGATGTTGGTTCGACAATGTTCGGTAATTTCGGAAACTTTGACTTGCGATTTTCCCGGCGCTAAAGCCATATAAGGCAAAATTTGATCAGTTAAATGTTTATCTAAACAGGCCTCAGATTTTTGTTCTTTTAACAACTCTAAAGCAGCTTCTTTGCCAACATCTTCAGCCCTTTTACCTAATTTTCCCAAATTATCAGTTCCAATTGCTGTATTTTCAAATTCGGCAATTAAAAAAATATCACTTCCTGGGCATTGAGCAGGGTAATATTCAACCTTTTCTTCTATAGCCAGTTTTAATTTTCCTAAAATTTCTCTCACGCCGGCCATTTGTCTTTCAGCCACTTTTTTCTCTTTTAAATGATCCGAAGCGCCAGAGATTGCTAAAATTTTTTTAAATTCACCTCTTTCAATTAAATTAATTGGTTTTAATTGTATCAAACTAATTTGCCATGGTTGAATTAACGCGATGACTTTAGCTCCACCCTCGGGATAATAACCTCGTCTTAAAATATTAATTTCGACTTCAGCGCCCATCATTTTTAAAATCTTTAGAAAAACATATCTGAAATGATCAATTGTTGGCGAGAAAAAAGTATCAGTGGCTCCACCATCAAAAGTAATTTTTACAGGTTCTGGCGCAAACAAAGCTGGTGGGATCAATGTTTGTAAAACCAAAGTAATACTTCCGGCCGTTTCAATTTTGATATGAAGATCTTTATTTTTTATTTCTCTTGGATAAAACCAAATTTCTCCGCTTCCCAAATTATCACCTTCTAATTTTCCATTGCAAAGCTGAGCCAAAGCTTGGATTCCCAAAAGATGTTGAGGCATTAAACCTGGCTTGGGGCGTTTAGCTCTTATATTAAAAATATGGCAAGGCTTTTTTGTAACTACTGCTAAAGAGGTAGCTGTCCGTAATATTTGGCCTCCACCGGACCCATATGAACCATCAATTTCAATCATGTTAATTCATTTTAATTTTTTTTAGGGACTTGACAAGAGTTTTTGAAGGCATATTATAGAATATAGAGAAAATTAATTATGCATGATTTGAAAACAAAAAAAACTAGATTGTCTAATTATTGTAAATGGCCCTATGCCATTGTTGTTACCTTTGTTATTTTATTGCGGTGATGGGGATTAGGATATAATTATTATTTTATACTAAAACCAACTAATCCCCTCCCAAAAAAGGGGATTTTTAAGAACCTTGCCTTCGGCAAGAACCTTGGACACTCCGCTTATTTTTAATAAAATGCTTCAAGAAAAAAAATTTTATTTAACTAAAGAAGGATTGGAAAAAATAAAAAAAGAATACGACGAATTGTTAAAACTTAAACTTTCTAAGACAACGGGAGATGTCCCAAAAATTTGGCATTCCGAAGATTTAAATCCTGAATACCTTGCCTTTCAGGAAGATTTGAGTTTTTTAGAATCAAGAATAGCCGAGCTTGAACATATTTTAAAAAACGCTGAACTAATTAAACCTCCTGCCAAAGAAAAAAAAGATTTTGTATCTTTAGGTTCTAGGGTTTTAGTTGAAGTAGAGGGACAAAAAGATGAATTTGAAATAGTTGGTACTTTAGAAGCCAATCCTTCTATTGGCAGGATTTCTAATGAATCGCCGGTAGGTAAAGCTCTTTTAGGACATCGGGTAGGCGATGAAGTTATTGTTTCTTCTCCAGTAAAAACAATTTATAAGATTAAAAAAATAATACACATATCTTGATAGGTGTTTTTGAAGAAAAAACACCTATTTTAATTTTAATTATGGACAAGGTTCTCCATTTTTTAATAGAAGTTGGAAAGCTTAAAAAAATGCCAAGAAGAGGGTGGGTTTTAAGAAAAATAAAAAATCCTGAAACAATAGCTGCTCACACTTTTAGGATGGTAATAATGGCTTGGGTTTTAGGACAAAACAAAAAAATTAACCTTACGAAAGTAATAAAAACCGCTTTAATCCATGATCTTTGCGAAGTTTATGCAGGCGATACCACCCCTTATGATAAAATTTTAGCCAAAAACAAAAAAGAACTTAAAGAATTAATGTCAAAGTGGCCAAGGTTTTCAAAAAAAGAAAAAGAAAAAAACTTTAAAGAAAAATACAAAAAAGAATATAAATCACTAAAAAAACTTGTTTCAGGGCTTTCTCCAAAATTAAAAAAAGAAATAAAAACTCTATGGGTTGATTATGAAAAAGGATTGACGCCGGAAGGAAAATTTGTCCGTCAATTAGATAGAGTTGAGAACTTATTACAAGCATTGGAATACTGGAAAGAAAAAAAATCTTTTGCTATTGAGCCGTGGTGGGTTCAGATAGAAGAATTAGTAGACGATTCGGTTTTGTTAGAATTTCTTGAGGTTTTAGAGAAAAATTTTCATAAAAAATAAAAATGAAAAGAATAAAATATTTTATTTTAACATTTGTTATTTTAGGAGGATTGTGTTTTATTTTTTGTCCAGAATTTTTTCCTGAAAACCCTCAAATCAAAGAAATTTTAAATTCAGTTTCCCAAAACGATGTAATTATTATTTTTAATTCTGGTGGCTGGGGCGATACTCCTTTAGAAAAAGCAGAAGATTTTTTACCCATCATAAAAGGTCTTCAAAACACGATAAACGAATGGGGATATTCTTCGGTTGTTATCCCTTATACAAGAACGAAAGATAATTTTTTAGGAAGAATTAGCAGTTTTAGAGGAACCTTGTTTGGCTTCCAAAAACAAGCCGGAATATTGTCCGATGAAATCAAAGAGTATTTAAGCGAAAATCCCGGAAAAAAAGTTGTTATTGCCGGCCTATCAAACGGCGCAGCATTTGTTGAAGATACAATAAAGAAAGTTCCTGCCACTCTCAAAAATCAAGTATTGGCGATTGAGGTGGGAATTCCTTTTTGGAAAAAGAAGTTAAACTCAGAAAACATCTTACGCTTAACACGGCAAAACCAAGATCCTTTATCAAAAGGAGAATTAAAAATTTTAGTTTTTACCTTAGTTAAAACCCCAATAAAATGGTTTTTAGCAAAAGTTTCCGGAAAAGAAATTTCTCTTTCTCAAGCCGCCTATATTCCAGGTCATGAATACTCATGGGAAGAGGTAAGACCAGAGATGATTTCTTTTTTAGAAAATAAAATAAAATAAATCTTTTCCAAAATGGGAAAACTATATATTGGCACATCGGGTTGGATTTATCGCCACTGGGACGAAACTTTCTATTCAAACAAGTTATCTTCGAGTGAAAAATTGAATTTCTATTCAAAACACTTCAACACTGCTGAAATTAACTATTCTTTCTATCATTTACCTCGGCCGAGTACCTATCAAAATTGGTACAATCAAACACCGGCCGATTTTATTTTTGCCGTTAAAGCTTCAAGATTTATCACTCACATTAAAAAATTACAAAAGATAGAAGAAATCTGGAAACAATTTTTGGGCAATGCTTTAAATCTCAAAGAGAAACTTGGTCCAATTTTATTTCAATTTCCTCCGTCTTTTAAAGCAACTAAAGAAAATATTAAAAGATTAGAAAATTTTTTAAAACTGATTACAATACATAGACTAAGATTTGCCTTTGAATTTCGTCATAATTCTTGGTGTAATAAGAAAACTTATCAGCTTCTTAAAAAATACAATGTGGCTTGGGCAATTGCTGACTCTCCATCTTGGCCAAAAGCTGAAATTGTAACTGCTGATTTTGTTTATATCAGGATGCATGGTTCAAAAGTTTTATTTTCTTCAAAATACACAAAAAGAGAATTAGAGGATTTAGCTCAAAAAATCAAAAATTGGCTGAAGGAAGAAAAGGATGTTTATTGCTATTTCAATAACGATGCCTATGTTTATGCTATAAAGAATGCGAAAGAATTACTAAAACTTTGTAAATAAAGCAATTTGATAAGGCATTGAAAAGGTAATTTTTAAAGAATAGAATATAAATAGATTTTTAAAACCCAATAAACTCCATTAAAAAAATGCTATTTTTAATGGGAAAGGTCGAGTTTTTATTAAAATTTTAAATCTTAGTTAAATAAAAAATGAAAAAGAATTTTAGTAATTTTCTGGCGGTTACGGTAATAGCGGGGGATAGTTTTAAGCTTAGTTGGCGTAGCTTTGGTTTCTCAGGCAAAGCCAGAGCCGGTAGCCAGAAAGATTGTGGTTTTTAAACCCGGAGTTAATGAAGAAAATCAGGATTTTTTAATTAATAAG
>Ga0272448_1000667_pt1 | contig 50904 bp, 49 predicted proteins | sample YNPCB0191_FD_202220 | JGI IMG/M metagenome (GOLD analysis project Ga0272448, IMG submission 202220) | Hot spring sediment microbial communities from Yellowstone National Park, WY, United States - YNP-CB-019-1 | ecosystem: Environmental > Aquatic > Thermal springs > Hot (42-90C) > Sediment... | reverse complement strand
TCAATTTTTAAATTTGTATCGCTCTTAACTTTTGCCAAAATATTAGTCAAAGTGCCAGTCGTTTCTTCCGGATTAATAATTACTCCTTTTCTAACTCCGACAGCCGGTTCTTCCCCAAAAAATAAAACTTTTAGTTCTTCTTCTTTTGGTTTCTTTTCAACAACTAAAATTTTTATAGCGCTTGTGCCGATATCTAAACCAGTGATAATTTGACTTTTACTCATGAAATTCATTGAAATTCATTTAAATTTGCTCGCTTTTCGCCCGCGAAATATAATTGTATTTTTATTGAATTTCGCAGCCGAAGGCTGCATATTTCTATGAATTTCTATCTAGATTTTAAAATCTCTGAAAGATAGTAATCCTGTCTTTCTTCCATTTTTTTAGCTTTTTCTTCAGAAATTTCATGATCATATCCTAATAAATGTAATACGCCGTGAATTAAAACTCTGGCTAATTCTTTTTCAAAAGTTGATTTATACCTTTTGGCATTATTTTTAACTTCTTTTAAACAAATAATTATCTCTCCTAAATTTTTAATTTTTGAATTTGGAATTTGGAATTTGGAATTTGTTTCAAAGGCAAGAACGTCGGTTGCTCGATTTTTCCCTCTATACTTTTTATTTAATTCTCTTATCCTTCCTGGTCCAACCAAAGCAATTGATAAATTTCTCTTTTTATTTTCTTTCGCCAAAACTTTTTCAGCAACTTTTTTCAAAAAATTCTCATCAACCTGATTAGTAGTTAAATTATTAATTTCAATCATTTATTATATTAAGGTAATGATTCTTTAACAATTTTACTCACCAAACCACCGTCGGCTCTGCCTTTAACTTTTGGCATTAGTTCTGCCATGACTTTTCCCATATCTTTTTGTTCTTTTGCTCCCACTTTTTCAATTGCTTCTTTGGCTAATTTTTTAATTTCTTCCTCTGATAATTGTTCTGGCAGATATTTTTGCAAAATTTCCAATTCTTCTTTTTCTTTATTAGTCAAATCTTGTCTATTACCTTTCTCAAATTCCAAAATCGCCTCCTTTCTTTTCTTTACTTCAGAGAAAATTACTTCAATTATTTCTTCATTATTTAATTGACTCTCTTCTCCAAGAACGCTTTCCGACAATTCTTTTTTTGTTTTGCTTATTTTATATCTTTTCTCTTTTTCTTTATTTGTTATCGCCGCACTCAACATCCTCAACGTTGAAACTTCTGTTTCTTTTTTTTCTTTTATGGCGGTTTTTAAATTCTCTTGAATTTTTTGCTTCAAAGCATCCATATATAAATTATTTTTCAGTTATTTTTCCTAATTTCGCTAGCATTTCTTGTTTCTTTTTCATTTCTTCTCTTAACTTTGCTGTTCTTTTTTTTGCTGTTTCAGATTTTTTCTTTTCTTTAAATCGATTTTTTCTTGCCCGCATTAAAATACCGCTTTCTCTCACCGCTTGGGTAAAGCGCCTAATTAAGTTTTGAGTTGTTTCTTTTTCTTGTTTTTGAACTTCTAATGCCATAATTATGACCAAGGCAATTTTTTGCCTCCTATTAAATGTAAATGAAGATGATCAACCGTTTGGCCGGCGTCTTTGCCCACGTTAATTATTAACCTATAACCGCTTTCTGACACACCTATTTTTCTTGCTATTTTTTGAGCAATTAAAAAAAGTTCTCCAATTAATTCTTTGTCTCCTTCTTCTAAATGATCAACGGTAGGAATGTGTTTTTTGGGAATAATTAATAAATGAACGGGCGCCACCGGCTGTATATCTTTAAAAGATACAATTTTTTCATCTTCATAAATAAATTCAGTTGGTATTTCTTTTTGAACAATTTTACAAAAAATACAATCCATAATTTTAAAATTTCAAAAATTATTTATTTATTCTTTTTTTTATCTCTTTCACTACCTTATCTAATTTCACTGTTTCTTGTTTCCCTTTTTCCATATCTTTAATAATGATTTTTCCATCTAAAGCTTCTTTTTGTCCTAATATTAAAGTATATTTCATTCCGATTTTATTTGCTTTATTTAGTTGAGCTTTTAAAGAGTCACGGCCAAGAGATTCGGCAATTGGAATATTTTCTTTTCTAAAATCTTCCATTAATTTTAGACTTTTTTTCCTGGCTAAATCTCCAATTTGAGCTAAAAAAACTTCTGGCGAAGAAATTTGATGTAATCTAATTTTTTTTGTTTTCATTAAATTTATTAATCGCTCTATGCCACAAGCTCCACCACAAGCAGGAACATTTTTTCCTCCTAAGATTTTAGCTAAATTATCATATCTTCCGCCACCCACTAACGCGCCTTGCGCTTTTCCCTCTTCAGAATCTTCTTTAATTTCAAAAACCGTTTTCGTATAGTAATCAAGACCTCTAACCAAATAGGGATTTAGTTGATAAGGAAGTTCAATTTCATCTAAAAATTCCAGAAATTCCTTAAAGTGTTTATGACATTCCTCGCAAAGATGGTCAATCATTTGAGGAGCCTGAGATTTTATCGGTTGACATTTTTCTTCTTTACAATCTAAAATCCTCAAGGGATTTTCTCTTAATCTCCGACGGCAATCTGAACATAAAGAAGTTTCTCTTGATTTAAAATAACTTATTAAAAGTTTTTTATAATAAGGCCGGCATTGAGAATCGCCTATACTATTTACTTCAACAATTAAATCTTTAATCTTTAGTTCGTTTAAAATATTATAAAAAATTTGGACAATTTGAGCGTCAATGACGGGACTTCTTTCGCCCAATACTTCAAAACCAAAACTCCAAAACTGACGATATCTCCCTGCTTGAGGATGTTCGTAGCGGAAAAAAGGACCAAAATACCAAAGCTTTATCGGTTGAGGAAGATTAAACATTCCATGTTCAAGATAAGACCTCACTATTGACGATGTTCCTTCTGGTCTTAAAGCTAATATATCCCCACCTTTAGTTTTTAAAAGAAACATTTGTTTTTCAACAACGTCTGTGGTCTGCCCAAGCCCTCTTAAGAAAATTTCAGCTTGTTCCAAAATTGGCGTGTCAATTTTTTGAAATTGATAAAAATCAGCTATCTGTTTTACTGTGTCATAAACCTTATCAAAATATTTCTGTTCTTCAGGTAGAATATCGTGCATGCCTGTTGGCGATTGAAGTTTTGCTTTTTTGCTCATACTTTTTAAAATTAAAATTTATAAACAGGAGTTTCAATTTTATCAAAATAAATAATTGGCCAAGCTTTCAAAAACACGCGACCTATGATATTTTCTCTCGGAACAACTCCCCATATTCTAGAATCGGAAGAATGAAGACGATTGTCGCCTAAAACAAAATATTCGTTTTCTTTTAGAGTAATTCCTTGAAATCCAAAATCTGGTGTAAAATTATTTTTAGGCAAATAACTTGATTCGTCTAATATTTTACCCGATATATATACTTTTCCATTTTTAATTTCTACTGTATCTCCAGGTAATCCAATAATTCTTTTAATATATCTCTGGGACGGATTTTGAGGATATTTAAAAACAATTATTTCTCCCCTTTGTGGATTTCCCATTCTATAAGATATTTCATCAACAATTAAATAATTACCATCTTCAAAATTTGGTTCCATCGATTGTCCTTTAACTAAAAATGGCTGAAAAATAAAATAGCGAATAGGAATAACTATTGCTAAAGCAATAATAACAATTTTTAGAATTTCCCAGATAAAACTTAATACGTTTCTCATATTTTTTAATTATACTAAGTTTTGTTGTTTTTGCAAGTAAAATGATATAATAAAAATAACTAATAACTAATTTTAATTTCTAATCAAGTTCCAATTCCTAAGTGTCTAATTGTCTAACATTTAAAATTTTGGTCATTTTGGCATTAGGCACTGGTTAGATAGAAATTAGATATTTAAAGATATGATTTTAATTGTTGGCCTTGGCAATCCCGGAAAAAAATACGAAAAAACGCGACATAATGTGGGCTTTATGATAATAGACGAAATCGCCCGCAATTTTCAATTTCCAACTTTCAATTTTCAAAAAAAATTCAACGCTCAAATTTCCGAAAGGAAAATCGCTGACCGAAAAATTATTTTAGCTAAACCCCAAACTTTTATGAATAACTCTGGTCAAACGGTAAAATCCTTAATAAAAGAATTAATTAATAAAAATAACAAGCGTAATACTTCAGCCATGGCTGAGGTATTACGTCAAAGTCTCTGGGTTATTCATGATGATATTGATTTGCCATTAGGAAAAATAAAAATTGTTAAAAATCGCGGCTCAGCCGGCCACAAAGGCGTGGAGTCAATAATTAAAGAGTTAAAAACGAAAAATTTTGTCAGATTTAGAATTGGCATTTGCCCCAAAACTGACAAACCAAAAAATCCGGAAAAATTTGTTCTTCAAAAATTTAATAAAGGAGAAGAAAAAATTGTCAAAGAAGTAATAAAAAAAACTAGTGCAGCGGTTGAGTTTTCTTTAAAAGACTACAACCCACCCACCGTGTCCTCCCCCTCGCCCAAAGGCGAGCGGGTCCCTTTTTTAGAAAAAGCAATGCAAAAATTTAATAAATAAAAAGGGTTAAGGTAAAATCCTCAACCCTATATAATAATATACGATTTTAGACCAGTTTCATTTTGTTTTGACACTTTTCGCACGTAGTAACCTGCCCAAGCTGTGCCTTTAAGGCCCAGCCGTAATACTTGGCCCCGCAATGAGGACAGGTCACTTCAGGAAACGATCTAACATCTACTTTTGCCTCTTTTATTTCTTTTATCTCTGGCATTGCTTTATTTCCTCCTCTTCAGTAATTCTTGAAGTTGTGCTCTGCTAAGATCAACTTCTTGACCATTAATAAGAACAATTTTAAAAACTATTTGGCCGTTATAAAAATCAAAATCAATAATAGTACCCGTTAACTCTTCTCCTTGTTTATCAGTTATTGTAACTTTATCTCCTACTTGAAATTTCTTTTTCATTTCGCCTCCTTTTAATCCTTTTAATTTTTAATTTGCAAATTATTTTCTTTTGCTCTCCGGCCTACCTGCGAGCCCTTAGGATCTTGCTACGAAATCGTAGAAAACCCTAAGATTTTGAGTTACAATAGGTTAAGGAGGGATTCCTATTCCTTCACCAGTTTTAGATAAAAAATTTATCTAAACGGCGGTAACTCCTCGCAGATAGACCGGAGAGCGAAATCAAAAATTAAAAATCAAAGATAAAAAATATTTTTGTGTTTTTACGTTTTTGTTATTAATTTAATTTTGACATTCAACAAACAATACTATATTATAATTTATTAAAATGGATTTGTCAAGTGTTGCCCTAGATAAGACCTTGATTGTTTCTATCACCCCCTATTTTTTGGAAAGGGGGAATCTTTGGTTTCACCAAAACTTAAATAAAATTCTTGCAATCAGAAAAACCCAATCCTTTTGGGAAGATAACACATTGTTTTTAGAAAGAGACGACATTCTAAATTTCTCTCAATTTTTAAGGAAATTAGATGAAATGGGTTATGAAAGGGTCTGGCACGTTTCTGAACCCGGAGAATTTTCCCAACGGGGTGGAATCATTGATGTATTCCCTATTAACCTGAATTATGCTGTCCGGTTTGAATTTTTGGGAAATAAAATTGAAAATATTGAAAAATTGCCAGTTGAAATTAAGGACGAAAAAATTGCAAAAGATGTTTTAAAAAAGAAACTAAAATCGCAAAAATTATTTTCCGATTTAAAAGGATTAAAACCCGGCGATTATTTAGTTCATTTGGACCACGGAGTCGGAATTTATAGAGGTTCAACCTCAACAGAAACAACCTCAACAGAAAGAGATCAAGCTTCTACCGACACAGATTCAAATTCAATAGATTACTATATTTTAGAATATGCCCAAGGAGATAAATTATATGTCCCCTTTGGCCTTGAACGAAAATTATCAAGATATATTGGTTTTATTGAACCAAAAATTTCAAGATTGGGCTCTTTTCTCTGGCAAAAAACAAAAAAGAAAATAAAAGAAAATGTAGAAAAATTTGCCAAAGAGCTTTTGAAAATTTATGCTACGAGAGAAATTTCTACGAGAACGCCTTATCTACCAGACGAAGAAATCCAAAAGCATATATCCGGAACTTTTAAATACGAAGAAACACCGGACCAAATCAAGGCAATAGAAGATATTAAAAAAGACATGGAGAAACCAGAACCGATGGATAGAATAATTTGTGGTGATGTCGGTTTCGGAAAGACCGAAGTGGCGCTGCGAGCGATAATAAAGGCTGTAGTTTCCGGTAGACAGGTTGCGATGATAAGCCCAACAACAATTTTAGCTAATCAGCATTTTTATAATTTTAAAGAAAGGTTAAAAAATCTGCCGATAAAAATAGCAATGCTGTCTCGATTACAGCCCAAAAAAAGACCTGCCCGCCATCGGCCTGGAGCCGAAGGCGACTGGCAGGCGGGACAGAAAGAAATAATTGATGGATTAAAAATAGGAAAAATTGATATTGTAATCGGCACTCACCGTCTTTTATCAAAAGACGTGGAATTCCAAAACCTCGGTTTATTGGTTATTGACGATGAGCAAAGATTTGGAGTAAGACAAAAAGAAAAATTCAAAAAAATGCGGGCTTCATTGGATGTTTTATCGCTTTCGGCCACTCCCATTCCTCGCACCTTATATATGGCTTTATCATCTTTAAAAGAAATAAGCTTGATTCAGACTCCGCCCATCGGGAGACTGTCAATAAAAACTTTTGTGCTTCCCTTTTCTGAAAAAATAATTAAAAAAGCGATTAAAGCCGAAATTTCTCGCGGCGGACAAGTTTATTATTTACATAATCGAGTGGAAACGATTGAAAAAATAAAAGAGTTTTTAGAAAAAATATTACCGAAAGTTAATTTTGGTATTGCCCACGGCAAAATGAATGAAAAAGAGTTAATCAAAGTAATGAATGATTTCCGGCAAAAGAAAATTGATGTTTTGGTCGCTACCACGATTATTGAAAATGGCCTGGATTTGCCAAATGTTAATACTTTAATTGTCTCTGATTGTGCTAAACTCGGTTTAGCACAATCTTATCAAATTAGAGGAAGAATCGGCAGGTCGCATATTCAATCTTTTGCTTATTTTCTTTATCCGCAAAAATTATCCCCATTAGCTAAAGAAAGGTTAAATGCTTTGAAAGAAGCCGAAGAGTTAGGCTCTGGCTATAAAATTGCTTTGAAAGATTTGGAAATCCGCGGCGCCGGAAACATTTTAGGCAAAGAACAATCAGGAAATATTAATCGCGTAGGGCTTAATCTTTACTGTCAGATGTTGTCTGAAACCATTGAGAAATTAAAAAAAGGAACATGACATAAAAATAGTCGCGTCCCTATTTAATTATGTTCTTTTTTAAAACCTATACAATTGAGAAAAATAAAAAAGAGCTAGTGGATTAACTAGCTCTTAAATGACTTATTCCCGAAAACTTCGTCTAGTGCCATCTGGTCCAATTCCCATTGCCTGTTTAAGCTCGGCTAAAGTGATACTTTGTTTTATTCCTCTTGTTTTTTCCAAGGCTTTATTATACTCTGCAATTATTTTTTTTATTTCTTCTTGTTTTTCTGCTAACTGTTCTTCTAATTCTTTAATCTTATTGTTAGCAGCGGTAAGGACTTTTTCTAAAGTTTCAATTCTACCAATCAACCCTTTGGCTATTAAGTAACCAACATCTGTCTCAGGCAGGAGGGTCTCTATTTTTCTTTCTATTTCCACAGGCGCTGTCACTATACTAGAGATAATTCCACCTTTCACCCTTTCTCGCCGAAACCCCATTTTTCTTAATGTTCGATAGTCAACATGGAATTTTCGGGATGTCTCTCTCACAGAGTTCTCTTTAAGATAAGTTTCGATTTCGGACCTTTTTGCTTCAAGCTCAAGCATCCGAGAAGATTTTTTAATCTTAGCAGCTGGCAATTTTTGTTTAGGTTTTATAAGCCTCCACCTTCTTAACACTCCCCAGCCGATATGGAAATTGCCTACTGTTTTTGTACTGCCGTATTGTTTGAAATAAGCTACAATTTCAGATTTATGTGCCTCGAGGTATTTTTGGCGCTCCTGAGCATTATTCAGGCCTAATCCTAATGCCTTGATGTTTCCTATTATTGTTTTTACCATTTCTTTTCCTCCTTATTATTGTTCTGGAGATTAAAAACTGAATGTGCAACCTCCTATAATGAAACTAAAGTATTAAGCGAAAAATGTCAAGGATTTTTAATTTTTTAAAAATTAGTGTATAGTTTAATAATTATGAATGAGATACGAAAAGTTTCAATTGAAGATGAAAATTATCCGAAACTTTTGAAAGAAATTAAAAATCCGCCGAAGATTCTTTATTATCGAGGAGAATTAAAACCAGAGGAAAATTGTTTTGCTATAGTTGGAACGAGAGTGGCGTCGTCTTATGGAAAACAGGTGGCTTTGGAAATTGCTGGAGATTTGGCTGAGGCAGGATTGACAATTGTTTCGGGTTTGGCGCCGGGAATTGATACTTTTTGCCACCAAGCCACAGTTGAGCATAACAAACGAACAATTGCAGTTTTAGGGACTGGTTTAGATGAAAAATCAATTTATCCTCAATCTAATTTGAAATTGGCTCAAAAAATTTTAGAAAATGGTGGAGCTTTAATTTCTGAATATCCGCCTGGAACTCCTGGCTTAAAACAAAATTTTCCTCAAAGAAACCGAATAATTTCTGGAATATCTTTGGGAGTATTGGTCATTGAGGCAAAGATAAAATCAGGATCCATAATCACTGCTGAATGGGCTAAAAGACAAGGTAAAAAAGTTTTTGCTGTGCCAGGGCCAATTTATTCTTCTAATTCAAGAGGCTGCCATTATCTAATAAAAAATGGAGTGAAATTAGTTGAAAACGCCAATGATATTTTATTAGAATTAAAATTAAATATAGCAAAACCCGACCTCATCAATGATTCAACCAAAGGAGAAAATGAAGAGGAAGATTTAATTTTAAAAGCACTAAAAGAGGAATCTTTATATATTGATAAAATCATTGAAAAAACAAAATTACAAGCTCCTATCGTTGCCCGCACTCTTGCTATTTTGGAAATAAAAGGTAAAGTAAGAAACTTAGGAGGAAACATCTATGCAATTAGTCATCGTTGAATCGCCAACAAAATCAAAAACAATCAGTCAATTTTTAGGACCTCAATATAAAGTTCTTTCTTCTTATGGCCATATTAGGGATTTGCCTAAAAGCGAATTTGGCATTGACATAAAAAACAACTTTAAACCAAAATACATTATTCCAGTTAAGGCAAAAAAAATAATCAGGACTTTAAAAGAAGAATCAAAAAAAGCAAATTTAACAATCTTAGCTACTGATGAAGACAGAGAAGGAGAAGCCATTGCTTGGCATTTATCAGAACTGTTAAATTTAAATGGAGAAAACCCCTACCAAAGAATTGTTTTCCACGAAATAACAAAAAAGGCCATTGAAGAAGCGCTAAAAAATCCGCGAAAAATTGATATGGATTTGGTCAATGCCCAACAAGCAAGAAGAATTTTAGACAGAATTGTTGGTTATAAATTATCGCCTTTTTTATGGAAAAAAGTAGCAAGAAGATTATCGGCCGGCCGTGTCCAATCGGTAGCAGTAAGATTAGTAGTAGAAAGAGAAAAAGAAATACAAAAATTTATACCGCAGGAATACTGGAGTATTGAAGCGTTACTCAAGAAAATCCAAAATCTCCAAAACAAATCCCAAACGGAATTTAAAGCATTATTGGTGAAAAAAAATGGAAATGTTTTAAATAAATTAGCAATTAAAACAAAGAAAGAAGCAGAGGAAATCGTTAAAAATTTAGAGGAAGCAAAATATAAAATATTAAATATAGAAAAAAAAGAAATAAAGAAAAATCCTTCCCCACCCTTTACTACAAGTTATTTACAACAAGCCGCTTGGCAAAAGTTTAAGTTTCCGGCAAAATTAACGATGAGTATCGCTCAAAATCTTTATGAGCGCGGTTTTATTACTTATCACAGAACAGATTCTTTAAACCTTTCAGATTTCGCATTGGCAGCAGCTAGAAAATTTATTATTGAAAACTTCGGAGAAAATTATTACTATTTCCGGAAATATAAAACAAAATCAAAAGTCGCCCAAGAAGCCCATGAAGCAATAAGACCTACTAATCCAACAAATACCACAGATAAAATTTCAAACAAATTAGAAAAAAACCAGTTAAAACTTTATGATTTAATTTGGAGAAGATTTATTGCCTGCCAAATGACTCAAGTCAGATTCGATGCTGCAACGGTTGATATTTTAGTAACAGACAACAAAAAACAAACGACAAATTATACGTTTAGGACGACTGGCCAAGTTTTGAAGTTTGATGGGTTTTTAAAAGTTTATCCAATTAAATATGAAGAAAATGCATTACCGCCATTAGAAATAAATGAGATTGTAGAATTAATTAAACTTATTCCTTCCCAGCATTTTACTCAGCCGCCACCACGATATAACGAAGCAACGCTGATAAAAGCGCTTGAAGAAAATGGCATAGGCCGGCCATCAACTTACGCCCCTATTTTATCAACAATTCAAGAAAGAAATTATATTGAAAAAGACGAAAATAAAAAATTTAGACCAACCGAAATCGGAATAGTGGTCAATGATATTTTGGTTAAACATTTTCCGGAAATTGTGGATATCGGATTTACCGCTCAAATGGAAAAAAACTTAGATGAAATTGCCGAAGGAAAGAAAAAACACATTGAAGTCATTAAAGAATTCTACAATCCTTTTGAAAAAAACCTAGAAAAGAAATATCAAGAAGTTTCAAAAAAAGAATTCACCGAAATGCCAACTAAAAAGAACTGTCCAAAATGCGGGTCATCTCTGGTGATTCGCTTAGGAAAATATGGAAGATTTTATGCTTGTTCAAATTTCCCAAAATGTAGATATACCGAATCATTGGAAGAAAATAATTTAGGAATAAAATGTCCAAAATGTTCTCATGGAAAAATTGTAAAAAAGAAAACAAAAAATGGAAAAATTTTTTATAGTTGTTCAAATTGGCCAGATTGTGATTTTGCTTCTTGGTATAAACCAACAGGAGAAAAGTGCCAAAAATGTGGCTCATTATTAATTGAAACAAAAAGAAAGGAAGTTAAGTGTTTAAATAAAAACTGTGATTTCAAAATTGAAAAACAAGAAGAACTTTGCTAATTTAAAATAAGAATTTGCCGCGGTGCTGGAATTGGAAGACAGGATGGACTCAAAATCCATTGTCCCAAAAGGACGTGTGGGTTCAACTCCCACCCGCGGCACAAAAAATCATTTAGAAATATTTTTTAAAAATCTTGTTTATTAACCAGCCGGAGAAAATACCAACTATCAATCCTCCGAGAATATCTAGGGGCCAATGAACTCCACAAAAAACCCTTGCCAAAGATATTAAAAAAGTGCCAATAAAAAATAAAAGGCCTATTTTTTTGTTATAAGAATAAATAATTGTTGAAATCGCAAAATAAAAAGCAGCGTGGCCAGAAGGAAAAGACGGACTTGTCTCATGGGTTAAAAGTAAATTAACTTGATTCTCAACAAATGGTCTTTGTCTTTCCCAAATCCAACGAATAATATTGGTAAAAACAAGTCTTGATAAAATTCCCGCGAGAAAAGCTTTTATAATTACAAAAAAACGTTTCTTAAATTTTTTAAAAAGAAAAATAATTAAAAATAAAATTAAAACATATCCAAAATATTTAGCAAAAAAAATCGCTAAATTGTCAAAAATTATATTCTGACCGGCAAATTGGTTTAAATAGTGAAAAATAAAAAAATCTAAATTCATTTTTTCGTATTAAGAATTAATAAATTCTCCAACAAACAAGCTGTGGTTACTGGGCCGATGCCGCCGGGAACTGGCGTAAGAAAACTTGCTCTTTTTGAGACTGAAGCAAAATCAATATCTCCTTTCAAAACTCCTTTTTCTATATTTGTGCCAGCATCAATTATAACAACTCCTTTTTTTATCATATTGCCTTTAATTAAATTTGGTTTTCCAACTCCAGAAATTAAAATATCTGCCTTTTTTGTAAAATCAGAGAAATTTTTGCTAAATTCGTTCAAAACAGTAACGGTCGCTTTTTCTTTTAATAACCATAAAGCTGTTGGCAAACCAACTAATCTTCCGGCTCCTATAATTACGACATTTTTCCCCTTAATCTTAATCTTGTAATGTTGGAAAAATTTTGAAATAGCACTGACAACTGGCGGCAAAATCGCTAAAGCCCCTTGCCCGCCCAAATTTTTCGAAGAAAAACTTGGGAGGGCTTGATAAAATTTCCCTAAACTTTTTTCCGATAAAACATCAATATCTTTCTCTGGCGGAATAAGATTTAAAATTTCTTGAGTGTTAAATTTTGGAGGAAGCGGCAACTGAATTATTATTCCCGAATTATCAGGATCAAGAACAATTTGGTTTATTTCTTCTTTTAATTTTTGGATGCTAATTTTTTCTGGAAACTTGAAAAGCCGAAAACCAACCCCTATTTTTTGGCATATTTTTTCTTTTTGCCTTAAAAAAACTTCGGAAATCGGATTATTACCAATTAAAACTGCTGACAAATTTAATTTTAAATTTTTATCTTTGATTTGTTTTTTAAGTTTAATTGTAATTTTTTTCGCAATTTTTTTGCCGTCTAATAATTTCATATGTTTAATTTAAGGAAGAGGAAATTTTTTACAAAATTTTTTTATTTCTTTTTTTATTTTTAATACCTGCTGGGGACGAGAAATTGCTTCATTTATCCAAAAAGCAACTTTTTTCATTTCTTTTTCTTTCATTCCTCTGCTGGTTAAAGCAGGGGTTCCTAATCTGATCCCGGAAGGATCGGCAGGCGGTCGCATATCAAAAGGAATAGTGTTTTTATTAACGATTATTCCCGCTTTCTCTAATAATTTTTGGGCATTGCCTCCAGTAATATTTTTATTATTCAGATTAATTAAAATTAAATGATTATCCGTACCTCCTGAGATTAAATTAAAATTATATTTTTTTAATTCTGCAGCTAATGTCTTAGCATTTTTTATAATTTGCTTGGCATATTTTTTAAATTGAGGAGTCGTTGCTTCTTTTAAGGCAACTCCGATTGCACATATTGTATGATTGTGAGGACCGCCTTGTAAGCCGGGAAAAACTTTTGGAAAGATTTTATTTTCTAAATCTTTTTTACAAATAATCATTGCTCCTCTTGGCCCCCGTAAGGTTTTGTGGATAGTGGTCATTACTACATCTGCAAATGGAAATGGCGAAGAATGAACTTTTGCAATAATTAAACCCGAAATATGAGAAATATCGACCAGTAAATAAGCTCTAACTTTTTTAGCAATTTGACTGAATTTTTTAAAATCTATTTTGCGCGGATACGCTGAATAACCACAGATTATTAAATTTGGTTTTTCTTTTTTTGCTATTCTTTCAATTTCTTCATAATCTAAAAATCCATCTTTGGTAAGATAATAATTGATTACTTTAAAATCTTGAAAAGCTAAAGTGTTTTTTGCTGTGCCATGACTTAAGTGGCCACCGTGAGGCAATGCCAAGCTTAAAATTTTATCTCCCTTTTTCAAAAGGCCTCTTAAAATAGCATAATTTGCCGGACTCCCAGAATAAGGTTGGACGTTGACTGACCAATTTTTACTTAGACCGAAAGCTTTTCTCGCTCTTTCCTCAACTAAAAGTTCAAGTTTATCTATATTTTCCATTCCGCCATAGTATCTTTTTTTTGGTCTACCTTCGGAATATTTAACAACAAAAATGGAACTTAAAGCTTGTCTTACTGCTCTTGAAGGATAATTTTCTGAAGCAATTAAATTCAACGTCTCTTGCTGGCGATTTTCTTCTTTTTGAATTAATTTTACAATTTGGGGATCTATTTTCTTAATCATATTTTAAGATTAGCATCGGCTTTGATTTCTGACAAATTAAATTTTTCTTTTCTATGATAATAGGCGGTCATTGCCACCATAGCGGCGTTGTCAGTGCATAAATTTTTGGGTGGAACCAAAAAATTAATTTTTAATTTACAATTTTCAATTTTCAATTTAAATTGCTTACGCAGTTCATCGTTAGCCGCTACGCCGCCGCCTAAAATTATTGAATTCACCTTAAAATCTTTGGCGGCTTTTAATGTTTTATGAATTAAAACATCTATTATCGCTTGTTGAACTTCTTTACAAAATTCAGTTTTAAGTTTTAAGTTTAAAGTTTTAAGTTTCTTAACTTCGTACAAAACTGCGGTTTTTAATCCCGAAAAACTAAAATCGTAATTTTTTTGATAAATCATTGGCCGCGGTAATTTAATATTTTTGATTCTTGATTCTTGATTTTTGATTTTAGTCACCATTTTGGCGACGATTGGTCCTCCCGGATAACCCAATCCCAAAATTCTGGCTACCTTATCAAAACATTCGCCAGCGGCATCATCTCTTGTTTCGCCTATTAATCTATATTTTCCAATTCCCCTCATTAAAATAAGTTCTGTATGTCCGCCGCTAACTACTAAACAAACTGCAGGAAATAAAGTTTTGTGTAAATTCGTGTTTCTATTTGTTGTGTTGATTTGTGTATTTAGCCAATTAGCGAGTATGTGTGCTTCAATATGATTGACAGGAATAATCGGTAATTTTAACTTCTGTGCTAATTCTTTAGCAAAATTTACTCCCTGCCATAAACAAGGTTCCAATCCTGGCCCAACAGTAACAGCAATAGCGTCTATTTTTGATTTTTGATTTTTAATTTTTAATTTTAGCAATCTCGTTTCTTTTAAAGCTTTTTTAAATACAGGAGCGAGATTGCGCTGGTGCTCTCTTTTCGCCAAAAAAGGATAAACACCCCCGTATTTAGCGTGGAGTTTCACTTGTGACGAAATAACATTCGACAAAATCTCAAAATTTTTGACTTTTGACTTTTGATTTTTAATTTTAACAACACTTACGCAGGTGTCGTCGCAAGATGTGTCAATGCCTAAAATTATCATAAATTTATACTCTTAAAATTTTTGGTGGGAAAATAGTTAAATCTAAAACTTTTGATGGTTTACTTTTTGGCAAATTGCCAGCTGAAATTATTAAATCTGGTTGATGTTTTTGATTTTTGAATTGGTTTGCCGCTTCTTTAATTTTTGTTGAAGCTGTTTTTCCGGAAATATTAGCCGAAGTGCCAGTGAATGGCACATTAACAGCTAATAGTAAATGGCGAATGAGCTTATAATTCGGGACGCGTAAAGCGATGGTGTTTTTATCAACGCCATAGATTTTTATGCCTTTTCTTCTTTCCAACACTGCTGTGGTTTTGCCAGGCCAAACCTTTTTTAAAAATTTTTCTTGTTTTTTATCTATAACAGCTAATTTTTTAGCGCTTTTTATATCTTTTACGAAAATTGGAACGGCTTTTTTATAATCACGTTTCTTAATTTTAAAAATTTTTTCAACCGCTTTTTTGTTTGTGGCATCACAAATTAATCCATAAACCGTATCAGTTGGACAAATTATTACTTTTCCTTCTTTAATTAATCTTTCAGCCGTTTTTACTATTTTTTTAAAATTGTTCTTTGTAATTTTTAAAATTTTCATATTATGAAAATTTCTGCATAGCGGTTAAATCTCCATAGCTTTATTTTAATCTAAAAAAATAAATTTGAAAATTAAAAAAGCTGACAGATGATTGCCAGCTTAATTTTTTAACGGTGCGGTTTTGGTGGACAAAAACAAGGTGGGCATACAGGACATACGGGACATACAGGACATTGACTCAAGCCATATTGTACCCCTCTATTGTATGCTGCATTTATATCGTTTTGGCACGCACTCCTTATGTCGTTAATTCTAGTTTGCCAATCGCGGTCTCTCTGAGTAAGAGCAGCATTCATTTTGGCTTGCCAGTCAGCGAAAGCAGTATTCATCTTATTTTGCCAATCGTTATTAAGCTGATTTATTATAGCGGTGTATTCTTTTTCTCGCTGTTCATATCCAGCTGCATAACCTGTCTTATATCCAACGTCTCTGCCCCAAACAAATCCTCCATAAATACCTATGCCAATCAGAAAAATAACAATAATGACAGTTAAAGCAATCAACCAGCCTTTCATTTTATTTTCCTCCTTTCTTTTAACTATTTAATTTTTTACGAACTAAATTTAAATCATTTAGAATCACCTCCTTTTTTATTAAATTTTTTTTAGGCCAGATTTATTTTAAACTAACCCAAGGATAAATTCTACCATGAATAGGACATTTTTGAAACCAGCCCTCTTCGTCGCGCAAAGGTTCGGAAATCTCTGTCTCTATCCAGTTTTTTAAACATTCTGGGCAAGGCATACTAGTAACTTTTTTAAGTTCATCCTCAAAGAAAAAAACTGTTGCTGGATCATAAGGAAATTCTACCTGGTAAATAGCTTGATTTTCACTTGCTTTTTCTACAATTCTTCCAAACTGTCCAATTCTTGTACCCTTTACGACTTTTACTAGATCGCCAAGTTTAAATTCTGTCATTTTTCTTCTCCTTTCCAATAAAATTTTTAAAAGATACTTTATTATACTAATCTTAAATTTTTTGTCAAGTTTCTCTTTTAACGCCTTTAAATTCGGTATAAAAATTGGTGTTGTCTTCAATATTTTTAAAAACAACTGAATTGGGGCCAATATTACAATTTGAACCAATTAAAACCCCTGGCATTAAAGAGCAATTTATTCCAATTTTAGTATTTTCGCCAATAATCACGCCTAAAGAATCCAAACCGGTCCCGATTTTTTCGCCCTTAACAACTGATTTTATTTCTCCTCTATCTAATCTAACATTGGCGGTTATTGTTCCAGCTCCGATTTTCGTATCCTTTCCGATAACTGAATCTCCAAAATATCCCGAGTGGCAGGTTGCACCTTCTTGAAAAATAGAACGCGCCACTTCGGAGAGAGCGCCAACTAGGCAATTATTTTCCAAATTAGTATAATCTCTCACAATAGAATTATTACCAATAACGCAGTTATCGCCAATATAGCAAGGCCCTTTTATAACTGCTCCCTCAAAAATTTTGGTATTTTCACCAATGTATACTTTCCCTTCAATGATGACATTCTTTGAGACTTTTGCTGACTTCTCTATTTTTGACTCTAAAAGTTTATCAAATAAATATTTTTTAATTGAAAATAAATGCCAAGAATATTTCAAAAATGGAATTTCTTCTTCTTTTTCTTCTAAAACAGCGACTCTGACATCATTATTCTTCATATAAAGAGAAAGGGCTGTTTCAAAATCATACATTCCTTTTTCTACTTTTTCGTAAACATCAAAAAAATCTTTTGAAAGCAAATAAGCACCGGACATCTTAATATCAGAAGGCGCTTCTTCTCTTTTTGGTTTCTCAATAATTTCCGTTATTTTATCTCCTTCCAATCTTGCTATTCCAAAAAGTTCGGGAAGGGATGTTTTTTGCCCTGCCAAAACCGCTTTTGCTTTAGATGTTTCCATTTTTTTAATTAATTGAGAAAAAACTCCGGCACATTCAACCATATCAGCGTTTAAAACCAGAAAATTATCTTTTATAAAATCTTTTGCCTGAAATAAGGCGTTTCCCATTCCTTTTGCTTCAGTTTGAATAACATAAGATATCTTGCATTTTGGAAATTCATAGCGGTTAAGTTCTTGTTCTATCATCATTTCTTTTTTTTGAACAATTATAATTTCATTAATTCCAGCTTTTATAATTCCATCTACAACATACCAAATTAAAGGCCTCCCCATTATTTTAATTAGAGATTTATGTTTTTTATTCAACGGCCAAAAGCGACTGGAATCGCCCGCCGCTAAAATTACAGCTTGCCCTGTTAGAAATTTCTGAGCCATAGTTTTTAGATGCCCCGTTATTTAAAATCTCTAACGGGGCTTGTATATTTTTGCTTTTAAAATTTTTGAGAATTTTTCTTTTAAAAAATTAAATTTTTGTTCTGTTTTTGCTTCAATATAAAGACGAATTTTAGGAGAAGTATTTGAAACTCTAATTAAAACCCAACCGAAATCAAAATAAATTTTTATACCGTCCAAAATACTTATTTTTTTGTATTTTTTCTTAAATTCTATTTTTAAATCTTCTATAAGTTTAAACTTTTTTTCGTCCGAACAGACAAAAACGATTTCTTCAAAAGGATAAATTTTGATTTTATCAACAATTTCAGATAATTTCTTTTTTTCTTTCAAAATTATTTCAGCAATTTTCAAAGGAATCAAAACCGCATCATCAAAGAAAAAATATCTCGGCATTACAATATGTCCTGTCTCCTCAACGCCCAAAAGAGCTTTTTGTTTTTTGGCAGTAGAAAGAATAAAAGTATGACCGACCGGAGTTTCAATAATATCTGCTCCCAGTTTTTTTAATTCTTCATCAATCGCCATTGAACAGGCAACCGCTTTAATAATTTTTTTGTTTTTTGAAAAGGAATTACTTAAAATATCTTTTCCTATGAGTATTCCTATTTGATTTCCGCTCAAATACCTTCCTTTATCATCTATAATTATTCCTCTGTCGCCATCGCCGTCAAAAGCCACGCCGAAATCAGCTTTTTCTTTTATCACTGTTTGCCGCAAAACTTTTGTCGCCTGAATAGTCGGGTCTGGATCTCTGTTAGGAAAATCAGGATCTGGTTTACAAAAAATTTTAGTTATTCTGAAACCGAAATTTTTAAAAATTTCCGGCCCAACCAAACTTACAGAACCGTTGCCACAGTCCAAAACAACTTTAAGCGGTTTTTTATTTAGAATTGGGAATTTTCTCAAAAGATACGCAATATATTCTTTTTTCAAATTAACTTTTTTGATTTTTGGTTTTTTAAATACAAATTTTTCATCCCAGATTTCAATCACTTCTTCTTTTATTTTTTCTATCATTTCTTGCGAGAATGGTTCTCCATCTCCAAAATACATTTTTAATCCATTCCATTCTGAAGGTAAATGAGAAGCAGTAACAAATAAAGCTTTGGCAACTTTTAACTTAAAACCAGAAAAAAGGCACTGGCCAAAAGAAACTGTTCCGGCATAAATTGTTGTTGCGCCAGCACGTTGGAGTCCTTGAATTAAAGCGAGGGCTAATTTTTTTCCTGTTTTTCTAATATCATTTCCAACTAAAAATTTTTCCTTCTTTTTTCCTAAAACAAAACCTATTTTCTGAAAAACTTCCTCATTTAAATCTTTACCATAAATCCCACGGATATCATAAGCCCTGAAAATAAAAGGATTTATTCTCATTCTTTTAATTTAAAAGATTTTTCTTTGCAGGTCAAATGAATTTGCAAAAGATAAAAAAATAGGTTAAATTGAAAGAGATATGGGAGAAAAATTTTTAATAAAAGGCGGGGTTCCCCTTTCGGGACAAGTTGAAATTTTTGGTTATAAAAACGCGGCTGGCGCCTGTTTGGCTGCTGTTTTGTTAACCGATGAAGAAGTTATTCTTGATAATCTACCTTTAGTTGAGGATATTTTTAAATTACTGAAGGTTTTGGAAAGCATGGGCGTAGAAATTACTTGGCTGAATAAAAGAAAAATCAAATTAAAAGCGGGCTCTAACGTTAATCCTGAAAAAATGGACCTTGAATTAATCGGCGAAACAAGAGTTTCTGTTTTATTAATTGGAAGTTTAATATCTCGTTTTGGAAAATTTAAAATCGCCCATCCTGGCGGCGACAGAATTGGAGTAAGACCGATTACTACTCATTTGGAAGCGCTAAAAAAACTAGGGGTAGAAATGAAAAATGAAGGTGTTTTTTATTATTTTGAAGCAAAAAACCTCTGTGGAACAGAAATAATTCTTAAAGAATTCAGCGTAACGGCAACGGAAAATTTAATGATGGCGGCTGTAAAAGCAAAAGGTAGAACAATTATCAAAGGAGCTGCCGCTGAACCGCAAGTTCAGGATTTGGGCGAAATGTTAAATAAAATGGGTGCTAAAATTTCTGGTCTCGGCACCCATACAATCATTATTGACGGCGTAGAAGAAATTCACGGAACCGCTCATAGTATTACTCCTGACCTTTTGGAAGCAGGAACATTCATCGCTATTAGCGCTATTACGCCGGGAGAAGTAGAGATAAAAAATATTATCCCCGACTATTTAGATATTTTCTTGGATAAATTGGAAGAAATCGGCGTTAATTTAGAAAGACATCCCAATTCTATAAAAGTTGGTTTCTCTCCAAATTTAAAAGCAGCAAAAGTCCAAGCTCTTCCCTATCCCGGTTTTCCAACTGATTTATTGCCTGTAATTGTTCCGCTTTTGACTCAAGCCAACGGAAAAAGTTTAGTTCACGATCCTTTATATGAAAATAGATTTAATTATGTCCAGGAATTAAAAAAGATGGGCGCTGATATTGAAATAGTTGACCCTCACAGACTATTTATTTATGGGAAAACCCCTTTACGGGGGTTGAAAATTGAAAGTTGGGATATCAGAGCCGGAGCATCTTTGGTTATTGCCGCTCTATTAGCTAAAGGAGAAAGCATTATTGAAAATGTTTACCAGATAGACCGAGGATATGAAAAAATTGAGGAAAAATTAAAAAGGCTTGGCGCCCAAATTGAGAGAATTAGCGAATGATTAAGTAATTATTGCTTGGCTAAATTAAATGCTTTAAGGTTTAATTCCAGATATTTTTCTGGAATTATTTTTTTAATTGCCTTTTCAATTGAACTTGGTTTTAGAGGAATTATATTTTTGAAAGAGGCGTAACTTATAAGGTAAATTCCGGAAACGACGCTGTTCCCTAATTTTTCTTGGCAAATTTTTTCTGCTGGAACTATTTCTACATTTTTTGTAATTTTTTTAAGGTTAAAAAGAATTTCTTTTTCACTTAAATTTTTAATTAATGGAATTGGCCGGATAAATTGATTTATTAAAAATTTTGTTTCTTTAGCGGCGAAAACACAACCCCTGAGCGATTCTTGCATTTCTAAAGCCAAAACAAAATTAGCCTTGCTTGCGGAAACAATTGGCGAAAAAATTTTCTTGCCGAATCTAATGTGGACTTCAACCGAACCTCCCCTTTGAGATAAACCATGAAGCTCTGATGTTTTTACATCATATTTTTCAATTAAAGCAGCTTCAGATAAAACCTGCAAAAGGATAATTAACCCTTGTCCGCCGGTACCAACTATTACTATATTAAATTCGTTATTTTTATTTTTCATTTTTTTGTGATTTAACGAAAACACAAGGATGATCGGCAATAATTACCGATACTTCGTCTTTTTCTAAAAACTCTTTTATTGTTTTTACCATTTCTTCCTGATTTGCTTGATCAATTGTCTTAACGTATTTTACGCCACAGGCCCTAACGATAGGTTCAATTTGGATACCATTAGAATTAGCTGGGGCTCCGGGATGAGGCTGGTGACCGGTCATAGCGGTTGTTTGGTTATTAAGAATAATAATTAACGGATTTGACTTGTTAAACACTGTGTTAATTAAAGCTGGAATACCGGCGTGAAAAAAAGAAGAATCGCCAACAAAGGTAATTAATTTTTGGCCTGTCGCTTTTTTAATCCCGTGAGCAATTCCTACTGAAGAGCCCATACAGGATAAATAATCTTGTAAATTGATTGGCGGATTTCCAAATAACATATAGCACCCAATTTCTCCGCCAAAAATTACTTGATTTACATCCACCGCTTTTTTAATCGCTGAAATAACTAACCAATAAGGACAACCGGGACAAAGTTGGGGGAAACGTTTTGGTGTATTAATTTTTAATTTTAAATTTTTAATTTTAAAATCCTTATTAATAAACTTAGCAACGGCTGAAATAACAATTTCTGGTTTCAACTCGCCGACTTCGGGCAATAATTTCTTACCAATGATTTCTAATTTACAATTTGCTTCATGGGCTAATTTTTGAACTTCTCTCTCTAAATAAGGCTCTAATTCTTCCACCACTAAAATTTTTTTAAGATTTTTAATAAAATTTTTAATTTTCTTTTCTGGCAAAGGATAAAAAAATCCTAATTTGAAAACAGGTATTTCTAAATTAAGTTCATTCAAAATTTCTTTAACATATAAATAAGAAATACCGGATGTTATAATTCCTAACCTCGAATTTTTAATTTCTAATTTTTGATTTTTAATTTTATTTATTGAACTTTTTTCAGAAAATTCTCTTATTTTTTCAATCTTATCCAAAAGTTCTTTTTTCATTTCCAAAACCCTCGGTGGTAAGGTAACAAATCGTTTAACATCTTTCACAAATTGCCCCGTTTGGACTTTTGAATTTTGACTTTTTAATTCATCGAATATAACCGGCATTTTTTGATGCGCCACTCTGGTAGTTGTTCTAATTATTACTGGAATTTTAAATTTTTCTGAGATTTGAAAAGCTAATTTTGTAAAATCTTTGCATTCTTGAGAATCGGCGGGCTCTAAAACTGGCAAATGGGCAGCTTCAGCTATAAAACGAGAGTTTTCCTCTGACTGTGCCGAGCTATGGCAAGAAGGATCGTCAGCCACAATAATTACTGTTGGTCCTTTTGATCCGGTATACGCAAAGGGTAATAAAGAATCTAAACAGACATTCAAACCAAAATTTTTCATCGCTACCAAAGTTTTCAATCCCGAAAAACTGGCTCCAATTCCCGCTTCCAAGGCTACTTTTTCATTGGTAGAAAACTCAAAATAAGGACCTTCGTAGCTTCGCTTCGAAGAACCTTGTTTCTCGCTTCGCTCAAAATAAACTCCAGCATCTTTGGCAATTTTAAAGAAGGTATTGCCGATTTCTGAAGCCGGCGTCCCGGGATAAGTCGAAACAAATTGAACACCCGCTTCCAGGGCGCCCCGAACAATCGCTTCGTTTCCTAATAAAATTACTTTTTGTGGTTTGTTTAATAAAATATTATCCATAAAACTATTCTACAGTTACGCTTTTAGCAAGATTGCGCGGTTTATCCACATCGTGACCAAGTAAAACAGCCATATAATAAGCAAATAACTGTAAAGGGATTACCGACAAAATTGGAGTTAACATTTCCAAAGTTTTTGGAATATAGATTACATCATCAACTATTTTTTTAATTTCTTCATTGCCTTCGGTAGCAATGGCAATAACCGGTCCTTTCCTCGCTTTTATTTCTTGAATATTGGAAATCATTTTTTCATAAACTGAATCCGATGGACAAATGGCAATAGTCGGAAAATTTTCATCAATCAAAGCTAAGGAACCGTGTTTTAATTCTCCGCCAGCTACTCCCTCGGCATGTAAATAAGATATCTCTTTTAATTTTAAAGCTCCTTCTAAAGCAATCGGGAAATTATATTTTCTGCCAATAAACCAGAAATTTTTGTAATCTTTGTATTTTTTTGCTAATTTTTCAATTTCGGGGGCTGATTTTAAAACTTCTCTAGCCAATTCTGGAAGCTTTGTCAGTTCAGATACTATTCTTTTTCCTATCACTAAAGCCATTTCTCTTTGTCGACCTAAATAAACAGCGAGAAGAGTTAATGTTGTTAACTGACCTAAAAATGCCTTCGTTGAAGCCACTGCTATTTCAGGGCCTGATCTCGTATAAACCCCGGCATCGGTCTCCCTAGTTTGAGTAGAACCAACAACATTAGTGATACCTAAGGTTAAAATTCCTTTTTCTCTCATTTCCCTTAAGGCAGCTAAAGTATCAGCAGTTTCTCCGGATTGAGAGATAAAAATGGCCGCTGTGTTTTTATCTACAATCGGTTTACGATAACGAATTTCAGAAGCAATATCAACTTCGGTAGGAATTCCAGCATACTCTTCCAACATATATTCTCCAACTCTGGCAGCATAATGAGCTGTTCCACAGGCAACTAAAATGAGGCGATTAATTTCTCTCAGCTTTTCTGAAATTGAAGTCAATCCTCCTAACTTCACTGAACCTTCTTCAATTATTAATCTTCCCCTAATGGCATTTTCAATTGCTTCCGGTTCCTCCATTATTTCTTTCAACATAAAGTGGGGATATCCTTTTTTTTGACTATCTTCTATTTCTATTTCTAATTCAATAGGTTCTCTGGTTAAAAATATTTTTTCTGAAGAAATAATGGCAATTTCGTTGTCTTCTAAAGTAATAATTTTTTTTGTATAAGGTAAAATTGCACTAGGATCTGAAGCTATAATATATTCCGTTCCATTAACGCCGATTATTAAAGGGCTAGAAAAACGGGCAGCTACTATTTTTTGCGGGTCCTCGCGGGAAATGGCGACAATAGCATAAGCTCCTTTAACTAATCTCAATGCTTTTTTTAGCGCTTCTTCTAAGTTACCTTCAAAAAATTTTTCAATTAAATGAGGGAGAACTTCAGTGTCTGTTTCTGAATTGAAATTATGCCCTTCTTTTATCAATTCATTTTTTAATTCTTTGTAATTTTCAATAATGCCATTATGGACTAAAAATATATTCTTTTTACAATCCCAGTGAGGATGGGCATTAGCTTCCGTAATCCCGCCGTGGGTTGCCCAGCGGGTGTGAAAAATAGAAGGCGTGCCGTTTAAATTTAAATCCTCTTCTTCAATTTTTTTTGCCAATGAATCTATTCTTCCAACGCTTTTTAAATAAAAAATTTCGTTTTTTTCTAAATTAAAAACGGCTAAACCTGCTGAATCATATCCTCTATATTCCAATCTTCTTAAAGCCTCTAAACCCAATTTTATATCATTATTTTTCCCGATATAGCCAACAATACCGCACATAATAAAAATTCAAAACTAAAGAGATTTAGTTTATACGACAATATTAATTAATTTTCTGGGGACGAAAATGACCTTTTTGATTTCTTTTCCCTCTATCCACTTTCTAACCTTTTCTCTTCCCAAAGTCAATTTTTTCGCTTCTTCTTCTGAAATATCTTTATCGGCTTCAATTTTATCTCTTACTTTACCGTTAATCTGAATAACTAATGTAATTTTTTCTTCTTGAATTAATTTTTGATTATATTTTGGCCAAGATTGATTGTGAATAGAGTTTGAATTTATGAATTTTGAATTATGAATGACATAATTTTGCCAAAGCTCTTCAGATAAGTGTGGAGCAAAAGGAGCTAATAGCTTAATGAGTAATTTCAAATTTCTAATTTCTAATGATGGTTGTTTTGACATTTCATTAACCAAAATCATTAAGGCGGAAATTGCTGTATTAAATCGGAAATTTTCTATATCTTCAGTTACTTTTTTAATAGTTTTATTTATTAAAGATTCAGTAATAGAAGTATGATTATTCTTTTCTTTAAATTTTAAATCTTCTGCAAGTTTCCAAATTTTTTGCAAAAAACGATAAACTCCTAAAACTCCCTTTGGATTCCATGGCCCGCCTTGATCATATGGGCCCATAAAACAAAGATACATTCTAATGGTATCAGCTCCATATTTATTGATTTCTTGATCAGGATCAATAACGTTCCCGCGGGATTTTGACATTTTTTGTCCATCGGGACCTAAAATAATGCCCTGATGTTTTAATCTCAAAAAGGGTTCGCCAAAATTTAAAAATCCTAAATCTCTTAAGGCTTTTACGAAGAATCTAGAATATAAAAGATGCATTACCGCATGTTCAGCGCCGCCCACATAAATATCAACGGGTAACCATTTTTTTATTTTTTCTTTTGAGGCAAATTTTTTATCGTTTTGAGGATCTGCATATCGCAAATAATACCAAGAAGAACAAATAAAAGTATCCATTGTGTCGGTTTCTCTTTCAGCTAATCCGCCACACTTTGGACATTTTGTATTAACAAACTCTTTAATTTTTGCCAATGGAGATTTTCCTTCTTTGGTTGGTAAATAATCTTTTACTTTTGGCAATAAAACTGGTAAATCTTTTTCCGGCACCGGCTGCCAACCACATTTTTGGCAAAAAATCATTGGAATGGGAGCCCCCCAATATCTTTGCCTCGAAATTAACCAATCACGAATCTTATAATGAATTGATTTTTTTGCCAGACCTCTTTTCTCTAACCATTCAACGATTCTTTCTTTTGCTGTTTGCGACTTCATTCCATTAAACCTTCCCGAATTTATTAAAATTCCTTCTTCTTCATAAGCTTTTTGAAAACTTCCGTTGGACATTAACAAAGAATTCTCTTGCAAAAATTTTTTATCCTCATTGAAGGACTGAATAACTTCTATCATTGGTAAATTATATTTTCTGGCAAAATCAAAATCTCTTTGATCATGACAAGGAACAGCCATCACCGCTCCCGTTCCATATGAAGATAGTACATAATCTGCTACAAAAACAGGAATTTCGCGGTTATTTACTGGATTAATAGCTTTTACGTCTTTTAATTCAATTCCTGTTTTTTCTTTTATCTCAGAAATTCTCTCTCTTTCGGTTTTCTTTTTTGAGTCTTGAATATATTTTTCAACAGATTTAAAATTTGAGATTTTAAGTTTAAAATTTTCGATAAAAGGGTGCTCCGGTGATAATACTAAATAGGTACAACCAAATAATGTATCAGGCCGAGTAGTAAAAACTTCGATTGAAAATTGAGAATTGGGAATTGGGAATTTTATCGTAGCGCCTTCTGATTTACCAATCCAATTTTTTTGCATTAATTTTGTTTTCTCTGGCCAATCAAGTTTATCAAGATCTTTTAATAATTCTTCTGCGTATTTGGTAATTTTGAAAAACCACTGTTCCACTTCTCTTTGTTCTACTTGAGTCTCGCAACGCCAACAAACTCCCCCCTCGGCTTGCTCATTAGCTAAAATAGAATTGCATTTTGGACACCAATTTGCCGGCGCCTTCTTTTTATAAGCTAAACCTTTTTTGTAAAATTGTAGAAACATCCACTGTGTCCATTTGTAATAATTTGGCGCGCAAGTGATAATTTCTCTTGACCAATCATAAATAGCGCCGATGGATTTTAATTGTTTCCGCATTTTTTTTATGTTGTTATATGTCCATTTTTGCGGATGAATTTTATGTAAAATAGCGGCATTTTCAGCTGGCAAACCAAAAGCATCAAAACCGATAGGCGACATTACGTTGTATCCTTGCATTCTTTTTAATCTTGCATAAACATCAGCGACGGCAAAATTATACCAATGCCCAATGTGAAGATTGCCCGAGGGATAAGGAAACATTACCAGATGATAAAAATTCTTTTTATTTTTAATCCTGTCAGGCGTTTTATAAATTTCGTTTTTTTCCCAAATCCTTTGCCACTTTTTATCTATTTTTTGTAAATTAAAATCATTCATTGCTTTTCTTAAATATTAAACAATTTTTTGGCGTTTTTAGTAGTAATTTCTGATATCTCTTTATAGTTTATTTTTTTAATTTTGGCAATTTTTTCAGCGATATATTTCACATATAAGGGTTCATTCCTACCTTCTGCTGGAGGCGGAGTTAAATACGGACAATCAGTTTCAACTAAAATTTTATCTAAAGGAGTTTTTTCAATTACCTCATCTAAGTTTAACTTAAAGATAATGCCATTAAACCCGAGATAAAAACCCATTGTAAGATATGTTTCGGCTTCCTGCCAATTTCCCGTAAAACAATGAATAACGCCCCGAATTGTTCTGTTGTTGTATTGTTGTAATGTTGTAATGAGGTCGTTGTGGGCGGCACGACAATGGAAAATTACCGGTAAATTAATTTCTTTTGCTAATTCTAATTGTTTTAAAAAAACTTCTTTCTGTTTATTTTTAAATTCCTCTAATTTAATTTTTGTTTTTGGACGATAGTAATAATCCAATCCGATTTCGCCAATGGCTACAACTTTTTTTGACTTGGCGAGTTCTTTGTATTTTTCATAATTGAACTCTTCATTTTTGGTTTGAAAGGCAATTTCTTCTTGGTCTAATTTTACCTTAAAAATTCCCTCAGCCAAATGAATTGGATGAAGGCCAATTGCGGCATAAACCCCTCGCTCGTATCTTTCGGCAATCTCCACCGCTCTTTTTGAGGTTGAATATTGTGAACCAACATTAATCATCAAAATATTATTCTCAAGAGACCGCTTAATTACTTCATCTACGTCATTTTTATAAGCATTAAAATTAAGGTGAGCATGAGTGTCAATAATCATAGCTTGCGATTAAAAATAAAAAATTATTTAATGCGAGGAAATAAAATTTCGCTTTTTTTGGTTTTTAATTGTTTTAAAATCTCTTCTGAAGTTTCAGGTAAAAATGGTTGAAGAAGTTTGGCAATGTTATCTAAAGAAAATAATAAATTATAAATTATAATTTTTAATTTTAAATTTTTAATTTTTAATAATTCCCATGGTTTTTCTTTTTCAATGTATTTATCGCAAAAACTAATTAATTCCCAAATTGAAATTAAGGCCTCGTTAAATTTAAATTCATTTAGCGCTTTTTTGTATTCTTTCTGAGTTTTGTCTATTTGGATTTTGAATTTTGGATTTATTTTGAAATTTGAATTTTTGATTTTAGATTTCTCGACCAGGGTTATCACCCGAGCAACCAAATTCCCCAATCCTTTAACCAAATCACTATTGTATCTCGCTTCAAATTTCTCATAAGTAAAATCGCCATCTTCAGTCGGAGGAATTTCTCTCAAAAGAAAATATCTTACCGCATCAGTTCCATATTTTTTAACTAATTCAAAGGGGTCAATCACATTACCTAGACTCTTTGACATTTTTTTACCGGAAACAGTGATATGACCGTGCACTAAAATATTTTTAGGTAAAGGCAAATTTAAAGAAAATAGTATGGCTGGCCAAATAGTGGCGTGAAATTTTAATATATCTTTTCCAATGCAATGGATGTTTGCTGGCCAAAATTTTTTAAAATTTTTACTAGAGGGATAACCCAAAGCAGAAAGATAATTCACCAAAGCGTCTGCCCATACATAAATTGTTTGGCTTTTATCGTGAGGTACGAAAATTCCCCATTTTAACTTTTCTGCCGGCCTTGAAAAACTTATATCTTCTAACCCCTGTTTTATAAAACTTAACATTTCATTTTTTCTTTTTTGGGGAATAATTTTAATTTCATCTTCTTTCAGTGCTTTTTCTATCTTTTTTTGGTATTTTGATAATTTAAAAAAGTAATTTTCCTCTTCAAAAATTTCTGGTTCTTTTTGATGGTTCGGACATTTGCCATTTATTAAATCTTTTTCTTTAGCAAATGCTTCGCAGCCTTCGCAATATAACCCTCGATATTTCTTTTTGTAAATATCTCCATTTTCTTTCAATTTTAGCCAAACCTTTTTAACTGTTGGCCAGTGACGTTTTCGATCAGTCGTTCTTATAAAATCATCGTTTGATAAATTTAAAATTCGTTTTAAATCTTCAAACTGTTTTGAAATTTTGTCACAAAATTCTTTTGGATTTTTTCCTTCTTCAGCCGCTTTTTTCGCTACTTTGGCGCCATGCTCATCCGTTCCTGTTAAATAAAAAGTTTCGTCACCTAGAAGCCGGTGATACCTTGATAAAACATCAGCTTGGACTATCTCTAAAGCAAACCCCAAATGGGGAGGAGCATTAGTATAAGCGATGCTGCTAGTAATATAAAATTTTTTCCTCTTTGTTAACATAAACCTAAAAGGAGGTTTTTCGCCTCCTTTTATTTTATCATAATTTTATTTTAATTGAAATTTATTTTTTATTTTGGACAACAACCACAAACTCGCCTTTTATTTTATCTTTTTTAATTTTTTTTATTACTTCTTTAATGGTTCCTCTATAAATTGTTTCAAATTTTTTAGTTAATTCTCTCGCTACCATTATTTTTAATTCGCTATTCCTGTTTTCTAATTCCTCTAATGTTCTTAAAATCCTATAAGGAGATTCATAAAAAATTATTGGATATTTTGAATTTATAATTTCTTCAAAAAATTTTTTTCTTTTATTTTTGTTTGGCGGAAATCCTAAAAATAAAAATCTATCCATAAAAAAACCTGAAACTGATGCAGCGGCAGTTAATGCTGAAGGGCCGGGGACAGGAACAATCATTAAATTACTGCATTGTTTGATTGCCAATTCAATTAGTTTCCCTCCGGGATCAGAAATACCCGGAGTACCAGCGTCAGAAACCAAGGCCAAATTTTTACCTTCTTTTAAAAGTTGAATGATATAATCTGTTTTTTGAATTTTTGAATGTTGATGGTAGCTTAAAGTTGGTGTTTTTATATTGTAATAATCTAACAATTTTCTTATTCTTCTTGTGTCTTCGCACAAAATCAAATCAACCTCCGATAAAATACGGAGGGCGCGCTTGGTAATGTCTTCTAAATTGCCAATGGGAGTAGCTAAAATATACAAATTAGCCATAAAAATAAGTTATAAAACAACGGTTTTTTCTGTTTGTTTCTTTTTTAAAAAATCTCTCATAAATTCAAAAATAATTCCAAAAAGAGGTATTGCCAAAATTGCTCCCAAAATGCCCCATAAAGTACCGCCGATGGCCACGGAAATTAAAACCAAAACAGGAGGTAAATTAACAAATTTTTTGGTTAATAAAGGAGTAATAATATTACCTTCAAGTTGCTGAATTAAAATAAAAATTAATATTACAAAAATTGCTCTTAAAAAATTTTCCATTGAAACAATAATAAAAATAATAATACCTGCAATCAAAGGTCCAGCAATAGGAACAAAATTGGTTACTGCCGCTAATAATCCTAAAGAAAAAGGATATTTCACATTAAAAAGTAAAAGGGCAATATAAGAAAGTAGTCCGACAAAAAACGCGCCTAAAATTCTTGAAAGAAACCAACCCGAAACTTTGTTTTGACATCTTTGCCAAAGAGCAAAAATATAGGCCTCATATTTTTTAGGAAAAAGCAAGCTTAAACTTTTTTCAATAGGTTTTTCTTCTAAAGAAAGGAAAATGGCAATGGTTAAAATAAAAATTGTTGATGCGATCCCGCCAAAAATTATGAAAATAGCGTTTAAGATATTACTCGCCATTTTTTCAATTTGCCCGCTAAAAAAGCTGACAAAATTTTCCAAATTTTCAAATGCTTGGACTTCTAATCCTTTTAAAAATGGAGAGATTTTTTCAAAATATAGGGGAAAATTTTTGGAAAAATCAGAAATTTCAAAAATAAACGTAGAGCTGGTTAGATAAATGAAAAAAGAAATAAATCCAAAAAATAAAAAATAAACAAAAATTGTTGCCAATAATCTAGGGATCCTTCTTTTTTGTAAAAAATCAATCGCTGGATTAAATAAAATAGAAATAATAAGAGCAAAAATAAACCAAACAACAATATCTCTAATTAAATAGAGAATATAAAAAGCAAAAATACCTACTCCTATTTTAAAAATTGTCTCCCAAGAAATATCTAAAATATGATTACCGTTCATCACTTATATCCGCATAAATCAGCCTTCATTCGCATAAATTAGCGAAAATAAAGTTTTTAACGCTGATTAATGCTGATTTTAGCCGATTAATGCTGATTAAATCTTCAATAATTTTTGAAATTGCCTTTTGTCTTTAAACGGTCCAACGAGAGCTAAATTTAACTTATCCGGTCTAAAGATTTCTCTTGCTACTTTAAGAATATCATCTTGACTAATTTTATCAATTCTTTGACATTCTTCTTCCGGGGTGGAAATTTTATTCTCTAAAATTTCTTGGGAACCAAAAAATGAAGCCCATGCGTCAGAAGTTTCCAGTCCTAATAAAATATGGCCTTTAATATTTTCTTTGGCTTTTTGGAGTTCTTTTTTTGATACCTTTTTTTCTTTAATTTTTTTATATTCTTTTAAAATAATTTTTATTGCTTCTTCAATTTTTTTATTATCAATTCCGGCATGAGTAACCAAATATCCCGAATCTGTATAGTTTTCATTAATTGTCCTAATATAATAAGCCAATCCCCTTTTTTCTCTGATTTCAATAAATAAACGGGAACTCATAATTCCACCCAAAAGATTGGCTAAAACCGCCAAGGGATATTTTTTTGGAGAAAAAAGATTAAAAGCCCTCACGCCTAGAGTTAAATGAGTTTGGTCGGTTTCTTTTGTGTGAATTAAAATTTGAGGAAATTTTTGTTTTTCAACGACCGGTTTTTTTAATAAATTTTTAATATGCTTAAATTTTCCAAAAAAATTATTAATTTTTTTTATAACCTCCTTTTCTTTAAAGTTGCCAGCTAAAGAAATCACAGTATTTTTTGAACCAAATTGTTTTTTAAAATAATTTAAAATATCTTTGCGAGAAATTTTTTCAATGATTTCTTTTTCACCGGCAATAGGCCAACCAGCCGGCTGATTACCATATAAAAGTTTTTCCCAAAGCTCTAAAACATATACTTGGGGTGTATCCAAATACATATTAATTTCTTCAATAATCGCTTTTTTTTCTTTTTCTATATCTTCTTCTCTAAAAAGAGGGTTAAAAATCATATCGGATAAAATATCGCAAGACAAGTCAAAGTGTTTTGAATCAATTTTAATCCAAAACCCCATCAGCTCTTTTCCAGTAAAGGCATTATATAATCCGCCGACCCTGTCCAACTCTTTGGCAATGTCTAAGGTTCTGGGTCTTTTTTTTGTTCCCCGAAAAGCCATGTGTTCTATCAAGTGAGAAATGCCATTAATTTCTTTTTTTTCATATTTTGAACCAGCTCCAACTAAAACTAAAAGAGTTACTGCCTGAGTGTTTGCCATGGGAAAAGTAATCACTCTTAATTTGTTTTTAAGAATAGTTTTATGAAACATAACTTTAATTTTCTAATTTTTCTTTCAAGAAATTAACTAAATTTTCTATTTTTATTCTTTCTTGCTGCATTGTGTCGCGGTCACGCACAGTAACATCATCTTTTTTTAAAGTTTCAAAATCAATAGTAATAGCGAAGGGAACGCCAATTTCATCTAATCTGCGGTATCTTCTACCAATTGAACCTAATTCATCATATTGACAAGTGAAATAAGGCTTTAAAATTTCATAAACTTCTTTTGCTTTTTTAACCAGTTCGGTTTTGTTTTTGACTAAAGGCAAAATGGCTACTTTTATAGGTGCTATTTTTTTATCTAATTTAAGTAAAACTTCCAATTCTTTTGTTGGTCTTGTGGTTTTTGTTCTGCCGCCAGAAATTTCTTGATAAGCGTCGCATAAAACAGCCAAAATCACTCTTTCTAACCCCATTGTTGGCTCTATCACATAGGGAAAATATTTCTTTTTCTTTTCTTCGTCAAAATAACTCAAATCTTGACCGGAAAATTGAGAATGTCTTTTTAAATCATAATCTGTTCTATTTGCTACTCCAGCTAATTCTGACCAGCCAAAAGGAAATTTATACTCAATATCAACCGTTCTTTTTGAATAATGGGCTAAGTTTTCTTTTGGATGCTCATATCTTCTCAGTTTCTCTTTTTTTATTCCTAAATCCAAAAAGAATTTTTCCCATTTTTCCAGCCATATATTAAAATATTTTTCATCTTCTTCTGGGGCAACAAAATACTCAATCTCGGCAATTTCAAATTCTCTTGTCCGAAAAATAAAATTACCGGTTGTAATCTCGTTCCTAAAAGCGCGGCCTACTTGAGCAATCCCAAAAGGAAGTTTAAGACGCATTGACTCTTGAACAAGCTTGAAATTGGTAAACATTGATTGAGCGGTTTCCGGTCGCAAGTAAGTAGTGTGAGCTTTATCTTCTATCGGCCCTAAAAAAGTTTTAAACATTAAATTAAATTGGCGAGGAGAAGTAAAATCTTTTCCTCCACATTGAGGACATTGATTTTTTTTCTCTGCTTTCCCCTTGCCAACAAAATAACCATCAGCTATAAAATCGGCTCTAAAACGTGAATGGCATTTTTTACATTCAACCAAGAAATCGTTAAAGTTTGTAACATGTCCGGAAGCTGACCAAACTTTAGGATGCATTAACACCGTTCCATCGATTAAGACAACACTTTCTTCTTCTTGAATAAATCTCTTTATCCATTCTAATTTAATGTTATTTTTTAAAAGAGTTCCCAAGGGACCAAAATCCCAAAGAGCCTCTACGCCTCCGTAAATTTCTGATGATTGAAAGATAAATCCACGCCGCTTAGATAAAGATATAATTTTTTGCATCAAATCTTCCATGTTTTATTTGTTTTTTATTTTATATTATTCTTCTCCCGCAGGAATAGATTTTAAAGTAGTATCAATAGCTGGGGCAACACTTCCTATAGATGAAAGCGTCCAAGTATCCTCGGCAGTTATTATCGTCTGTCCGATTAATTGAAAAATTTGAGCAGGTGAGGAATAATCTGGCGTAATGGCAATTTGAAAGTATAATTTTGGTCCTTCTGATAAAATTCCTGCTCCTGCTCCAACATCGCCAATCTCCCAAACAATCTCTCGCGACTGAGAATCAAAAGTAAAATGGGCATCCTCAGGAATAATTTTTCCAGTTAATTTAACCTGAGGGGGTAATATTGCCTTTGCTTTAACGTTTCTTAAATCATTAAAATAATTATCTACTTCCCAAACTATTGTATAGGTTGTGGTTTGACCGGTTTGGGGAGGAATGGGCCCTGTATTATTAAACCCTTCAAATTGTGCATATCCTTCTTGAAAAATTTGCAATTTTGAATTAATTTTGGTTATAAAATTTTCTTTAACCTGAGAGATGTAAACGCTGTTTTTAATAGTTGGATTTTTGTCTTGTGTTCCAGTAAAGGACATACTATCTTTCAGCTTTACCCAGAATTCAACGCTGCCTTCCTCTTGAGGAAGTAAAAGTTGTAATTTAGGAACTCTTTTCCAGTCAAAAACAATAGAATTGTCTCCTGGCTTAAAATCTCCTAATTCTGATTTTATACTTTCTAAATCAAAAGCTGACCCTTCTAAAGTTGTCACCAAAAATAAGTTTGTCATTGGTTCTTGACTAAGATTTTTAAAAAAAATTTCATAATGGAGATTATCTCCTAAATTAGCAATGTACTGAGGGTTTCCATTAATTATTTGAGAAATATATATAGCTGGTTGAGTAATAACTACTCCTCTAGTTATGTCTTTTAATAAAATAAATTCTCCTTCTTGCATTATTCCTAAACTTGCCTTAAAAAACTTTTGAGCGCCGATTTCGCCCCGAAGAATGCCCGAAATTTCAATGCGCCCTCCTTCAGTTTTGTTTAAAAGTGGAACTTCCCAGTCGATTTTATCCAAAGCTGTTGGCTTTGAGTCAATAAATTCAAACTCAGAGGGATACTCAATTTTTATCCTTAAATTTGAGAGAGGATAATCTGTGTTTGAAAAATAATTTATTTTAAAATTAATCGTCTTCCCTGATTCTATTTTTGAAGGAATATCAAGCTCAAAGGTTAAAGGAATTTTTTTAATAATTGTAGCGTGAACAGTATTAACTTCATAGCGTGCGTTTAAATTTTTTGGTTTAAAATTCAACCAGGCCTTTGCTTCTTTTACCTCATTTTCTTTTCCAAACAACCTTGCCTTAAACAGATATACTTTTTCCTGACCAGGATAAATTGGCTCTAAAGATATTTCTTTTCTTAAAAATTGTTCTCCTTCTACAATTGAATATTTAGGATATGCAAAAATCAATTTGGGTTCTTCTAATTTAAAATTGCCATTATTTTTATATTTTACGGTATATTCAACCTCTTGACCTAATTCTGTTTCATCGGGCCCTAAAATTTCTAATTTCAAAACTGATTTTGAATAAATATTTCTTTGATAATACCAAAATCCGACAATTCCTAAAATTATTCCAAAAATAATAAGAAAGAAAATAATTTTTTTACGCATATTTAAGGTTTAATAATTTAAGATTTTCAGAATTAATTTTAATTTTTTTTAAAGTTGACCAATCTCTTTTAAGAAAAAGTCTAATAATTTTAATCGTCTCTTGACTGATTTTTTTATCTCCTCTTTCTTTTTTAAAACAATTAGCACAAATTATCCCTCCTTCTTTATGGTTAAAGTAAAAATTTTTTGAATCTAAACTTTTATGACAAATAACGCATTTATATAATTCTGGTTTATATCCAAGAAAAGAAATAAGGTTCCAAAAAAAATAGTAATAAACAATTTCCAATTTCTCATTTTTAACCTCTGGAGTATTGACCAATTGAATCGTTTCAATTAAAATGTTCCAAATATTTTCATCTTTTTCCTGTTCTTTAATTAATTCATTAAAAACTTCAGAAATTTTATATGCAATTTTTAATCTTTTTAAATCTTTTCTAATGTTCTCAAATTTTTCAATAACCATTGCATCGGTCAAGGTTTTATAAACTCTGCCCTGGATAAACTCAATGTCTGATAAATAAAAGAGATTTATCCCTGCTCTCAGTTTTGATGAAATTTTTCTAATTGCCCTGCCTAAAATTTCTAATTTTCCGAAGTTTTTGGTATAAACCGTAAAAAGCTGATCGCTTTCTCCTCTATCTTCCTTTTTTAAAACAAAACATCGGCTTCTATAATGAATAAACATTTTATTTGCCAAATAATTGTTTTTTAAGGAAATTGTATTCTTTCATCTTTTGGTATTTAGCGGGACCTTGAGTTTTAGAAATTTCTATCTCGTAATCTTTAATGATACGGTATTTATCTTGAGATTTCAAATACTCTCCATATTTTTGTTTTAAGTTTGCTGCTATTTTGTTTATTTCAGACTTAGTAATATTACCATATCCGGGAACATAAGAAGATGGCGTTTTTATCATTTTTTTTGTCGCTTCATCAAATTTAAGCCAATCCTTTCCGCCAAAAATAGAAGCATCTGAAGGTGGAACTGGTTTTGGTTGACTTAGCTGATTGGAACCGCTGCTTCCGGGTTTTTGTAAAGGGGCTGGTTGAACCATATTTTTTATTTTCTTTTATTTTTTATATTTTTTATATTTTTTTAATGCCTATTTTTAAATTTTTGTCTTCGACCTTTATTGTTTTTTCAGCGCTAAAATTTTCATCTAAAATAAGGTCTTTAATTTTTGCTTCTTTTGTAATTATTTTTTTATTCTTTATCAGAAAATCATTTAATTCATTTTCTCCGGAAAAATAAACTAAAATCTTGTCCGTAGGTTTTAATCTTTTTTCTTTTCTGATTTCTTGAATATTGCGAATAATTTCTCTTATTATCCCTTCCTCTTTAAGCTCTGGAGTAATTTGCGTATCTAATTCTACTTCTCCCTTGATTTGAAAATCAAAAACCACCTCTTTAACGTTTACTTCGTCTTTTATTAAATTAATTAATTCTTTATTAATTTTTATTTTTTCGCTTTTAATTTTTAATTTTTGTAAAGGTTGACGAACTTTAATACCCGCTTTAACTCTTTCTCCTAAAGCTAAAGCAACAATTTCCCTTACTCTTTTCATTTTTTTCTCTAAATTATTATTGATTAATTTTCTGTTTGCCTTAGGCCAATCTTCTAAGTGCACCGATTTGAAAATTGAAAATTGAAAATTGAAAATTTTCTGATATATTTCTTCGCTTAAAAAGGGAATAAATGGAGAGGTTAGTTTGATTAAAACGATTAATACATATTTTAAAGTAATTGAAGCCTCATGAAGTTCTTTTTTGTTTTCAGGTTTTTGGAACCTTCTTCGTGATCTACGAATAAACCAAAGTGAAAGGTCATTAATAACAAAATTTTCAATCAATCTGGCGGCGCTGGTGATATCATATCTATCAAGAGTGTCGGTGACTTCAAGGATAAGATTGTTTAATTCAGATATTACCCATTTGTCTAATATATTTTGGGTTTTTGGAATTTGAGGTTTCTTTGAAATTTCTCTTTTTGAAACATATGTTTCAAAAAAAACATAACAATTCCATAATGTTAAAATAAATTTTCTTAAACTTTCCTCAATGTCTTTTTCTGAAAAAAGCTTTGAATCTCCGGGTTGATTAATAGTATAAAAATACCACCTAACAGCATCTATTCCGTACTTTTCGATAACATCCCATGGGTTCACTACATTTCCTTTAGATTTGGACATTTTTTCTCCTTTTTCGTCTAAAACATGACCTAATGAAATAACGTTTTTATAAGGAGTACCAAAGCCCAATAAAGTGGAAACAGCTAAAAGCGTATAAAACCATCCTCGAGTTTGGTCTATTGCTTCGGCAATATAATCGGCCGGGAATTGAACTCTATTGTCAATAAATTTTTGATTTTCAAACGGATAATGATGCTGGGCAAATGGCATTGAGCCAGAGTCAAACCAACAGTCAATTACTTCAGGAACTCTTTTCATTTTTGAATTACATTTTTGACAATAAAACTCAATATCATCAACATAAGGACGGTGAAGATCTAACTTCCCATCCTCGTCCAAAGGAAGCATTTTAAACTCCGTCTTCCTAAAGCTGCCTGTTTTAATAATTGATTCTCTATTTTTGCTTCTATATTCCAATGTTTTTTCTAAAGACCATCCTTTTAAAATGCTTTCTAAAATCGTTAATGGGAATTCATGAGAAACAATAACAATTTTTTTGTCTTGATATTTTTTATTAACTTCTTTTATAAAACTTATTAATCTTTTTCTAATATCAAGCAAACTTTCACCTCCTTTTGGCTTCGTTAAAATTATATTCTTTGATTGTATTAAATAATTCCAAATTAATTTTGGGTTCTTCCCGTTAAAGATGCCTACATTATATTCTCTTAATCTTTTATCAAAAATAATTTTCGCTCCTGTTTCTTTGGAAATAATTTCAGCTGTTTGTTTCGTTCTCAACAAATCAGAAGAAAAAATTAAGTCAATTTTATATTTTTTAATTTTTTGAGCAGAATTTTTCACCTCTTTTATCCCCTTTTTTGTTAAGGGAAAAGGATGTCTTTCCGGCCAGCAATTAGTAACATTTTTAACTTGTCTTAAAGAATGCCCATGGCGAAAGAGAAAATAACTATTGTTAGAAAATTTTTGAGAAAGTAGTTCTTTTAAAGAGCCGATAGTTTCAATTTTTTGACATTTTTTACATTGCCATATTGGTAAAGGCGTCCCCCAATATCTTTCTCTGGAAATTGCCCAATCCTTTATTTCTTTTAACCATTCGCCGAATCTGCCTTCTTTTAAATGAGAAGGAATCCAGTTAATTTTTTGATTATTATTAATTAATTCTTCTTTTACTTTCTGCATATTAATAAACCAACTCTCTTTTGCATAATACAAAAGAGGAGAGCTGCACCTCCAACAAAATGGGTAATCATGTTCGTAGTTTTCTTCTTTAAAAAGCAGGTTTCTTTTTTTTAAATCTTCAATAATATAATAATCGGCTGCCTTTACAAATAATCCTTCACCAGGAATTTTATGGCCTTTTATTATTGCGCCGTCTAAATCAACAGTGATTGGCATTGATAGAGATTCTTTTTTTCCTAAATTCATATCGTCTTCTCCAAAAGCAGGAGCAATGTGAACTATACCTGTCCCTTCCTCTATGGAAACAAAATCAGCCAAATAAACTTTAAAATTATTGTTTTTAAGTTTAACCGTTTCCCCATTAAGAACTGTTAATGAAGATTCATAAAGTTTTTCATAGGCAGCTCCTTTTAATTCTTTTCCTTTCATTTCTTCTAAAATTTCATATTTTTCTCCTAATATTTTTAATCTTTCTTTTGCTAAAATAAAAATTTCATTTCTATTTTTTATTAAAACTTTTGTGTATGTTATTTCTTTTCCTATTGCCAAAGCAACATTCGCTGGCAAGGTCCAAGGAGTAGTTGTCCAAACTAAAAAATAGGTGTTCGGTTTATTTTGAACGGGAAATTTAATATAAATTGAATTTTCTTTTACTGTTTTGTATCCTTGAGCCACTTCATGGCTTGACAAAGAAGTGCCACACCTAGGACAATGAGGAACTATTTTGTAATCTTTATACAATAACCCTTTCTGATAAATTTTTTTTAATATCCACCAAACTGATTCAATATAATTATTGTTATAGGTGATATAGGCATTTTCTGTATCAAGCCAAAAACCAATTCTTTTTGTTAAGCCCTCCCACTCTTTTTTATATTGCCAAACAGATGCTTTACATTTTTTGTTAAATTTATCAATGCCGTATTTTTCAATGTCTTTTTTATTTTTTAACCCCAATTTTTTTTCAATCTCTAGCTCAACGGGCAATCCATGCGTGTCCCAGCCGGCTTTCCTTTCCACCTTAAATCCTCGCATCGTCTTATAGCGACAAATAATATCTTTAAAAATACGGCTTAAAACGTGATGAATGCCTGGTTTGCCATTAGCTGTCGGCGGCCCTTCATAAAAAATAAAGTTTCGAGTCCTTTTTCTTTGTTCAATTGACTTCTCAAAAATCTTATTTCTCAGCCAAAACTTCAATATCTTTTTTTCTAATTTTGGAAAATTTATTTCCATAGATAATTCGTATGGGCACATTTGCATTTCGCAAGACCAAAGGCCAAGCAAACGCTATTCGCATGCTACATTTTCTCTGGTGTTGAAATGCCCATTATATTTAAAGTGTTATTTAGAACAGTCTTTGTAGCTAAAATCAATAACAAACGAGCTTCTTTTAAATTTTTATCTTCAGTTAAAACCCTACAATCTTGATAAAATTTATGGAAAGAATTAGCAAGCTCTAATGCATATTTAGGGATTCTTTGAACTTGATAATCTCTTGCTGTGTCTTCAATAATTTCTGGAAATCTAACTAGCTGTTTTATTAAAGCCAATTCGCTCGGATGGTTTAATAAGTCAAGATTTTTAGTTTTTGCCTGCTCCATAGAAAGACAAAGGCTTTCCTTCGGGGATTTTTGATTTTTGGTTTTTCTTAAGATCCCGCAAATTCGGGTATAAGCATATTGAATGTAATAAACAGGGTTTTTTTCACTTTGTTCTTTGGCTAAATCTAAATCAAATTCCATCTGAGAATCTAATGACTTTGTTAAATAAAAAAACCTGGCAACATCTAAACCAACTTCATTGATTAATTCTTCCAAGGTTATAATCTCGCCTTTTCTTTTTGACATTTTTCTGTTCTTTAGCCTGACTATTTGAGTTATTAAAATATCAAACTCCCCTTTGTATCCTAAAATTTCCATCACTGCTTTCATTCGAGGGATATGACCTTGATGATCGGCACCCCAAATATTAATTATTTTTTTAAACCCTCTTTCAATTTTATATTTGTGATAAGCAATGTCAGAAAGAAAATACGTCGGTTGTCCGTTTTCTTTTATTAAAACTTCGTCTTTTTGATTAAATTTAGAAAGGTCAAGCCACCAAGCTTCATCTTTTTTATAAATTAATTTTTTTTCTTTTAAAAATTCGTAAACTTTCTTTACGCGATTTTGGCGATAAATATTTTGTTCAAAAACCCAAAAGTCAAATTTTATTTTTAATTTTTCCTTTATAAACTTTCTTATGTCTCCTAGAATATTTTGAGATAAAAAATATCCAACATCGGTTTCGGATTTAATTTTTTTTAAATAAGGGTTCAATTTTTTGATTAGTTCTGCCAAGTATGCAGTTAAATAACTTGTTCCCTCGCCTAAGGCTGTTTTCCCTAATTCTTGAATCTGGTTATTGTTTTTTGCATCGTTAACATAGTATTCTCTGAAAACTTTATAACCAGCTTTTTCTAAAACGTTTGCCAAGACATCTCCAAAAAAAGCGCCCCGACCGTTGCCAATGTGTAAAGGCCCTGTTGGGTTAGCAGAAATGAATTCAATATTTGTTTTTTTGTTTTTCCCAATCTTTAACTCGCCAAACTTATCTTTTTGCTTTAAAATTTCTTTTAATTGTTTTTGCAAGTATTTTTTTGAAAGAAAAAAATTGATAAAATTGTTTTTTATTTCTACTTTCTCAAAAATATTTGATTTAATCCTACTTATAATTTCATGAGGATCTTTTTTGACAACTATTGCTAGGTTAGTATAATAATCACCAAATACATTCTTTGTTGGCCTCTCTATAATAATTTTAACTTTTTTTCTAACCGCTCTTTGAATTAAATTTTCAATTTCTTGCCTAACCATGTTTCTTTTAGTTTAACTTATTTTACTTAAAAAATAAAGTTTTTAATGGTAAAATTAACCAATGGAAATCTTATCTGAAAATAAAAAGGCCTATTTTAATTTTGATATTCTGGAAAAATTTGAAGCAGGAATTTCTTTAACCGGACAGGAGGTAAAATCAATAAAAACAAGAGGAGTTAACCTGGCTGGTTCTTATATCGTTGTTAAAAATGAAGAGGTTTTTTGGGTAGGAACAAGTATTTTTCCTTATCAGCCTAAAAATGCGCCTCCTGATTATCAGCCAGAAAGATGGCGAAAGCTCCTTTTAAAAAAATCAGAAATTAAATATTTAATTGGGAAATCTCAACAAAAAAACTTGACTTTAATACCATTAAAGATATATAATAAAAACGGAAAAATAAAACTTGAATTTGGTATAGCAAAAGGAAAGAAAGAGTTTAATAAAAAGGAGTTAATTAAAAAAAGAGAGGTAGAGAGAGAAATAAAAAGAGAGCTAAAATTAAGGGGATGAAAGGCATCGAGAAGAAATTGCTCTAAAATATGCGGGCGGAGCGGAAACTCCTAAACTTCCAAAAAAGAATAAGTGCCAACTTATTTCAAAAACAACCTGCTTTAGCCTACGCTTAAGGCAGGCGCTTTCTCGGCTGATTCTCGCTAGGCAAGAGAAAGTGTCAACTCTACTCTGTTAAATTTCCTTTATGGCTATTTACCAGAGTAAAGCGAGGTAGATAGTTCTTTTTAATCCTGAAAAGAACTATTGAAGTTTTTCAGGTTTAAGATATAGAGATTTTTGTCCAGCTTTAACTCTATGTCTATTTAAAAAACTGGACTATGTCTGTAGAAATATTTTAGAAAAATTTCTTCCACGCGGGTTCAATTCCCACCATCTCCACTTAATAAAATTTGATTAAAAAACCATTAATAAATAATCAAATAAGGGACAAAGAGGTAAGGGTAATAGATGAAAATGGAAAACAGTTGGGCGTGGTTTCGCTGGAAAAAGCGCTCCAAATGGCTAAGGAGCGCAATTTAGATTTAATCCGAGTTACAGAAAAGGTAACTCCTCCTGTCTGCAAAATAATGGATTATGGAAAATATCTTTATCGCGAAGAAAAAAAAGAAAAAGAAATAAAAAAACAAAAAGGAGGAGAAATTAAAGGAATAAGACTATCTTTTGCTATGTCTTCCCATGATTTAGAAATTAGAGCAAAACAGACTGAAAATTTTTTAAGAGAAGGGAATAAGATAAAAATTGAAATGATTTTAAAAGGGAGGGAAAAGGCGCATGAAGATTTTGCCCGAGAAAAAATAAAAAATTTTTTAGAAAATTTACAAAAATTAATTCCCGTCAAAATAGAAAAGGACTTAAAAAAAGAGTTTAAAGGATTTACAATGATAATTTCAAAATTATAAACATTATAAACATCCAAAAATATGAAAACAAGAAAAGCTATAACAAAACGTTTCAAGTTTACAAAAAGCGGAAAAATATTAAGAAGAATTAGCGGTATTAATCATTTTAGGGCGAAAAAAACAGGAAAAAAAATTAGAAAAATCCGGAAATGGGTTCCTGTTTCAAAATCGGAAGCAAAAAAAATAAAAAAATTATTAATTTTCTAAAACAATATGACAAGAGTAAAACGAGGTAAAATTGCCCATAAAAGAAGGAAAAATATATTAAAATATACCAAGGGTTTTCGCTGGGGAAGAAAATCAAAGTATCGCCAAGCAAAAGAGGCCTTATATCATGCTTGGAGATATGCTTTTAGAGATAGAAAAGCTAAAAAAAGAGACTTTAGAAAACTATGGCAAGCTCAGATTAATGCTGCCTGCAGACAGCAAGGAATTTCTTATTCAAAATTTATCGCCGGTTTAAAGAAAAACAAAATTGAACTTGATAGAAAAATTTTAGCCCAACTCGCCCAAAACCATCCTCAAATTTTTGAAAAAATAGTAGAGAAAGCGAAAAGTTAATTTTTGAAAAATTACCAAAAAAAGAAGCCAATTTAGAAAGTGGCTTTTTTTTAGAATTTATTTCATTTTTAATCAGGATCGTCTAAATCACAATCTACACAAAGGGTTTCTCGAGGAAGACAAATTGCATCAACAAGATCATCAATTGTGCTATACTCTAAACTATCTATTCCTAAAAACTTTATTCTATCTTCTATATTTGGCATGCGAGAGGCCAAAGTTTCTCCTTTTTTAGTCGTCTTGCCCCAAGGACAATGAGAGCGTAATTCAGGATTAGAAATTCTAAAGTGAATTTCTTTTATTCCTGCTCTTTTGAGTTTTGGCACTAAATTGGTTTGGGTCTGGGTGCCTCTCACAATAGAATCATCACAGACAACCATTGTTTTTCCTCTATAATCTTCTCCGCTTGATAATAATTTGATTTGGGCCTCTAAATTCCGTATCTCAGGACTGGAAGGAATATAACTTCTACCAGCATAAGGATATTTTAATAATGTTTCATCATAAAAAGGAATTTTCGATATTTTTCCTTCCATCATTTTCCGACAGAACTCTTGATGATAACCAATGGCATGAAATCTACCAGAATCCGGCACAGGCGTCACAATATCTGGTATAAAACCTCGTTCAATATCCTTAGAAGCCAATCTCGCTCCTAATCTTTTTCTTACTAAAGAAGCGGGAATTCCTTCAAAAACAGAATTGGCAAAGGAGGTATAAACCCATAGAAAACTACAAATCTTGATTATTTTACTTGGAATTTTATCTTTAGTCAGAAATTGGCCATTTTTTAGTAAAACAATCTCTCCTGGATCAAGGTCGCGGACTAATTTAAAACCTAAATTGCTAAACCCTGCTGATTCTGAAGCAGCAATCACTGCTCCTTCTTTTTTACCAATCACTAGCGGCCAATGCCCGGTAGAACCACGAATCGCATAGATTCCATCCTCTGTCAGAACTAAAAGCGAATAAGCACCTTGAATTTCTTTATCCATTTTCTTAATCCCATCCATAATATTATTTCCCTGAGCAATTAAATTACCAATTATTTCAATATCGTCTTCCCTTTCAAAAGTGTGACCAAAATTTTTAAAGCGTTCAACCAATTGGGAAAGATTAATCACGTTTCCGGAGAAACAAAGAGCCAATTTTCCTACTCGCGAATTAGTAAAATATGGCTCCCTCACTGCACCACAATAACCAACCCCTTCGGTTCCTTCAAGTCCTATCATATCATTGCTGAAAGTCGGTCTGAAAAGTCCACGGTGGGTACGAATTTTTATCGTTTCCCCATTATAAGTTCCTATTCCCGCATATTCTTCGCCAAGATGCTGTTGGTAAAAAGTGCCCCAAAACAAATCTTCTAAAAAGTTACCATTATAGATCTTTGAATCAATACTTAAGGCAACTAATCCTGCCATTTTAAAACCTCCTATATCTTTATTTTACTCGGATTGTCAAAGAACAACCCTCCGATTTTTAATTACCATGCCTTCTTTACAAAGTAAATACTCTTTCTTTTTTTCGCCTTTATTGTATCCTCCAATTTTACCATCTGACATTATTACTCGATGACAAGGAATTTTTTTATCTCTATTTTTCTTCAAAATATTGCCCACCGCCCGCCAGCCTTTTGGTTTCCCTGCCAATTCCGCGACTTCTTGATAAGTCAAAACTTTCCCTTTCGGAATTCTACTGACAACTTCATAAACTTTTTGTGAGAACGTCATTTGCTTTTTTAAGGATTTCTTTTGCATTATCAAAATTTAATTGTTTTAAAGCTTTATCATATTCTAACCATTTATACCCCATATGTTCGCCAGAAATCTTTATTTCTTTTTCTTTTGTTTCTCCTAAATAAAAAACGACTATTTTAAAAATTGTTTTTCCTTTCCATCTAAAAAAATATTTTACTGTCTCGCGAAATTTTGAAACCAGTTTTAAATCTTTTATTCCTGTTTCTTCGAAAATTTCCCTTCTCATTGCCCCTCCTTCTGTTTCTCCTTTTTCAACATGACCCTTTGGAAAATCCCAATAATCCCTTTCTGTCCGATGGGAGGCTCTAGGATAATGTAAAAGAAGATAAAAAGTTTTACCTTTTTCTTTTCTAAAAATTACTGCTCCAGCTGATTTTTCTACTGGCATATGTTATCTAAAAAATTTTAACAACTTCTCTATTGGTTGAGTATTTATAATATCTTCTTTTTCTGCCCAGCCCCTTCTTGCTTGGGCAATTCCAAATTCAATAAACCTCAATTGGTCTTTGTGATGGGCATCAGTATTAATTACCATTTTCACCCCGGCTTCTTTTGCCCGGCGGATATTTTGGTCATTCAAATCTAATCTTTCGGGATAAGAATTAATTTCCAAAATTGTTCCGGTTTCTTTTGCCGCTCTCAAAATTTTATCAAAGTCAATTTGATATTCATCTCTTCTTTTTAGTATTCTCCCAGTTGGATGGGAAATAATATCAACATTTGGATTCTTCATTGCATTTATAATTCTCTCTGTCATTTTTTCCTTTGGCATTTTAAAATTGGAGTGAACTCCGGCAATAACAAAATCCAATTTTTTTAAGGCCTCATCTTTAATATCAATTGTTCCATCATTTAAGATATTTGCCTCGCAGCCCTTCAAAATTTTCAATTTACAATTTCCAATTTTCAATTTTTGATTTAATCTATCAATTGCCTTATCTCTTTGTTCTAACCGTTTCTCATCTAATCCGTGTTCAATTTTTAAAAATTTTGTGTGACTGGCAATTCCTAAATATTCATAACCCATTTTTTGAGCTATTTCTGCCATTTCCTCAATTGAATTTGCTCCACCATCCCATCTCCCAGCCCATTTTATATGGCAATGTAAATCTCCTTTGATGTCTTCATAGCCAATTATTTTTGGCAATTGATGTTTTAATGCCGCCTCAATCTCCCCCTGATTTTCTCTCATTTCTGGCGGCATCCAATCCATTCCTAATTTTTCATAAATTTCTTTTTCGTTTTTCCCAGCGATCATTTTGGCCCCCTTAAAAAGCCCGTATTCTGAAAGTTTTAACCTTTTATCAATTGCAATTTTCCGCAAAACAATATTGTGTTCTTTTGATCCGGTAAAGTATTGCAAGGCAGAACCATAACTTTTCTTTGACACCACTCTGATGTCCATATCAAATTCTTCTTTCATTCTTACCGATGCCTTGGTTGTACCTTTCCCCCATACCTTTACAATACCGGGCAAAGAAACAAAAAAATCCATTACTTTTTCTGGATTTTTAGATACAACTAAAAAATCAACGTCACCAATTGTTTCTTTCATTCTTCTAATAGATCCACAATAATCAATTTTTTCCACCTCTTTTAAGGATTTTAATCTTGCGTAGACTTCTTTCACTCTCGGCAAAATCTCACCTAATAAAAATCTACCTTTTGACCTTTTCAAGAATTCAATTCCTTCTAAAATATTTTTTTCAGTTTTCTCTCCAAATCCAAATAAAGGAGCAATTTTGTGGGCTTTAACTGCCATTTCCAGATCTTTTAAATTTCTAATCCCCAATTTTTGGTATAAAACCTTAACTTTTTTTGGCCCCAAACCCTCAACCGCAGTTATTTCTTCTATTTTCACAGGAGTTTTTTTCTTTAACTGTTCATAATATTTAATTTTTCCGGTTTTCAAATATTCTTCAATTTTCTCAGCAATGCTTTCCCCTACGCCCGGAATTTCTTTTAATGCCTTTAAGCCACCTTTTTTATAAATTTCTTCTATATCTTCTTCTAGTGTTTCCAAAGTAATCGCTGCCTTCTCGTAAGCGTAAGGTTTGAATTGGACTCCTTCCATCTCAAGATAATTTGCTGTCTCATAAAATATCTTAGCGAGTTCTTGGTTTTTCATAAAAAATTTTACCTGCCCGTATAACCCCGGAGGGACTTTTACGGTGAATATTTTTTGATTTTTTATAAAACTTTCTCACGAGAAGATAGCTCTTCTTTGGAAAAAAGTTGGTGGCGAATTGAAAACAAAATTGAAGAAGCCAACAAGCCAAAAAAGGTCACTAAAACAAAAATTGTCTTAAATCCTAAAATTGAAGCAATAATTCCGCCAAGGGCAGCAGAAAAACCAGCAGCAAAACCAATGCCAGTGCTTTCAACGCTCCAAGAAAAAGCTTCCCATCCGACGTCAATATGGCGCGTAAAAATACCAGACCAAGTAGGAACGACGCAGGCCATAGCTAGTCCGCGAATGGCTTCAAGGAAAAAAATTTGTTCAATTCTTGTTGAAAAAAAATAGCCTAACGGAATTAAATTTGCTAAATACATGCCGCCAATCAAAAAATAAAAATCATCTTTTTCGCCCTTTTTGAGGTCAAGATAATGAGCAATAAACGGCTGAAAGATTGATTTTGTAAACCAATAAGTAGCAACAACAAAACCTACCATTGCTAATGACCCGCCCTTTATTTGACGAGTTAAAAAAATGGCAAAAATAGGACCAATTAAACCCCAGGCGGATTGAAGCAAAAAATCAGAGAGAATAAGATTCTTAATTATTTTTTTCATTTTTTAATAAGATTGGCAAAATGTTCTATTTTTTTGAATATTCTATTTTTTATTATTATAATGCTAAAATGAAATAAAAAAATAATTCCAGTTAAAGCAATTATTAAATCAGCTCCTCTAATAATCATTGTAAAAGCAGTAGCTATAGAAAAACCTAAATTCAAATAACTAAAAGCGAATGTCTGAATCGCCTCATGAGACCCTAAGGCAGTAGGGATAGGTATTATTGTTGCTAAATAACTAAAACCAAGAATTGACAAAGCTGTTAAGGCATTGATGTTTTTGCCTAAAAAAAATATTAAAATCCAAGCTCTTGCATACATTATACTTGTCCTTAAAAATGAAAGAAAAATTGCGTTCCACATTGGAGCTTTTTTAAAATGGAAAAAATTAAAAATTTCTTTTTCAACTTCTAATGGTTGGCTATCTAAGTTACCATTAAAAATTTTACCAATAGTTTTTGCAATACTTTCTTTTTTAAAAGCTTTGAAATAAAAAAAAGAAAGAAAGCCAATAAAAATTAAAATTATACTTCCAAAAATTAATAAAATATTTTTAGAAGGAAGGCCAATTTTGTAAAGAAAAAATAAACTACCAAAAAAAATAACTATTAAATTTGTAGTCCACTCTAAAATCCTGTCTATAATCACTGAGGTCATACCTTTTGTCCAAGAGGTTGAGTATTTTTCTTTAAGAGAATAAACTCTAAAGGTCTCGCCGGCCCAAACTAAAATAGGCGCCAAAAACATTAAAGAAAAACCACCTAAATAGGGGCTAAGAAGTTCTTTTAAGCCAAGATTTATTTCTTCTCCTCTTAAAATTTCTTTCCATTTCCAAGTTCCAATTAAAACTATTAAAACGCTTAAAATAAAAATAATTATTCCTTGCCACCCAAATAATCCTGACAACGCCCTTCCTATTTCTTGCCATCCAACGATTTTCCCTACCCACCAAAAAATTCCAATTCCAACTAAAAAAGAAATAAAAAAAAGGAAAAGTTTCCTTATCATAAAATCTATTTTTTTACCGCTTTTTTATTTAGGTCTTCTAAAAATTTATCTAAATCAACTTGATGAAGATTTGCCGCTTCTTCAATTGTTTCAGGCGCAGCCATTGGACACCCAACACATCCTAATCCGTATTCTAAAAAAACAAAGGCGGTTTCGGGGTATTTTTTAATAACCTCGGAAATTTTCATCTCCTTGGTTATTTTTAAATGATTTTTCATACTCTTATTATATACTTTATTGAGCTAAAAAACAAAACCCCTCTCACGAGGGGTTTTGTTTTTTTATAATCTATTGAACCGCATTAAATGCATTTACCAATCCCCAGCCATAAAGGTTGTCAAATCCTGAATTGCCCAGATTAGTAGCTTTTTCTTGTAGTTTTTTCTGTACTTCATCCGGGTCCCATTTGCCATTAGAATTCGTGTCATAAGAACCAACCGGAGTGTTTAACACGAGCGCAGCAGCGCCTGTAACATGAGGGGTAGCCATTGAAGTTCCAGAAAGAGTGGCATAGCCGGTGCCTTTATAAGTGGAATAAATATCCACGCCTGGAGCAGCTAAATCAACTTCCGGACCGCGTGAAGACCAAGAAGCAATTTGATCCTTCCGATCAGTGGCAGAAACAGCAATTACCTCTGAATATTTTGCCGGATAACTAACAGTATTATCTCCAGGCCCATTATTTCCAGCAGCTGCTACTATTACAATACCAGCATTTTTAGCAGCAATAATTGCCTCGTGAAATGACTGAATATCCGAAGTTGTCCCTAAACTCAAATTAATTACTTGTAATTTCTTCTCAATTGCCCACTGAATACCCTCAATCACATCTGAAAGATAACCTGAACCGCTGGCATTCAAAACCTTAATGGCATAAAGATCAATATTTGGACCGACACCCACCACCCCAATTGTATTATTAAGAGCGGCAACAATTCCAGCAACATGAGAACCATGACCATTGTCGTCGTTCCAGCTTTTACGAGGATTAATCGTGTTAACTCCACCTTTTATGTTTGCCACCAAATCAGGATGAGTGTTGGATATACCAGTATCAATAATGCCAACCTTAATTGGATCAGCTGTATTGCCAGATGGCCAAACCAGCTCAGCATCTATTCGATCAATTCCCCAAGGCAGAGTTTGAGTTGCCTGAGAAAATATTTTGTTTGTTTTTACGTCTCTAACAAGCGCCTCAACCACCACATCATCATCAATTCTTAAAACTTCAGTTTCTTTGGCTAAATTTTTTTCAGCCCGGGAAGATAGTTTAACTACCTTTCCTCTAATTAACCCCAAATCTTTAATTTTTTCTCCGCCAAACTTATTAATTAAAAAATCCTGATTTTCTTCATTAACTCCGGGTTTAAAAACCACAATCTTTCTGGCTACCGGCTCTGGCTTTGCCTGAGAAACCAAAGCTACGCCAACTAAGCTTAAAACTATCCCC
>Ga0272448_1000666_pt1 | contig 51018 bp, 45 predicted proteins | sample YNPCB0191_FD_202220 | JGI IMG/M metagenome (GOLD analysis project Ga0272448, IMG submission 202220) | Hot spring sediment microbial communities from Yellowstone National Park, WY, United States - YNP-CB-019-1 | ecosystem: Environmental > Aquatic > Thermal springs > Hot (42-90C) > Sediment... | reverse complement strand
CAAATCCATTCAATCCTGTAACCAAGATTAGTTTTGATATACCAAAGCAAGGGTTAGTGACATTGAAGATATATGATGTGCTTGGTAGAGAAGTAAGAACGCTTGTGAATGAAGTAAAGAATGCAGGTAGTTACACAATTGATTTCAATGCAGCAGATCTTTCAAGTGGAGTGTACTTCTACAAGCTTGAAGTCAATGGTTTCAGTGATGTAAAGAGAATGATGTTGATAAAGTAAGATATATTTAGATAGTAATTATTAGTAGCCCTGTGTGAAGAACGCAGGGCTACTTTTTTTATGATATAATTTATTTACTGCGAATTATAAAGGGAAAATTTTTCAGTATTTTTAGGTATCAAACCACAGCTGTCCAAAATAAAAATGGAACTGAAATAAAACATTAAAAACTATTCAAATTGGACAGTTTTTTCTTTATTTTGTTCTTATTCTTAAATCAATCCTCCTTAATCATTTTTTTATTTCTCTGTCCTTTCTTCCCCTATTTCAACGTTTTGGACAGATGTGAGTATATAAATTAAAGTGAACAAAAAAAAACTTGATTTTTTTGTTATATACTTGTATATTACTGAAAGCTTAATGGCTTATTTATTTAATTAAAAATAAAGGGAGAAAAATTTATGAAGAAAAAAAACTTTCTTATTGTAATGGTAGCAGTTCTGTTTGTAAGTGTCTTCAGCATTGGATTTTATTTTGATGGAGACCCGAATGCAGATGTTGCTCCTTTTGTAACATCAATCAATCCCAGCACTGCTGATACAATACCACCAGGTGGATTCCCCTATGCAACATTATTCAATTTCAATTATCAGACTGTTCCTGGTATGAATGGTGGTACAGTGGGTGCTATGTTCTTTGGCGGTAAATATTATTTCAATCGATGGAATGGAACTACAGTGTACCGTTATAACAACAACGGTCCCGGTGGAGGTCCTGGAACACTTGCTGACTCTTTGACTTACATCGGTAGCTGTCGGGATCTTGCCACAGATGGTGTTTTTATCTATGGTGGAACTGCATCAACAACACTTTACAGGTTTGATCCAAACACTATGGCAACACTTAAAACCTTTACATTGGCTGGTGGAGCAACAAGAGCTCTTGCGTGGGATCCTAACAGAAAGGGCTTCTGGAACACCAACTTTAGTGGTAATATTTTCTTCCACGATACCAATGGAGTGCTTGTAACACAAATAACTTCAACTTTAGCAGGGAAGTATGGTCTTGGGTTTGATTCAACAACTTCTCAAGATTCGGCATTCCTCTGGGTATGGAATCAAGGATCAAGTAGTACCACTAATGAATTGTATAAGATTCATATACAGTCAGGAACTGTTAAGGAAACATATATTTTTACTCTTACGGGAGCCAGTATAGGTATAGCAGGTGGTGCAGAAGTAATTGCTAATGTAGTTCCAAACAAACTTGTATTACTCTTAAACTATCAAAACTTTGCTTTGGTTGGATACAATCTGAAGAATCTTACAGTTACACCTCCAAGCTGGTCTGAACAAAACTCAGGCTTAACAACTGCCCTTTATTCAGTTTCAGCAGTTGATGATAACGTAGCATGGGTATGTGGTGCTGGTGGTAAAGTTTTGAGAACAACAAACAAAGGTCAAAACTGGCTAGATGCAAGTGGTAATCTGCCTGCAACAACAGATATGTATAATATCTGGGGTATTGATGCTAATACAGCACTTGTAACTGGTTCACCTGCTGCTGGTTCATATATGTGGAGAACTACAAATGGTGGTGCAAACTGGACACAAGTGTTCTTTGAATCAGGTGGCTTTGGTGATGGTATCTGGATGACTTCTGCAACTAATGGCTTCTTCTATGGTGATCCTGTAGGTGGTAGATGGTCATTATGGAAAACTTCCAATGGTGGTGTAAACTGGGATTCAACAGGACTTTATGTACCATCAGGTAGTCTGGCAGGCTGGAATAATGCTATTTTTGGTTTAGGTACTTATTTATACTTTGGTACAAATGGTACCAGTTTGTATGTTTCTTCTAATAACGGAACAACCTGGTTTACACAAACAACACCTGCAGTTAACCAGTATGCAATATGGTTTAATAATGCTTCAGTTGGTCTTGCTGGTGGTGCTAACCTCTATGTCACAACCAATGGTGGAAGCAACTGGGCTACTATGACAGCTCCAGGTACAGGAAACATCAGTGGTATATGTGGTACTGGTAATGAATGGTGGTTTACAAGACAGGCAACTTCAGTTTACTATACCTCAAATAATGGAACAAACTGGACGACACAATATACAGCACCTGCTGGTAGTTTCTACCACCTAACAAAGGCAAGATCTGGCTCTACACTCTGGGGTGTTAGAAGTAATGGTGGTATCTCAAGATATGGAACACCAATCACAGGTGTGAATAACATTAGTTCCACTGTTCCTGAAAATTATTCTTTGTCACAAAATTATCCAAATCCTTTCAACCCCGTAACAAAGATTAATTTTGCACTGCCAAAAGCAGGATATGTTACACTTAAAGTTTATGATGTGCTCGGTAGAGAAGTTACCACTCTTGTTAATGGTAATTATAATGCAGGAACTTACACTGTTGATTTCAACGCTGCAAATCTTGCAAGCGGAATGTATTTCTATAAACTTGAAGTCAATGGCTTTAGTTCTGTGAAGAAGATGATGCTTATTAAGTAAGAGTCTAAAGATACTTTGCTTTATAGAGTCCCTTTGGCTGAAGAAGTCAAAGGGACTTTTTATTTATTTGCGAGAAAGTTATTTTTAAATACCTTTCAAACCAAAAATGTATTGTTTATGAACAAACTCACTTTAAAACAACTGATAAATGAAAAAAAAATTGAAGGAAAAAAGGTTTTAGTAAGAGTGGATTTCAACGTTCCACTTGATGAAAACCGAAAAATCACTGATACAAGACGTATTGATGAAACTATTCCTACAATTAATGCAATTATAGAAAACGGAGGCATACCAATTTTAATGAGCCATCTTGGACGCCCGAAAGGGGAAAAAAATCTCCAATATTCTCTTGATGTGGTTGCTAAATATCTATCTGAGAAGTTTCCATCTAAAGTTTATTTCAGTGAAGATTGTATTGCTAACTCAAATGTAGAGTTGATAAAGTCATTAAAACAAGGAGAATTATTACTACTTGAAAATTTAAGGTTCTATAAAGAAGAGGAAAAGAATGACCCGGAATTCGCCAAGAAATTAGCTTCATACGGAGATATTTTTATTAACGATGCTTTTGGTACTGCTCACAGAGCTCACGCATCAACAGAAGGAGTTACTCACTATATAAATATTTGTGCAGCTGGTTTTCTGATGGAAAAAGAATTAACCTATCTTTCACGTGCTATTATCAACCCTGAAAGACCATTGTGTGCGATTTTAGGTGGCTCGAAAATTTCAGGGAAGATTGATGTGCTTGAAAATCTTCTTCAGGTAGCTGATACTATTTTAATTGGTGGTGGAATGATGTTTACATTTTACAAAGCATTAGGTTATGAAATAGGCAATTCTATTCTTGAGGAAGACAGAATTGATATGGCAAAAAATGTTATTGATAAGGCTGTCGGAAAAGGAAAAAAATTATTACTACCTGAAGATGTTTTGATTGCTGATAAGCTACAATCAGGTGCGCAAACTAAAGTGGTAGAGAAAAATAAAATTATTGGTGATTATGCAGGCTGGATTGGTGTTGATATTGGTCCGAAAACAATTTCAATTTTCAGAGATGAGATTTTAAAATCAAAAACAGTTGTATGGAATGGACCAATGGGAGTCTTTGAAATTGATGATTTTTCAAAAGGTACATTTGAAATAGCCCATGCACTTGCTGAAGCAACAGAAAAAGGTAGTACTACGATTGTTGGAGGTGGAGATTCTGCAGCCGCAATTACGAAAGTTGGCTTGGACAAGAAAGTAAGTCACGTTTCTACAGGTGGAGGAGCATCTCTGGAATTTCTTGAAGGTAAAACATTACCCGGTGTTGCAGCTTTAACAGATGTTTAATAGTTTAAGTTTTCAGAAAAAAAAGAGACAGAGTTATGAATCTCTGTCTCTTTTTTAATAATTAAACTTATTCTAAGGTTTTATTTATCCACTATAGCAGCAGTAAATTCACCTTCACAAACGAGTTCACCACCAACATACCCTTTGTATGCTTTACCGGCAAGTTTACACAAATTAAATTTAAAACTTAGCACTTCCATCTCGAAAATCAATTGATCTCCGGGAATTACAGGTTTTCTAAATTTAACTTTATCTATTCCTGCAAAGTATGCAATTTTATTTTGATGATCCTCAATTAAATTTACCAGAAGAATACTACCACACTGTACCATTGCTTCAACAATTAAAACACCCGGCATAATGGGTTTATGCGGAAAATGTCCTTGAAAGAAAGGCTCATTAATGGTAACATTTTTCAAACCGATAATTTTTTTATCCTCTATAATCTCAATAATCCTATCAACTAAAAGAAAAGGATATCTATGAGGCATAATTTTAAGAATAGCATCAATATCAAATAGGTAATTACCCGTTTTCATCAACTGGTATTTCTTTACAACTTTGTTTTGTAGGTAGAGTTTTCTCAACATCTTTGTAAACTCAACATTTGCTCTGTGACCCGGTCTTGCGGCAAGAATTTGTCCTTTAATTGGAGCACCTATAAGTGCAAGGTCACCAATTAAATCAAGTAATTTATGTCTTGCCGGTTCGTTCTTAAATCTTAGAGGAGTGTTATTAAGTATTCCATTACCGAGAACTACATCGTCACCAAGTCCTAACTTCTTTTTGAGTTCGGCAAAGGACTCTTCAGTGAATTCTCTATCAACAATTACAATAGCATTATTTATATTCCCACCTTTTATCAAGCCCTGTTCCTTTAGCATTTCTATTTCCTTAAGAAAACTAAATGTTCGGGCAGGAGCAAACTCGGTAGCAAATTCTTTTTGAAGACTGAACAGCCCTGAATGCTGTACACCAAGAGCAGGGTTATTATAATCAATCATCAGAGTAATTCTGAAATCATTTTTCAGAGGTAATGCAACAATATCAATATTATTTTTTTCATCGTGATAATGAACTGTATCTTCAATTACAAGATAATCTCTGCTTGCTTCCTGTTCTACGATACCAGCAGAGATAAGAGCATCGACATAATCTTTTGCACTGCCATCCATTACAGGGGGTTCATTAGTATTTAGTTCAACAATAATATTATCTATTTCACACCCCATAATAGCTGCAAGAACATGCTCAACAGTATGAACTTCAACACCGTTAAGACCAATTGTTGTACCCCTTTCAATATCAATTACGTGGTCAATATCAGCAGGTATTTCAGGGGAGTTTTCAAGATCACTTCTCCTGAACTTTATTCCATAATTTTCAGGTGCAGGAATAAATTTCATTACAGATTCATTACCTGTATGGAGTCCAATTCCGGAAAGTGATACTTCTCGGGAAATTGTTCTTTGTTTTTCTAACATTTATTCACCTTTGATTAATTTATTAATTTTATTTCTTAAATCATCAAGTTGATTAATCAAAGCTTCACGCTTTAAGTCTTCTGAAGCAGGTTTTGCACGATAGCCTGTATATAAACCGGGTTTATCAATTGATTTAGAAACTCCTACGGAAGCACCTATTATAACATCATCACAAATTGTAATATGTCCTACAATTCCACTCTGTCCGCCAATCATACAACGTTTTCCAATTTTTGTTGAACCTGCAATTCCTACCTGAGATGCAATAACTGTATCTTCATCAATAAAAACGTTATGTGCAATTTGAATCTGATTGTCTAATTTTACACCGCGGCATATTTTTGTTTCTCCAACTGTTGCTCTATCAATAGTACAGTTACTTCCTATTTCTACATCATCATCAATTGAGACTATCCCAACCTGAGGAATTTTCTTATAAGTCCCATCTTCCTGTTTAGCAAATCCAAACCCATCAGAACCAATAACCGTTCCTGAATGTATGATTACATTATTACCTATCCGACATCCTTTATAAATACTAACGTTACTATGAATAACGCAGTTATTTCCAATTGTAACATTATCGCCAATTGTCGTATTTGCAAAGATTTTTGTTTGATTTCCAATTTTAACATCGTTACCTATAAAGACAAAGTCTTCTATATAAACATCATCACCTGTTACTGAATTTTCGCCAATATGACAATTTGATGATATTCCTATAAGCCCGGTAGTATTGTCTTTTTCAAAAAGTTCAAGAAGTGAAACAAAAGCAAGATATGGATCTTTTACTCTGATAACCGCAATATCATCTCTCTGCTCTGGAATCTTGAACTCTTTTGAAATTAGTATTGCTCCGGCGTGTGTTGTTTTAAAAAATTTTTCATATAATGGATTGGAAATGAAAGTTATTTCATCTGGAGTAGCTGTTTCGATTTTTCCTGCTCGAACAATATCTGGGTTTAGCCCGTAAGATTCAAGATTTCCTGAAACATATTCTGCAATATCAGAAACTTTCATTTTAGTATTTTCCTTCAATGGCTTTTTGAACTTTTAAAGTCAGATCATATTTTTCGTTAACATAAAGTAATAAAATATCACTGTTCCTATCAAAAACAAAATCGTAATTTTCTTTCGTAGCAACTGTTTCAATGGCTTTAAAAATTCTATCCTGTACAGGTCTCATAAATTCCATCTGTTTTTGATAATATTCCCCGTTTTCCCCAAATTTTTGTGTTTTAAAATTGCTAATAGATGTTTCGAGATTTGAAATATTTTTTTCAATTTGTTCCCGATATTGATCCGTCAGTATCAGTTTTTTCTTTTCGTAATCATCTTTCATCTTTTTTAAGCTATCCTGTAGTGTTGCAAGTTCTGTTTGCCATTGAGAAACGAGGTTATCTAATTTCTGCTTGGCATCCCGTGCTTCCTGTAAGTTATCAATAATTTTCTTAGAATCTATATATCCAATTTTAACCTGAGAAAAGACGGGTGATGAAATAAAATAAATTAGAAAAGATGATATTATAAGGATAAAATACTTTTTCAATCCTTTAACTATTTAAGTTTATCAAGAACTTTAAAAGTTATATCGAGTTCTTTATCTCCGTATATAATAACATCATCAGTTTTACTCAAAACGATGTTTATTTTCATTTCCTTTGCAACATCTTCAACGGTTTTGTTCATTTTATCAATTAATGGTTTAAGCAATTCATTTTGCTTCTGGTAAAGATCATTTTGAATCTTTTGTTTATAAAGACTATATGCCTCATCAAGATTCTGCAACTCTTTTTGCAATTCACCTATTTCGTCTTCAAGGTTTTTGATATCCTCTTCTTTTTTAACTTTTCCGGATTTTACAAGCTCCTGTGCTTCTTCATATCGTTTTTTAAAAGCTTCTGCTTTGCTCTTTATTTCACTTTCCTTTGTGGAAAGTGTATCGGCATACAGCTTTGCATAGTTTGAATATTCCTCTTCAACTTTTTTATATTCAGGCATCTGCTTAATTACAACATCTTTACTTACATAAGCAATCTTTGTTTGAGCCGAAATGTTGCTCTGAACTATCAAAAATGATAGAAAAACGAATACAATGATTTTTAAGTGTTTCAAGTTTGTTTCCTTTCTTATTAAATTAACTAATTAAATTAAAATCCTCTACCAAATTGGAAATGAAAAAGCCATTTAGGATCAAGGTTTTGAACTTTTATTCTATCAAATCCGTAACCGAAGTCAAAACCTATTAACCCAACAGCAGGCAAAAATAATCTTACCCCGAAACCTACCGACCTGTTAAGATCAAAAGGGTCTGTTTTGTTTATATCAGCCCACACATTTCCTGCTTCAGCAAAAGCAAGTACAAAAATTGGAAATGGATCAAGTGAAAGTGGATATCTTAATTCCCCAGAATATTTAACAGCAACTTTACCACCTATTGCTCCACCATATTGATTTTTAGGTCCTACTGTTCTATCGTCATATCCACGCAAGGCAATTGTGTTATATGCAAGTCCATTACCACCCATATAAAAATATTCTGTTGGTGGTACATATCTGTCATCTCCAATGGTCCTAATAAATGAGAAATTAAAGTTTGTATATAAAACGAGTTTTTTGTTTTTCCAGAGTTCTGTATAAGTTTCAGTGGTAAAAATGTTTTTCAGAAAATTTGTATTACCTGGTAGAAAAGGTCCTCCTGAAAGCTCAGTGGAATTTGCAATTTTCAATCCTGAAATGGGATACATAGGGTCAAATACGGTAGAGCGAGAAAGTGTTTGACGAATACTAAACTGGTTACGGATTCCAACTTCATAGTAACCTCCACCTTCAATAACATTTGTTCTTTGATACTTTATTGCCCAGTCACCTCTGAAATAATCATCAGGCCATTTAAATCGTCTTCCTAAATTTAGTATTCCTCCAGTTTCACGAACATCAAAAGTGTATCGAGTCCTTGTATCATAAATACTAAATCCTAAAAGTGTTGGAGTGTTGAATAACCAGGGTTCCTGAAAACCAATAGAAAATGTCTGGTAATTTCCCGCCTCACCAAATTGCCATGTAAAATTAAGTTGCTGACCAGCACCTCCGGAAAATGGTTTTGCAATATCAAAATTGTTAAATGTAAGTCCCAGAAGACCTGTCAAACCAAAAGATCCGCTATAACCTACAGAAGCATTGAACTGATCGGAGGATCTTTCTTCCACTATATATTTGATATTAACTGTTGAATCATTTGCAAGTGAAATGTCTTGAGAAAGTTTTTCAGGATTGAAATAGTTCAAAGCATTTAGCTGTTGCATGCTTCGTTTAACATTTCCACGATTAAAATAATCTCCAGGTATTGTATATAATTCTCTTCGAAGTACTTTATCCTGAGTTTTATCATTTCCTTCGAAACTTATTAAACCAAGTCTATACTGTTGGTTCTCGGTTATATTTATAATTAAATCGAGTGTGTTATTTGTAACTGTTTTCTCCTCAATATCTGCGTTAAAAGCAAGATAGCCGTTATCGAGATAAAGGGAACTTATATCTGTTTCAGTTTCATTACCATAAAGATTTTGCATCAATTTTTTATAATTATAAATATCTCCCTTCTTGAAATCAAGCCTTCTGAGGAGTTCATCGGTTTTATAAATTTTATTACCGGTTATGGAAACTGAATTTATTCGATATTGAGTCCCTTCATCAACTTTAATAGTGATAAAAATATCCTCTTTATCGTATGAAAGTTTTAAATCAACATTCTCAATAATTGCATCCTTAAATCCCTTTTCTTTATAGTAATCTACAATAAGTTTCTTATCATCTTCAAATTTAATTTTATCAAACTTTGCACCATCCCAGAATTTCCACCACTTTTTTTCAGATGTATTATCCATTACTTTTTTGAGTTCTTTTGAAGGTATTTTTTTGTTGCCTTCAAACTTAATTTGACGGACAGTGAGTTTATTCCCTTCTTTAATTTTAATTCTGATTAAAGCTTGATTATGAGTATCTACAAGTTCATCAACTTTGACTTCAACCAATGAATAACCTTCTTCGAGATAAAATTTTGTAACATAGTATTCAATATCTCGAAGTTTTTGTGGTGAAATTACCTGTTGTTCAACAACATTTATCTTCTGTAAAATATCATCTCTTGAAAATTCATCGTTTCCTGTAATTTCTATTCCTGCGACACGTGGCAACTCTTCAACTTCAATTACAAGATATGCATCGTTTCCAAATTTTTTATCAACATAAATCTGAATGTTGGAAAATAAACCCAGATTCCACAACCGTTTGATAGCCTCACGAGTTTCATCAGACGGTATGGAAATTTCCATATTCTCCTTTAAACCCGAATAAGAAAGTATGCTGTTCTTATCAACAACTTTATTTCCTTTTACAGAAATATTAACAATTCTATATGTTGTTGGTGTATTATCCTGTGAGTATAATCTATTGTTGTTAAAAAAACAAAATAAAATACTGAGAATAGCAAAAATAAAAAGCTTTGTGTTATGTAATTTAAATAAATACAATTTCATTTTTTAATTTGTTCACTAACCATACCAAAACGTCTTTCACGCTTTTGGTATTCTCTAATAGCTTCATAAAAATGTTGTCTTCTAAAATCAGGCCAAAATATTTTATCTATATATATTTCAGTATATGCTAATTCCCATAACAGAAAATTGCTAATTCTAAATTCACCACCAGTACGTATCAAAAGATCAGGATCAGGAATACCATTTGTGGATAAGTATGAGGAAAAAAGTTTATCATCCAAATCTTTAATGTTAATTTTTCCGTTTTTGTAATCTGTGGAAATCTTTCTAACTGCATTTAGTATATCCCATCTACCACTGTAACTAATAGCAAGGTTGAGAGTCATAAGTTTATTATTCTTTGTCTTTTCCATTGCCTCATAAAGTTCCTGTCTGACTCTGTCTGGAAGAGAATTTAAATCACCAAAAGCAACGAGCTTCACATTATTTTTGTGAAGATTATCTGTTTCATTTCGTAAAGCTCTAATGAGAAGCTTCATAAGAACCGTTATTTCAGACTTCGGTCTTCTCCAATTTTCAGTTGAAAAAGTGTAAAGAGTAAGATATTTAATTCCAAGTTGACCTGAAACTTCAACAATATCTCTAACTGAGTTAACCCCTTCCCTGTGACCGAATACACGATTTTTACCATGCATCTTTGCCCAACGGCCATTCCCATCCATTATAATTGCAACATGTTTGGGAATTTCTCCAGACTGTTTAAGTCTGTCCTGTATAAGCTTGTCTTTTTTTGATGGTAAATTCAATTTTGTATTATATTAGTTTTTTAACCAATAGACATTGCTTTTCTTACTTCCTGCATTGTATTTTCGGCTATCTCTCTTGCTCTCTGTTCACCAGATTCAAGAACGTCAACAATATATTGTTTGTTATTTTCAAGTTGTTCTCTTTTTTCACGGACAGGTAGAAAAAAGTCACTAATCTTATGTGATATATTATTCTTACAATCAACACAACCAAGAGTTCCAGATGAACAGCCCTGCCTTATTTCTTCTACTTCATCTAAGTTGAATTTTTTATGATATGTAAAAACAAGGCAAATTTCAGGAGTACCTTTGTCACCCTTTCTTAACTTGTTTGGGTCAGTAAAAGCTTTTCTCATCTTACTTTTGATTTCCTCTTCACTATCAGAAATTAAAATAGAATTATTTAAGGATTTACTCATCTTTGCTTTTCCATCAAGACCCGGGAGCCTTGCAAATTTTGTAATTTTAGCTTCAGGAACAGGGAAAACTTTTACACCATTTGCAAGTGTGTATTTTGAATTAAAAGCTTCTGCTATCTGGCGTGTTATTTCTATATGAGGTACCTGATCTTCTCCAACTGGAACTAATTCACCCTTATAGAGCAGGATATCAGCTGCTTGCAATACTGGATAACCAAGATGTCCATAAGTAATACTTTCAAGATTTAAATCTCTTATCTGTTCTTTTAATGTAGGATTTTTTTCCAGCCTTGCCTTTGTAATTAGCATTGAAAATATTAGGAAAAGCTCAGTATGCTGCTTAACTTTTGATTGACGAAAAATTGGGGACTTTTCAGGGTTAATGCCAGAGGCAATCCAGTCGATTACCATATTAATTGTGTCTTCATAAATATTACCTGTATCAAGATTAGTTGTAAGGTTATGATAATCAGCAATTAAATGATAGTTTTGATATTCATCTTGTAATTCTACCCAGGATTCGAGAGCACCAACATAGTGACCTATATGTAATCTCCCTGTGGGTCTCATTCCTGACAATATAACTTTTTTTCTCCCCATTTATTTCGTGCTATCAATTATTATTTTATAAACTTTCTCACCTTCTTTATACATCCCGTATTTATCACGGGCAATTTCTTCTATTTTTTTGTCAGAAACTTTTAATTGCTCAATTTCTTGTTGCAGTTGTTCAGATTTTTTTTGTTCAACCTGACGTTGTAGTTCAAGTTCTTTTTTAATTTTAGTTAGCTTAATTCTTGTAATTAATCCTTTATTGTTAATGGTACCTACAATTAAGATTGTTAGTATTAGAAGTAAAAAGATAAATGAAATTTTATTGTACTTAAAGTACTTTGCTATTTTTGTAATGATGCCTTCATAATTTTTTTCTGGCTTCTCAATTCCCATATTTTTCAAGCGATAAATTAATAATACGTTCTACAAGTTCATTAAATTCAATCCCTATTACTTTTGCAGCTTTAGGAACGAGCGATAACTCTGTCATTCCGGGTAAGGTGTTTACTTCAAGACAATAAAAATTGTAATTAATATCCATCAAAAAATCAACCCTGGAATAAACACTACAACCAAGAGCATTATGTGCAGAGAGTGCAATTTCCTGTGCTTTTGTAGCAACTTCAACGGGTAACTCTGCGGGGCATATATATTCCGTCATCCCTTTTGTATATTTATGCTGGTAATCATAAAATCCATCTTTAGGTTTAACTTCTATAACAGGCAAAGCTTGTTCTCCGAGAATCGGGACAGTAATTTCTCTACCTTTGATATATTTTTCTACAATAATTTTATCAGAATATCCAAAGGCTGTTTTTACTGCTTCTTCTAATAAATTCGGGTTATCTACAATTGACAAACCTACTGTACTCCCTTCATCATTTGGTTTTATTACACAGGGAAAGCCTATTCGAGTTTGAATTATATCTTTAATGTTATTTTCCCATTTGGTGAATGAAATCCATGGTGCAGTGGGTATGTTATTATATGCGAAAATAGTTTTTGCGAGATCTTTATCAATAGCTTTAACTGATGCAAACATATCAGAACCTGTAAACTTTAAATTTCGTGCTTCGAGAATAGCTTGAAGTCTTCCATCTTCACTGTATTTCCCATGTAGTGCTATGAAAACAATATCCGTATTATCAAATAATTTTGAATTAATACAATCAAGAGTATTTCGATAAGAAGATGTCCAGAGCTGTTTGAGATCTTCTACTTTAGGGTAACTGGACTTAACTTCATCTCTAAAAATTAAATCTTCAGATACAAATTTATTTCCGTACACTGGATCTACTACAATAACGTTATGTCCATTTTGTCGTAATGCTTTGAGGACTCCCTTACCTGAAGCAAGCGATACCTCCCGTTCTGAGGAGAATCCTCCAACCATTAATACAATATTCATCATTTATATTTTATAAACAAATAATATAATCATTTTATTAGAGTATAAAAATAAAGTTTTTAGTCCATTCTGTGTTAGCTAAATAACTTAAACAAAAATATAATTGTGTTACTTTTTAGTCATTTTAAAAAAGGTCATTATTACATAAATTAAAAAATATAAAAGTTTGCTTATGAAATCCAGTTCCACTAAAATTACTGAAAAATTAATGTTTTTAGGATTAACTGAACGAGAAGCAAAACTCTATCTTACTTTGCTTTCAAAAAAGAGCTTCACTGCAATGGAACTTCAGAGTGTTGCAAATATTCCAAGAACTAAAATTTATGAAGTTTTGCAAAAACTACTTGCAAAGGGACTTTGTACTTACAGAATAATAGGAAAAACTAAGTATTATGAAGCTAATGATCCTAACCTTGCTTTACAAAAACTTATTGAAGAAGAAAAAATTGCTTTTGATGAAAGATTTGAAAAGATTAAATCATCTACTTCTGAAATTCTGAAAATTGTGACACCTTTGTATGAAAAAAGTAAGAATGAATCTTACCCTTATGATTTTGTTGAAATATTTCGTAATAAAGAACAAATTCAGAAAAAATATCTACAGGCTGTTAATGAATCTAAAAAAGCTCTTTTAACTTTTAACAAAGGTCCTTATGTTTGTGATACACCCGGTAGATTAAAAGAACAGGAAGATGCTGAAACACAATTAATAAAAAGGGGCATCGAGTGCAGAAATATTTATGAACGCAAAGAATTAGAGCAATATGAATGGTTATCGAAATATGTTAAGCGACAGAGCTTACTTGGTCAGCAAGCAAGAGTAACAGATGAACTTCCTATCAAAATGATGGTATTCGATGAGAAAAGGGTCTTTTTCCCTTTATTGCATCCAGGAGAGGATAGTAACAACAGTTTCACGATGATTTTTATTGAACATAGAGAACTTGCAATTGCATGTAAAATGCTATTTGATCATATATGGAACAATTCTAAGGAAGTTTCAGTTAGATTGGTTGGTTAATTATTTTTTTACCCCCAAAGAAGGTAAAAAAGACTTGATTTTAAAAATAGCATTTCTTTATATTTGTAAGAATAAGAACTTAAATATTTTTTATAAAACATAAAAATTAAAAAGATGAAAACAACATTAAAAATTTCAGCTTTAATTTTATTCTTTTTATCTTTTGTATTGGGTTTTAACCCGTCAAATGTTTATGCCATTGATACTAACAATGTTGTTCTTGAATATTGCACTGGTACCTGGTGTGGTTATTGTCCCTGTGCACATCAAATCATCAGGCAAAACATAATGCCAAATTTCCCAAGTACTGTAGTAATAGCATATCACGGTACTTCAAGTGACCCCTGGTATCCATACAGCCAAACAATGATAAGCACATTTGGTTTCAATGCTTATCCTACAGGAGTTGTTGGTAGACAATCTGGGATTATAGATCGTAGTAGTTGGTATTCATACATATATTATTTAGCATCACAGGCTCCTGGAGTGAAAATTGTACTCTCTAATAAGTCTTATAATGGAGGGACAAGGGTGTTATCGGCAAACGTTGCTGTAACAGCACTTCAAGATTTACCTTCTGCTCAATATAACATCTTCTTTGTTATTACTGAAAACAATCTTATATATCCACAAAATCACTACTCTGTATGTGGATATAGTGGTTACATTAACGACTATGTTCATGATCACGTAAATAAATATGCAGTAGATGCTCCATGGGGTTCGATGATTACTAACGGAGCATGGAATGCAAATGTAACTTATAATATTCCGATGTCTATTACTTTACCTTCACATGTTGTGCCGGCAAATTGTGATTTAAACATAATTGTTTATAAATATCAACCTCCATCAATAACTTCTAATTGTAATGTACAAAACGGAAGTCGTGTGGCAGTTAATACATTTCCTTTAACTGGTATTAGTAACAACAATACGATTTCACCTGATAAATACACACTTTATCAAAATTATCCTAATCCTTTTAATCCTATGACCAAAATCGTTTTCACAATTCCAAAATCTGATTATGTGACACTAAAGTTTTATAATGTGCTTGGAATGGAAGTTGCTACTTATCTGAATAATTATTACCTGACCCCTGGTGTATATAGTGCTGAATTTGATGGAACGAACCTGCCATCAGGAATATATTTTTATACACTGACTACTAAGAATTTTACAGATACTAAGAAGATGTTACTTGTTAAATAACAATCTAAAATTAGTTTTTATAAAAGGGGCTGTTCCATTTATTTGAAACAGCCCCTTATTTGTTTATGATTTATTCTATTGACTTTTATTAATTAGTAGAAGCATTTATTTTCGTAGAGACAAGATCTTTTAGCTTTTGATTTAATTTTAAATTTCATAAATCTTATGAGGGTAAAAAGTCAACAGAATCATAGTGATGTTAAAAAATATTCTTTTCCCCCTTCAATAAATATTACTATAATAGTAAGTAGGTTTAATTATACTATTACTAATAATCTTTTGACTGGAGCTTTAACACTTTTAAAAGATTACGGGATTAAAAATGAACAGGTGAAAGTAATAAAAGTTCCTGGTGCACTGGAAATTCCATTTATGTTGAAACAGATATGTAAAATGAAATCCAGACCTGACGGCGTTATTGTATTAGGATGTATAATTAAAGGAGAAACTGCACACTTTGAATATATATCTGATAATGCTATTAGAAACATTGTAAACATATCAATTAAATATAATATGCCTTTGGGTTTTGGTGTTTTAACCTGTTATAATGAGTCTCAGGCACGAGCAAGAAGTTCAGTTGATTCTATAAATGACGAATCTAATAAAGGAGTTGAAGCAGCCAGAGCTTTGCTTGATATGATTGAATTGAAGTTAGAATATCGATTAACTAAATAAATTTCTGAATGACTTTGAGCATATCATTATGTATCAAACCATTTGTAGCAAGAATTTGTTTTTTGTAGATTGAATACTTTTCATTCCTGAAATCGGTTACTTTTCCACCAGCTTCTTGAACTATTAACCAACCAGCGGCTGTATCCCAGGGGTTAAGGTTAAACTCCCAGAAACCATCAAACCTTCCACATGCAGTCCAGCAGAGATCTAACGCTGCTGACCCAAGACGTCTTATTGGAATATTCATCTTTAGAAATTCTGAGAATGAACCAATAGGTCCTTCTGGGGATTGTGATGTATTATAGGGAAAACCTGTAACAAGTAGTGATTTCCTTAAATTTGATTCTTCAGAAACATGTATAGGTTTTTCATTTAGAAATGCACCTTTTCCCTTTTCAGCAAAAAACATTTCGCCATCTATTGGATTATAAACTATCCCCATTATAATTTCATTATTTTTTTCAATACCTATAGAAACACAGCATATAGGAATTTTATGTGCATAATTAATAGTGCCATCAATTGGGTCAATTACCCATTTGAATTCTGAAGGAGAATTTAACTCTCCGATTTCTTCTGAGACTATAGAATGCGATGGAAAATCTTTTTTAATAATAGATATAATTAATTCTTCAGAGCGTTTATCAACTTCTGTAACAAGATTTGAAATGATGTCCTTACTTTCAATTTCAATTGGTTTTCTAAAGTAATGTTTAATTATCTTTCCTGCTTCAATTGCTGCTTTTAATAGAGTGTTTTTCATGATATTAAATTGTTAAAGTTAATCCGTCATACCCAAGAAAAATGTTATCTGGTAAAATTCTGCTAATTTCCTCATAATTTAAATCGTGTGTAATGTGTGTAAAATACGTAAGTTCTGGTCTAACTGATTGAGCAATATCTATTGCCTGAGATAAATTAAAATGTGTAGGATGCGGTGCTCTCCTTAGGGCATTAAGCACAAGTATCTTTAAACCGTAAAGTTTTTTCATCTCAATATCAGGAATATTACTGCAATCAGTAATATACGCAAAATCATTAATACGATAACCAAATATTTTCAAACGCCCGTGGAATACCTCAATAGGAATTATTTTTTGGTCACCGATGAAAAATTCATTATTATCAATATAATTAAAGTTTACAAGTGGGACAGCTCTATATTTTATAAGTTCTTCATCAAGAATATATCTGAATGTAATCTTTATTTCATTTAGTGTAGTCTCATTTCCATAAATATCAATAAATTTGTTGTATCTTTGATTTATCTGTCTTAAATCATCGAGTCCAAAAATGTGATCAACATGATGATGAGTAAACAAAATAGCATTAAGATCTGTAATGTTGTTAGTTAGCATTTGCTGTCTAAAATCTATAGAAGTATCAATCAGTATTTTAAGGTTGTTAACTTCGATATATGCTGATGTTCGTAACCTTTTATCCTTTGGGTTATTTGATTTACAGGTTTTGCAATTACAACCAATTATAGGAATGCCCTGTGAGGTTCCGGTACCAAGTAATGTAATTTTCATTGGATGTTTTTTTCAATAATTTCCCTGAGTTCAGGTTTTATAAAAATTGTCTCATTTTCCAGCTCTGCAATACCTCTGGCAAGAGCGATTAATTTTTTAGATTGGTCAAGATTTTTGTTGAGTAAAAATAGTTTTTGAGATTTTAGAATACAAAAACCACCTTTGAAATTACCCTTTTCAATTCTTACACTATAACCAAGTTCATTTAACAGTTCAATTAACTCATTTATCTGGATTTCAACTTTTTCATCAACTTTTTTGATCGTAGGTTTTTTAATGACTTTACTCATAACTATTTATATTTTCAAATCGTCATCTTCATGTAAATCATAAGTATAAGAATATTTTTCTTTTACTTTTTGTTTTTCTTTTTCTAATTGTTCTCTCGTCTTCTTCATAGGTTGGAAAATTGCAAGTGCAATAATAGCGTAATAACTTAGCATTGCTATCCATGGAACTCCTTTCAAAAATCCAATTCGTTCTCCGAAAATTCTTAATAATTCGTCATGATTAGGTGGGTTGGAAAGGTACAGAAGAAAAAACTTTATATCGAGATAGTATGTATAGATTTCAACAGGAACAAAAACGTAAAAAAGTATTGCGGACATCAATAACCAGCCATTTTCTTTAAAAGTTAGTTTAGTTTTAATCAGAAACATAGTTGCAGATAGAAGTACAAATAGGTATGAGATTATTATAACAATTGAAGCATAAGAAACTAATTTAAAGAGAAGATTTTCTTCATCAGGAGGAATAGATGTTCTAAAATTAAATTCATCGTAGGTTATTAGATCATTACCTATTAAATAACGGCCATTTATAGTTCCAAGCCAGAAAATAACAGAAATAATTAACAAAAGTAACCAGAATTTCTCAGCTTTTGACACCTTTTCTCATATTTAAATAAATTTATTCATTCCTGATTATAAAATCAATTTAGTAATTGATAACATTGTTAAATATTTCATAATTCTAAAGGATATACAGTTTTGCATATTAGTTATAGAACGATTTTGGTATTTTAAGTAAATTATTAAAGGAAATTATAATGGATTACATAAAACAAGTAGAAGAAATACTTAAAGAAGTTGAAGAACCAATACTTAAAAAAAGTTTTGCGAGTTTAGGTTTTCTGAAAAAAGTTGATTTTAAAGAAGGCGAAGCAAAACTTGAACTTGGCATTTCAGACTTGAGTTATAAAGAGCTTTACGATCTTGAAAATATAATTAAAGAAAAAATTATTTCAAGAATAGAAGGTATTAAATCAGTTACGATTGAATGGTTTCTTGGCGTCCTTGAACATAAAAGTAAACAAAAAGACTTTGTACTTCCGGATGTTAAAAATACAATTGCAATTGCTTCTGGCAAAGGTGGTGTTGGGAAATCTACAGTTGCTGTAAATCTTGCTATGGCGTTGAAGTTGCACGGTGCTAAGGTCGGTCTTATTGATGCTGATATTTATGGTCCTTCCATACCAATTATGTTTGGTGTAAATGAAAGGCCTATGGTTGTCAATCGAGATGGGAAAAATAAAATGTTACCAGTGATTAAATATGATATTAAACTTATGTCAATTGGTTTTCTTATGGAAGAAGATACTGCAGTTGTTTGGAGAGGACCTATGGCATCGAGTGCACTTAAACAATTTATGAGTGAGGTACTGTGGGGTGAATTAGACTTTTTGCTTTTTGATATGCCTCCTGGAACCGGAGATATTCAGTTGACATTAAGTCAAACAATACCTTTAACTGGCGCTGTAATAGTAACAACACCTCAGGATATTGCACTTGCTGATGCCAGAAAGGGACATATAATGTTTGAAAAAGTTAATGTACCTACACTTGGTTTTATTGAAAATATGAGTTACTATGTTAGAAGTGATGGAAGTAAAGATTATATTTTTGGTCAGGGGGGAGGGGAAAGAATTAGTAAAGAATTTAATGTACCTTTATTAGGAGAAATAGCAATAGATACCTCTATAAGACAGGCTGGAGATATAGGAAAACCGATAGTTCTGGCTGATCCTTCTACATTAGCTTCAAAGCAATTTATGGAAATAAGTCGTAATCTGATTAATACAATAAATATTAAAAATATTAGTTCCTTAAATCAAAGTGACCTTGAAATAATTATTTAAGAGTATAAAATGATTTCTGGTGATATGATTGAAAAAATATTGGAACGGGTTCGCCCATATTTGCAGGTAGATGGAGGTGATGTTGAACTTGTTGAGATTGTTGAACCTGGGATTGTAAAAATTAGGTTGCTTGGAGCTTGTTATACTTGTCCATTAAATCTTATGACACTTAGAGCAGGTATTGAGAGAATTATTATGAAAGAAGTTCCAGAAGTAAAAAGAGTAGAAGCAGTGGACTAATCCTTTATATTTTCAAGTTTTCCCATATCCTTGTAATATACATTCCCAACATTGTAGCCTTTAATAACTTTTTTATGTTGATTTATTGCATTAAAATACAAATCTATAATATCACAATATTCAATAGGGTAATTCAAATTGTAAAATTCATTTGATAATATGTGTATACCGTTAAAAGCATACATTCCTTCATTATTATCATAATTTTGTTCAGCTCTTTTAATAAGGTTCATATCTTTATCAAAGATTAAATTTCTTGAAGAAATTCTTTTTTGAACTGCTATCGTTGCAAGTGGGTGGTACTTTTTATGATAGTCAATCATATTACTATATTGGAGATCACAGAATGAGTCAACATTTATTACGAGGAAAAAATCTTCATTCTCAAAGTAGTTATAAGCATTAAGTATTGCTCCTCCTGTTCCAAGTATTGAAGGTTCATAAATTGTAATTATTTCTATTCCAAAATTTTTCTTTTTCAGATATTCTTCAATTTGTTCAGCGAGATGATGTAGATTTATTACTATAAAATTAACTCCAGCCTTTTGAAGTTTAAGAATTTGATGTTCTATTAAAGGAATATCTTTGTACTTAATCAGAGCCTTAGGTGTAGATAGTGTAAGTGGTCTGAGTCGTGTACCAAAACCTGCAGCTAATATCATTGCTTTCATACAAAGAAAATACAAGAATTGTTTTATTTTATAAGTACTAAATGAAAACTTTATTATTTTCAAAGTTGTTTCTATTAATAGAAACAATGAGTATTTTTGTACTATGTTAAAGACAGGACAAAGAAATATCGATTACAGATCTGAAATTCTCAAGTTAAAAAAAGAATTAAATGCAGTAATTTTAGCACATTATTACCAAATTCCCGAAATACAGGAGATAGCTGATTTTATTGGTGATAGTTTACAGTTAGCTCAAGCAGCACAGAAAACTCAAGCAGATGTTATTGTGTTCGCAGGAGTACATTTTATGGCTGAGACTGCAAAAATTTTAAATCCAGATAAATTAGTATTATTACCAGATCTCAATGCTGGATGTTCTCTTGCTGAAGGATGTCCTGCTGATCGTCTTCAAAAATTAAAAGATAAGTATCCCGGATATGTTGTCGTAAGCTATATAAACTGTACAGCTGAAGTAAAAGCAATTTCGGATGTAATTTGTACTTCTTCAAATGCTGAAAAAATTGTTAGACAAATCCCTGAAGATAAAAAAATTATTTTTGCACCTGATAAGAACCTTGGTAAGTATCTAATTAAGAAAACTGGTAGAGATATGCTTCTGTGGCAGGGGTCTTGTATAGTTCACGAGACATTTAGTGAGAAGAAAATTCTTAAATTAAAAGCAGAACATCCAAATGCCAAATTAATTGCACATCCTGAATGTGAGGAAGCAATTCTTGAAAAAGCTGATTTTATCGGTTCTACAAGTGCTCTTCTAAAATTCGTCCAAGAAGATTCAGCTACTAAATTCATAGTTGCAACTGAACCCGGTATAATCACACAAATGGTGAAAAAATGTCCTGAGAAAGAGTTTATTTTAGCACCCCCTGAATCTGCCTGTAACTGCAATGAATGTCCTTATATGAAGATGAACACGATGGAAAAACTTTACCTTTGTATGAGGGATAAAAAGCCTGAACTTGTACTCGACGAAACAATAAGACAGAAAGCGTTAGTACCTATTATGAGAATGCTTGAAATGAGTTAAAAAAATCCATTTCGTTACATAAGCCGGATTCTGTATCCTGCTAAATCAGGATGGTAATCATTTATCTTACTTAATCATTGCTGATTAAGTTAATGCGGCTTACCCCGGAAGTATCTCAGTAAGCAGAACTGAACTTCCTATACTTAGCCTTGCTCCGGGTGAGGTTTGTCGATCTATGAGATTGCTCCCATAATGGTAGGCTCTTACCCTGCCGTTGCACCTTTATCCTGCAATTACTTATCAGGAAAGGAAGTAGTAATTACAGGAAAGTTTGCTTTTCTGTGACACTTTCTGACACCAACTGTTACCAGCTAATGCCCCTGGAATTTCTCCAGGCACCCCTGCTTAATGGAGTCCGGACTTTCCTCGCCTTTTTTAAAAAAGGCGCGATTACCTGTAACGAAATGGAAAAGAACTTAGATATCAACTAAGGTTTCATCAATTAAAATTCTTCCACACGATTCACATGTAAAAATTCGTTTTGCCATTCTGATTTCAATTTCTCTTTGTGGTGGAAGAGAGTTAAAACAACCACTACAGTTGCCTTTTCTAACTACAGCTACTGCTTCACCTCTGTATGAACTGTTTATCCGTTCATATAAACTTAAGTTTTCAGGATCTATCTTTTGGGTAAGATCCTTACGTCTTGAAAGAAGTTCATTCTCTTCAGCTTCAAACTGTTTGTTAAGATCATTAAGTTTCTTTTTATTCTCATTCAATTCAGAACGTTTTTCTGAAATTTCCTTTGTTAATTCATCTATATCTGAATTTAAATTCGTTAACAAAGTCCCCAATTCTTTTAGACGATGTTCATTTGCAATTGTTTTTGCAACAAAAGTATCAACTGATCTTGTAATATCATCGTATTCTTTATTGCTCCTTGCAGAATATTTCATATTATCATACTTTGTAATTTTTTCTTCCAGTTCAAGATTTTCATATTTTAATTCACGAACCTCTTTTTCATAAGCATTTTTTTTCTCATCTAATTCAGAAAGTTTTGAGTTTAATTCATTTAGAAGATTGCTCAAGTTTTCTATAATAGTAGGATAATCACCACGTTCATCATCAATTTCTGCAAGTTCTTTATCTAATTTTTTTAACTCGTAGAGCTTTAGAAGAACTTCAGTCATTAAAGGTTTGTGTTCAATATTACCTTCATTTTCAGAATACTCAATGATTCGTGATGTTTGTTCATCATCTAAGTTTTGTTCTTCAATGTTATTTTCATTAAGCTGATCTTCCATTTATGTAATTTTAATTAGTTTTATAAAATCTTTTTGAAAGATAAATATAACTTGTAAACTTTGTGATATTGCTTTATTGTAATCTGTTTCATTAATGTTATGTTCTATAATTGCAAACTTTTGTATGTTTATTGACCCTTGAATATTTTCTGTATCAAGCTTTGAATTAAATTTCTTGATTAATTCACTGAGTTTTATTTTCTTTTTAAGAATTATAGAATACCCATCAATTATATCCCTTTTAATAAAAGAGTATATTTCATATGCAACTTCTTCGTAAGGATGATATTTAATTAAAGAATCTATAACATCATCAAGATGCAAAGGATCACACTCCATCTCAAGTCTAATTTCTTCAACGAAATTTATCTTTCCTATTTGTCCTGAAAATGGATTGGAACCTTGTTTTGGTCTGAATGTTCCCAATCCTTTCATCCTGAATGAACACATATCATAGTTACCTATAATTCCTGCACCAGCATTGCTTAATTCAAACGTTAGTTTATCCACGAAATTCAAAGGAACATATGTGACAATTTTTTTTCTCTCTTTATATGAATAACTAAAAGGTGTTAATGTACGGATCTCGTTTTTTTTGAAATATTTATATATGTTCATTTATGTAAAAAAAAAGTGTATCCGCAGGATACACTTTGATTAAACTTAAGGTTATTACAATTACAAAAGCCTATTTTAAAAACCTTTATAAAAGCATATTTATTCATTATTATAAAGTACAAAAAATCAATGGGATTTTCAAGACACTAAAGTTTAAGTTTTTTAAACAACATATTTATGGGTTTTACATTTTGTAAAATGTAAAAATGTACTGCTGGCACTCCATCAGAAAAAAGTTCTTCAACTTGTTTCATTGCCCAGTTTACTCCAATTTCAATAGTATGTTTTGAATCAGCTTCTAAAATTTCACCTGATAATTCTTCAGGAATGTCAATGAAAAAATCTTTTGGTAGACTTGTTAAGTGACTTTTGGATGTAATAATTTTAAGTCCTGGTATTATGGGAACATTGATACCAACTTCATCACACATTTTTCGAAATTTAAAAAAGTGCTTATTATCAAAAAACATCTGGGTGACAATATAATGTGCACCTGCATCAATTTTTTGCTTAAGGTAGTTTATATCTGTTTTTAAGTTTGGTGCTTCATAATGTTTTTCGGGGTAACCACCAACACCAATACAAAAATCTGTTGCAGTAGCGTCAAGTAGATCTTCTTCAAGGTATATACCTTTATTCATATTTGCTATCTGTTCAACAAGTTCTACAGCATATTCATTACTTGTTTTTCCAACAGGTATTGGTTTCTTATACCCTTTATCATCACCTCTTATAGCAAGAACATTTTCAATACCAAGATAATTTAACTCAATAAGTGCGTCCTCAGTTTCCTCACGTGTAAATCCTCGACATAAGAGGTGAGGTACTGTTTCTACATTAAATTTGTTTTTAATTGCTACACATAAACCAATAGTGCCGGGTCTTTTCCGTTTGATTTTTTTCTTTATCCCGGTTGGAGTCTCTTCATACTGAACCTCAGCTGAGTGAGATGTGACGTCTATAAACGGAGGATTAAATTTCATTAGTTCTTCTACAATGTGAAATATTTGTTGAACATCGCCTCCACGGAGTGGAGGGATAATTTCAAAACTTATAAGTGGTTTGCTTGCTTTTTCGATGAATTCTATTACTTTCAAAGTTATTCTCCTGTTACTGGTTGAATATCGGGGAACCTGTTAGAACCTTTATTAAAAATAAGTTTAGAAGTAGATGTTGAAATATCTAAAATACCTATAGTATAATTATCATCGTTATAAGCATCATAAATAATTCTGTTATTATCTATCCATTTGAAATTTTCAATTGTTCCACCTTTAACATTGAATGGTTTTATGTTCGTTCCGTCTACGCTCATTATATAGAGTGTTTCTAAATTACCTATAAAAGCTATTTGTAAATCATCTGGGGAAAATTTCGGATAATCAGCCGAAGCTATACCTTTACTTAACGGCTTTGTATTACCATTTGAATAGATGTAAATTGTCCCTTTTAATTCATTATTAAATGCAGAAAATACTACTTTTGAATTGTCTGATGAAAAATCAGGATTTAAACAAGCATGGTTTTTTACACTTATCTTTTGAAAATCATCATTTTCATTTTCGAGATCAATTAAAATAATAGATTTATCTTCTCCAAAATTTACATAACCACTAAATGCAACCATATAACCTTTTTTCGAAAGTGTAAATTGTGTTGCATAATTATCCCAAAGCCTTATATCTTCATTTGTTTCTGCGTCAAAAATGTAAAGAGTATTTATTCCTTCATGGTCAGAGTTAAAAATAATGTAAAAATTATCTGGTAAAAATTCTGGATTGTAACCATTAAAAATAAATAATGGCTCTTCAGGAGTATCTGTATCTGCATTAACTATTAAATAAATACTTGTAACAGGAGTCGATCCTTCATAAGTTTGTGAATAGAAAACAATTTTGGTCCCATCTGGAGACCAGCGAGGTTTAAAACAATCAAAAGGTAAATTTGTTATCTGTTTCGGGTTACTTCCATCTTCATTGGCTACAAAAATCTGATAATAACTATTAGATGAATTATCCGATGAATATGCAATTTTTCGTTTTGTTTGTGCCCACGAAAAAGTTGTGCAAAAAATTAATAGCATTAAAATAAAAGTTTTTTTCATTTTTTCTTCTATTATTAAAGTTTAACTTTAATAATAGAAAATAATTTTAATGAATTAAAGGGAGTTAATTGGGTATAAGTTTAAAATCAAAAAAATCGCTATTTATCACCCCCTATATTTTCAAAGAATTTCCTGAAATTGTTGCTGCTATATCTACAAGAAATGGTAATGATACACCTCCATATTTTTTTAATTTAAGTTATAAAGTTGGGGATGATTATAATAGAGTTTCTGAAAATAGAAAAATTTTTTTTAGTACATTGGGTATTGAAGAAGAAAAAATCGTATTTCAGAAACAGATTCATTCTGATATTTGTAACTTTGTAACTTCTCCCGGCTTTATTCCAAACAGCGATGCTTTGTACACAAATTGTAATAATTTATACCTAACAGTTACAGTTGCAGATTGTTTGCCAATTTTGATATATTCTCCTGAAACTAAAGTAGTAGGCGCTGTTCATGCTGGTTGGCGTGGAACTTTGAGAAAAATTTTATTTAAAACAGTTTTAACTATAAAAAATCACTTTAATATTAATTTGAAAGAACTTAGAGTTTACATTGGTCCAGGAATAAGCGTAAAGAATTTTGAAGTTGGCTATGAAGTAGCAAAGGAGTTCCCAAAAGAATATATTATTCATAATAATGAAAAATTTTTTGTCGATCTAAAAAAGTATAATTTTGATCAACTAATTGAAAGTGGTGTTAGTGGTGAACATATTGAAATTTCACCGCTATGTACTTTTGATGAAATTCAATTGTGCCATTCTTACAGACGAGATAAAAAATATTCAGGCAGAATGATTGCTTTAATAGGAAGAAGATTTTAACTGTTCTTGATTATTCTTAAACTGAAAACAGTAATAAGTATCATAAAAAAAGCACCAGACCAAAATGGAAACTGATAACCCAGTGATTGAAAAACTATTCCACCCCATACTGGTCCTAAAAACCTTGCAAGCGATCCCATTGCTTGATTAACCCCCAGTACTGATCCCTGCTCAATCTGTTCAGTGTTTTCAGATATTAGTCCAAGAACCATAGGGTTATTTAATCCGTTACCGAATGCAAGAATAAATAATACTATTAATAGAATAAAAAGATTGTTTGATAGTGGTATTAAAGCAAGTCCTATTGCAGTTATGAAATTCCCAGTAATAAGAGATTTCTCTTCACCCAGCCATTTCTTAAAATACTTAATAAGAAAACCTTGAACAAAAGAAGCTACAATTCCCAGGTAAGATAGTAAAAGCCCAACACCCTGTTCGCTCATATTCAAACCGTCTTTTCTTTCAGCAAACAAAAGAAAAGTTGCATGTATGTTTGCAAAAGAAAAAGTAATAAAGAAAAAGATAATTATAAAAACTCCAACCTTTTTATTGGAAAGTATGTCTTTTAAACCTTTTATATTTATTAATGTAACACCTTTAAAATTCTTCTTATTTAATTTTTGAACTTCAGGAGGTAAAGTTTCTTTAAATATCGTAATACACAAAAGCAGAGCAATTGTAGAAAACCCTGCAGATGCTAAAACTGGAACACTATAACCAAAGTTAAAAGATAACACCCCACCAAGAGCAGGACCTATTACAAATCCTAAACCAAAAGCTGCCCCTATAATTCCCATACCTCTTGAGCGTTCATCTTTAGTGGTCAAATCTGATACAACTGATTGTGCAGCAGATAAATTAGCAGAAAAGATACCAGCTAAAGCACGTGAGATAACCAAAAGTGTCATTGATGGGAGAAGTCCACTAAAAGCCAAAGCCATTAGAATGTAAGAAATAACATTGCCAGACAAACTCATTATTAATATTGGTTTCCTTCCATAAACGTCAGACAATGAACCCCATACCGGAGTGAAAATAAATTGCATTAGAGAGTAAATTCCTACTGTTATCCCAATTATTGATTCAGGTTCCTGTAAAATATTTTTTAAAAAATGTGGGACAATTGGGATTACTATTCCGAAACCAAGCAGATCAATAAATATTGTCAAAAAAGTAACAAGAAAAGCAGAAGTTCTATTTGTCATATTTTACTTTTATAAATCTAATATAGGTATAGGACAAAATGAAATTACAAATATAATAAACGCTATCCAACCAAGAAAAGTTCTAATGGTTCCTAAGGGGACATCAAAATCATTACAAACAGGGGGATGTTGTACTTTAATTACAAAAAAAATCAAAAGAGCCCACACAAGCCAGTTAGCAGAGCCTAATTTGAAATCAATTCCAAACAGTGGTAATAATCCAAGTAAACCAAATAAAAGTAATAGATAAAAAATTCCATAGGCAATTTTCTTGTGTTTTTCTCCAAACATTGCGTAAGCAATATGCCCTCCATCAAGCTGACCAATTGGCATAAGGTTAAGCGAAGTGATTAATAAACCAAACCAACCTACACATAAAAATGGATAATGATAAACTTCATTCATAGGAGGGAAAAATGCATCATTAGAAACTGGGACTATTTTTTGAAATGTCCAGAAAATAATATTATTTCCAAAAGTAAGTCCCGTTAAAGGGATTCCTTGATTTGCATATTCAGGATGGATCTGGTAAATGTAATTTATTGATGGTAACTTTATAACTCCAATAATTAAGATTATCATTGTTGTTATCCATCCCGCAATGGGACCAGCTACTCCAATATCAAATAATGCTTTGCGATTATTTGCCGGAGATTTCATTTTTATTACTGCCCCCATAGTCCCGAATGGATTCAGTTCAAGAAAGGGGAATGGTATGTAAAAAGGCAGGGTTACATCAACTTTATGATAACGTGCTGCAAAATAGTGTCCAAATTCGTGTGTTGTAATAACTGCAAGAATTAATACTGAATATTCTATTCCTGAAAAAAAGTTATTAAGTTGATAAGGATCTTGGTTTAACCAGAAAACCCCAGCAAGTGTTGTTGTAAAAAAAGTAAAAAGAAAAAGTAGCAAATTGATTATCCAGGAGTTTTTTAACTTCTGAAAAACAGTTTGTCTACGATGTCCAAATTGTAAAGTATCATTATTATAATTATTCATACATAAAATTAGTTTGATTAATTATTAGATTCAATTTATAATACTATGAATTACTCTTTTAATAAAATTTTTTTTTAACAATATTATATAGTTTTATATTTTACTTAAGTATGAATTTGAATTACAAATACAAAGCTCCATTATCCGGAATGCAAACTGGTTTATTTATTTCCCTGAGCTTATTTTTAATTTTCTTTACTTATCAGATTGGAGGGGGTGTAATTACTTACATATTTCTTGGAAAGGATTTTTTTTCTGATGTAGGTAATGTGAAACTTAAAAGACTGATTATTTCGTTTTCACAATTTGCTTTCATACTTTTCCCTGTTTTGATACTTAATATATTACGTGGGGATAATTTTAGGGATACATTCAGGCTTTATAAACCAAATTTTCTTATTTTATTTCTTGGTATAGTTGGTATAATTGTTATTCAACCATTTATACAGGCTTTTGTATATTTCCAGAATGAAATTATTTTTTCATTGCCATTAGGTCAAGATATTATAAATACTATTAAAGAGTTACTCGATGCACTTGAAAAAGCAACACTTGAACTTGTTGTATCTAATAGTATACCTGAATTTATTTTAGTTGTGTTTGTACTTGCACTCACTCCTGCTGTTTGTGAAGAGTTCTTATTCAGAGGCCTTGTATTAAGTAATATGTCACGAATTTTACATCCTTTCACAGTCATTGTTTTAACAGGAGTGATTTTTGCACTGTTTCATCTTCATCCTTTTAATTTAATTCCTTTAATTATATTAGGTATTTTTATTACTTTTGTAACTTATTTTAGTAATAGTATACTTAGCGGTATAATTTTGCATTTCTTGAATAATTTTATTTCTGCACTTGCAGTCTTTATATTTGGTAAAGAAGATTTTACAAATCCAAATATTTCAGGTATGGAGTATTGGCAAATGGGGATATCAGGTTTTATTTCTTTGATACTTTTTAGTGCAACTGTATACTGGATATATAATATTGCAATTAAAACTGATGAAAGATATAAATTTGGTTAAAAGAACCATAGTAGGTATAATTGGTATACCTCTGATTTTATCATTTGTTTATTTTGGAGGACATTATCTTTTTGTATTAGTTTTGATTTTAAGTTCTATATGTATATATGAACTTAAACTGCTATTCAAAAAAAAAGAAATAGAAATTCCAGTGTTTTTTCTAATATTAATCTCTATTATATTGCAGGCATTGAAACATTTCAAAGTTGAAAGTTTCGAACTATATTTAATAATTGTACTTCCAGTCTTAATTTTTATTGAACTCTTGAGAAAGAAAAGAAGTTTTCTAAATATAATAGTTGGTTTGGGTTCTTTAATATATGTTACTGTACCATTTATACTTTTGTTAGATTTAGCTTTAGATTACAAAATTGGAATATTGATTTTTCTTTTTGTTTGGTCATGTGATACTTTTTCATATTTTGGAGGACTATTGTTTGGTAAACATAAATTAAGTTCTATTAGTCCTAATAAAACAATTGAAGGTTTAATAGCAGGTATCATTTTTACTATATTGGTTTCCATTATTTATGGCTTTTACATAATTGGCGTAAGATCTTTGATTTACTGGGCTTTTACTGGATTAATTGCTACATTATCTGCAACAGCAGGGGATATATTTGAATCTATGCTTAAAAGATTTTGTATGGCAAAGGATTCTTCAAGCATAATTCCAGGACATGGTGGAGTTTTAGACAGGTTTGATAGTTTGCTTATTGTAGTTCCTATTTTGTTTTTCTTTTTTAAAATAACTTGAATTCTAATATTAAGTTTTTATTTTTGTAAGTAAGCAATTTGAAAAAATTTATGCCTAAACGTAAGGACAAGAAACAAACGAAAATATCAAAGAAAAAAGGTAATATAGTACCTGATGAGTATTATTCTTATGATGATTTGGAGAATACAAGTAAATCTGATAAAGAAATCCCTGAAGATGCTTCATTCCCTGACGAAATTGAAGACAACCCAACTTTTGTTTCTGAAGTAGAAACATTTAAAGAAAAACATAAAAAGTCAAAACTTGTTAAAGTTTATGATTATATTGGTAAACCCAAAATTGCAAAACCTAAAAGCAACAATCAACTAAAAGATGAATTTAATAAACTAAATACTTTACTTGAAAGCAAGGGTGTTATTGTAATATTCCAAAATGAATATTCAATTGAAGAAAAGTTTAGATTTTTGATTGAAGAAGTACTAATGCAGGGAATTGAAGAATCTAAAAATCACAATTCTCACCATACTTTTATCTATGAGGAGTTTCATCCAGAAAAACTTTTTGAAGATGAAAATGAAGATGAGGTAGAATAATATGCTTTTAGAAAGCAATCCTTTAGAATTAAATACAGACATAATCCCTTTTCGGCTTTTAGGAATTGATGGTAAGTGGTATACTCCGGATGATTTCTGTGATAAAAAAATTCTGGTAATTATATTTATGTGCAATCATTGTCCTTATGTTAAAGCTGTAATTGATAGATTAGTTAGGTTTCAGGCTAAATATCAAAATAAAGGGATCCAGTTAATTGGTATAAATCCAAATGATGAGATTACCTATCCCGAAGATTCTTTTGACAATATGAAGAAATTTTATGCTGAACATAAAATGAATTTTCCTTACTTAAGAGATGAATCTCAGGATGTTGCACGTTTGTATGATGCAGTATGTACTCCAGACATTTATGTTTATGATGTTAAACGTAAATTAAAATATCATGGTAGATTTGATGATAATTGGAAAGATGAAAGCAAAGTGACAAGAAAGGACCTTGAGTTGGCAGTTGAAGTGTTGCTTGAGGGTAAAGAAATTAATTTTGAGCAATATCCATCTATGGGCTGTTCAATAAAATGGAAATAAAAAAAATAAAAATATCCTATGCCAGATTTAGTTATTGTACGTCATGGTCAATCTCAGTTTAATCTTGAAAATCGTTTCACTGGTTGGATTGACATAGACCTTTCTGAAAAAGGAATTGAAGAAGCACGAAATGCAGGAGAAAAATTAAAAGGCTATAAGTTTGATATAGCATTTACTTCTGCACTAATCCGAGCTCAAAAAACCCTTGATATAATCCTTGAAATAATAGGACAAAAGGACATTCCTATAATTAAAGACAAAGCTCTGAACGAGCGAATGTATGGAGATCTTCAAGGTCTTAATAAAGATGAAACCCGAAAAAAATTTGGAGATGAACAAGTCAAATTGTGGCGAAGAAGTTATGATGTTGCACCCCCAAATGGAGAAAGTTTGAAAGATACTGCAGAAAGAGTAATTCCTTTTTACGAGCAGAAGATTGTACCAGAATTAAAAGCAGGAAAAAATGTTTTAATTTCTGCTCACGGTAATAGTATACGTGCTCTTGTAATGCATCTTGAAAATTTATCAAAAGAACAAATTATTGAAACTGAGATACCTACTGGTATTCCCAAGGTTTACAAACTTGACGATTCTCTAAAAATAACAGAAGCATATTATATATAATTTATACTAATTTCTTGCCTAACAAAGGCATAAAAAATATTGTCTTCGACCTGGGAAATACTTTGCTCTTTTTTGACTTTAGCTACTTTTATAGTGGGTTAGCTAATAGGGAAAAACGCTTTAATATTTCTGCCTTTAAAAAATTTATTCATCAGCGAAAGTATGATATTAAATTGATGAAAGGAAATATGACGCATAGGGATTTTTTTAGAATCCTTAAAAGAAAATTTGATTTAAAGATTAGTTATAGTGATTTTATTTACCTTTATTCAGATATTTTCTGGATTAATTATTCTATGAAACATTTTCTTGAGAAACTTGCAAGAATAAGAAAATTTAAATTATTTCTACTCTCTAATACTGATACAGTTCACATTAATTTCATTGATAAAAACTATCCTTTTACAAAGCTTATTAGAAACAGGATTCTTTCTTTTCGTGTAAAATCTATTAAACCGGAGAAGAAAATTTTTAGGTATCTTATAGAACGTTATAAAATTAAACCTCAGGAATCTGTTGTAATTGATGATATAAAAGAAAATTTAATTACTGCTTCTTCTTTAGGTTTTCATACGATATTATATAGGAATCATAAGAAGTTTATAAAAGAATTGTCCAGAATCTTGAGCTCCACAAAATAAAAAACTGATGATTAACAAATCATCAGTTTTTTAAATAATAAAAAATATAACCTAAAGCTATTTTACAAGAACCATCTTCCTTGAGATCTGTAATATTTTATTGTGTTGATTGTTAATTTTTAATATATAGAAATAAATACCGGAAGATAAGTTACTTGCATCAAAATTAGATTCATAAGAACCTGCTTCCAGTTCACCTTTGTATAATTCGGAGATTAAACGACCACCTATATCATAAATGTTCAACTCAATATACGAATTTTCTTTAAGTGAAAATTGAATTCGCGTTTGTGAATTAAATGGATTTGGATAGTTTTGTTCAAGTTTATATTCTGATGGTGTGAGTGTAGAAATGGGATGTATAGATGAAATAGATGAATCAACTCTAATCCAGACACCACCATTTGAAGTCCCTGAAGTTGCAACAAGTATTCTATTCTGATAAGTAATGCATTGATTACTTGATAAACTGAAATTGAAATTGTCGAAAGTTTGACCACCATTTGTAGAACGGAATACACCGCCATTACCCGAACAGTATATATTTCCTGCAATATCCAGAGTAGCTCCTCTCATCGCACCTGTTAATGAGAAAACATTTGACCAGTTTAATCCTCCATCAGTTGATTTCAAAACGGGATATGGAGATGTTGTTGTAAAAGAAAAGAGTACTAAGGGAGAGGTTTGTACAATTCCCCAACAGCTTGTACCGTCATTCATAACTGGTCCAAATGTTGCTCCAGCATCGGTTGAGCGAAAAATACCATTTGTACCACTTGCTGCTGAGGCTCCAGCATATACTATATCGGAGTTATATCTATCAGTAGTAATATACACAATATTTGAACCAACTAAATTAGTTAATGGAAATGTTGTCCCGTAATCAGTACTTCTGTATATTCCTCCCAAAACAGTACCAACATATACATATCCATTCTTACCACACCAAACAGACTGTACTGAATTGTTTCCAAATGTGGATGAAGGAATTAAAGTAAAATTTTGTCCACTATTTGTTGACATTAATACACCAGCGCTGCCATTTGCTACAAATACTCTTCCAGTAGAATCACAGGCTATTGAAAGAAAATTAGCTAATCCATTAGAGTAAATCTCAACCCAGTTTAGACCCCCATCTGTTGATTTATATACACTCTTTACAGTTCCAGATGCACCAGCATAAAGATTGCCCTGAATGTCATTACCTAAAGCCCACATCGATATACCTGCCAACTTTTGAATCCATTGTGAAAAGGCAGTTTCATTGAACAAGAAAAAAGATAAAAATAACGTCAAAGTTAATAGTACTTTCTTCATAGCTTTTTATTTTTAAATTAAAAAAATTTATATAATTTATATAGATTATATATGTTTTTCAACTTACTAAAAAATATAGTATTTTTTATAATTTTTTTAGTAGCGGTAATTCTATTATGCTTACCTAAAAGCGAAGCTCAAACCTGTTGGCAAAAGAATTTGTTGCTTAATTCCACTTTTAATTTCAATGTCAAAAATAACCTTGTTGATACAACTTTAGATGTTAAGTATTATAAACTTAAATTAAAAATTCAAACAGATCCTGACTATTTAATTGGCACAGCGCAAATCATAGCTACATTTGTAAATTCACTTTCAAATTCTTTCTTTATCCAATTTAGTGATTCACTTAGTATTGATTCTGTTCTATATAATGGGGAGTTAAGTGGATTTAGTCGTTTAAATGGAAATGTGTTTTTTCAGAAGAAAAATGGGGATCTTATAGATCTTATAATATATTATCATGGCAAACCACATCCAACTGGTTTTGGTAGTTTTATTTTTGGTAATAGTTACTCTTCAAGGTCAATATGGTCATTAAGTGAACCATTTGGAGCAAGTGATTGGTTCCCCTGTAAAAACTCTCCTGACGACAAGGCTGATTCATCAGAAGTATGGATTCAATGCAGGTCTGATTTAACGGCTGTTTCGAATGGGATACTTGTTTCTGAAAATTATAACCCTGATAGTACCAAGACTTTTGTATGGAAATCGAAGTATCCTATTGCTCCCTATTTGATATCCATAGCGATATCAAACTTTACAAAATATACAAACTATTATCGTTATACCTCTACTGATTCTTTACCAATTCAACATTATATTTATCCCGAAGAATTTGCAAAGGTTAAAAGTTTACTTGATCTAACCCCAACAATGTTGGAAAAATTCTCATATCTATTTGGGGAGTATCCCTTTATAAGAGAAAAATATGGACATGCACAGTTTGGTGTTATGGGAGGAATGGAACATCAAACTATCACTTCAATAGGATTTTTCAGTGAAGAGATTTTAGTTCACGAACTTGCCCATCAGTGGTTTGGCGATAAAATTACCTGTAGAGACTGGCAACATATCTGGTTAAATGAAGGATTTGCGACTTATGGAGAATGTCTATATAAAGAAGCTGTGTATGGGAAGAATATTTATAATCAATATATTGCATTAAAAATGGACGATGCAAAGAAAGCAATAGGAAGTATTTTTGTTCAGAATCCACAATCAATAAATGAAATCTTTAATCCTTACAGATCTTATGCAAAAGGTAGTGTTGTTTTACATATGCTGAGAGGTATTTTAGGAGACTCCTTGTTCTTTAAAGCTATTAAAGCTTATGCAACCGACTCCACTCTCTCTTATAAAACAGCTACTACGGCTGAATTTAAGTCTATTGTTGAGAGAGTGTCTAACTCTTCACTAAACTACTTTTTTGATGAGTGGATATATGGTGAAAACTATCCACAATATTCTATCAGTTGGAACTATTCAGAGCAAGAAAATAATAATTATAATGTATCTATTTCTATAAGTCAATTACCCAATACTACACCTGTGTTTTTTATAATGCCAGTTCAAATAAAAATAACTACTTTATCAGGTGACACAACTTTTACTGTCCTGAACAATCAGATGCAACAAACATTTCAGTTTCTTGTGAAAGGGCAACCAACCACATTAATTTTTGATCCTGATAATAAGATATTGAAATCGAAAAATGGTGATGGAATTAAAGAATTTGTACGATATTTCCTTGCTCAAAATTACCCCAATCCTTTTAATCCCGGTACAACTATTGAATATGAAATTCTAAATTTTGTGAATGTATCACTTAAAGTTTATAATATACTTGGGCGTGAAGTTAAGACCCTTGTAAATGAAAAACAAAAGCCCGGTAAATATAAGATATTCTTTAACTCTGATAATCTTGCTTCAGGTGTGTACTTTTATGTTATAAAAGCAGGTAGTTTTCAAGCTGCTAAACGAATGATAATGGTTCGATAATGTTGTTATCAATATTTTGTTGTATTATATTAAATTGTATTTTTATAATTTAAATAAATTAAATTAGGTAAAAAAATGAGAAAAGTAATTTTAATTTTAACAAGTTTCATCCTTTGGTTTGGAACTTTTGTGTATGCACAAACACAAATTTTTAATTCAGGAGCGGAATGGTGTTCATTTAAAAAATCAAACTCATCAGTTTTAAATAATTGGTTTGATTCACCTAACTCTCCACGGCATTCTTATGATGTTCTGGATTACAAATTAAATCTTGATATCTATAATTGTTTTAAGAGTCCCTATCCAAAGACTTTTACAGCTAATATTGAAATTAAGTTTAAAGTTGATTCGGTTTTAAATACTATAAAGTTGAATGCCGTTAATACCTCACTTGCAATTGATTCAATTCGATTAATTGGAGGACCATCACTTTCCTTTACTCATTCAAGTGACATTCTTACAGTAACAATGAATCGCACATATAATGTGGGAGAGATAGCAACAATTAAGATTTATTATAGACACATTGCTACTACAAATGATGGTGCCTTTTATACATACAATGGGATGGTGTTTACAGATTGTGAACCACAAGGGGCACGTAAATGGTATCCCTGCTGGGATGATCCTGCTGATAAAGCAACTCTTGATTTAACTGCAAAGGTTCCTTCTTCAGTCAAGTTAGGTTCAAACGGAAGACTTCAGGATTCAACTGCACTTGCTGATACTATCTGGTATCATTGGATTAGCAGAGATCCAGTTGCTACCTATTTGATAGTATTGACTGGAAAAGTTAACTATAACCTTGATATTGTTTGGTGGCATAAACTTTCAAATCCTGCAGATAGTATTCCAATTAGATTTTACTGGAATACAGGAGAGAGTACAAGCAACCTGAACTACATAAAAAGCATCATTGGACCAATGACTACTTATTATTCTCAAAAATACGGCGAACATCCCTTTGAAAAAAATGGTTTCTGTACAACAATTAGTGGAGCAGGTTTTACGTGGGGAGGAATGGAGAATCAAACCTTAACAACTCTTTGTCCAAACTGCTGGAATGAAAGTTATGTCGCACACGAATTTGCCCATCAATGGTTTGGTGATATGGTTACTTGTGCAACCTGGGCTGATATTTTTATAAATGAAGGGTTTGCTACTTTCAATGAAGCGGTGTGGAAAGAATATACTGGTGGATATACAGCTTATAAACAGCAAATAAATAGCTTTGCAAGTTCATATTTAAGTGGTAACCCCGGTTGGGCTATCTACAATCCACAATGGTTAACAAATCCTGATATAAATTCTCTATTTAACTATGCTATAACCTATTGCAAGGGAGCTTGTGTATTACATATGTTAAGATATACTCTGGGTGATTCAGTATTTTTTGCAGCTATTAAAGCTTACGCAACTGATACGGTAAACTTTAAATATAAAAGCACAACTGTTGCTGACTTTAAGGATAAAATTGCTCAGGTAACAGGACAAAATCTTGATTGGTTCTTTAATGCATGGATTTATCAGGCGAACCATCCTTATTATCAGTGTGGATACAATATTACAAACCTTGGTGGAAATAACTGGAGATTAAACTTCCTTGCAAAACAAACACAAACTAACACAGGTTTCTTCCCGATGCCAATAGAAATTAAAGTAACATTTACTTCTGGTCCTGATACAACCGTTAAATTCTTTAATAGTGTTAATAATCAAATTGCAACTTTTTATTTCAACCGTCAACCATCAACTATAACATTTGATCCGAATAACCAAATTGTCATTAAGCAATCAGATCCTCTTGTCGTTGGCATTAATGAGAATGAATTTAATATTCTACCTGATAAATTTGTATTGAATCAAAACTATCCAAATCCATTCAATCCTGTAACTAATATTGAATATTCAATACCTCAGGATAATTTTGTAAAAATTCAAATCTTTGATATTACAGGTAGAGAAATCTCAACTCCCGTTAATGAATTTAAAAAAGCAGGCAGGTATAATATTTCATTTAATGCCTTAAATCTTCCTTCAGGAGTTTATTTCTACAAGATGTCGGCAGGCAATTTTTCAGATGTAAAGCGAATGATGCTTGTAAAATAAAATTTAAATTAAAGAATAAATAAAAAAACTCAGAACTTTGAAGTTCTGAGTTTTTTTATAATTTTTATCTATCTCTACTATTTAATCAAAATCATCTTCCTTACAGAAACAAAGGTACCAGCTTCTATTCTATAATAGTAAATTCCAGATGAAAGATCAGATGCGTTAAAGTCTATTGTGTAGTAACCTGGTTGTTTAAATTCACTAACAAGAGTTTTTACTTCTTTGCCTAATATATCATAAACCTTAAGTGTTACAAATTCTGCTTTTGGAATTGCAAATTCAATCTTAGTGATTGGGTTGAAAGGATTAGGATAATTTTGCGATAATGCATAACTAACAGGTGTATTTGTATTATTAGCAATGTTACTAACTTGGTTGAAAATAAGACAGACATTAGGTCTATTTGTTTGAACTGTTCCTGCTGTAAGTTGAGTACAACCATCTCCGCTGGAAAGGTCAGAATATTGTCCCCACGTTTTGTTAGGATTAGAAGTTGCGTAAACTGGTGAATATTGAGTATATGAAGAATTATTGTAACAAATTTCAATAAGTAAGTTATTTACACCATCCCAATAAAATGGGGTGGTTAATGTTATATATTGCCAGCCTGTTCCGGGTACTGTATATGTCCCATCATAACAAATTGTCCAGCCAGTTGAAACAAATCCGCTTAAAGAAAAAAGGTTTGTATTTTGAAGCTTAACTTTAAAACCATTCATTGGTTGAGAGCTTGCCGAAATTACATTAAACCCAATTTGTGTTATTGCCTGAGAAGTATTTCCACCTGCGCCGGAAATTTCGCTTGCAGTAAAGAGCATATCAGTTCGTCCATCCATCCAATATGTAGTAAAAGGATAATTAGATGATGCAGTACCGGTTCCAATACAAGCATAAGTAATATTTAATACCTGATAGCTGAAAACCTGACTTGGAGGAATAGTCCCTGGAGGATTAATTCCTTTTCCTCCTGCCGGATAGGTACATACAAATCTTGCAGCAGAATCCTGTGCTGCAAAATAGTAAGAAACTGTTGTTCCAAGTGGTTGACCGGGGATTGTAAATTTGAAGGTATCAAGATTTGTATAAGATGGATTTAAGGGAATAAATGAGCCATTATTAATCTTATAATATAATCGCGGAGCATTAGAACCACCTGCAATTTTATTCTTTGAATTTATAACAACGGTAGCAGTTCTTGCCGAAGTATATGGACCAGATGGAAGAGGGGTATGAACAAAATTCATTTTGTAATTATTTGCAAAAGCTGTCAATGCTGCAATTGCTGCCCTTACCGAGTTCCTAAAAAAAGTTACATTAATATTGGAAAAATTATCATTAACAGTGTGATAATAAGGGTTAAAATCATTTTCATCCTCTATCATCATAAAGGCAAGATAATTTCTTGTCCAGAATGAGGCATGATCGCTATTTGCAGTTAGGTCTATATGTTTCTCAGGTTGAAGCTGTGAAACATAGGTTAAAATAGCTGAAATAAAATCACTTGCATATTCATCTGAAGGGTTATTTGTTACAACCCAGCATTTTCCGTCATTGTTTCCATCATAAGCTATCATATCAAAATTAAGTGCACAAACTATTGAATCCCCTTTGAAATAAGCAGTATCAACAAATGCTTTACTTCCATATAAACCTCGTTCTTCTTCATCAAATGCAACAAAAATTACAGAATAATCAAGATTAAAAGTACTTAAAATTCTTGCTGCCTCAAGTACGGCTACAGTACCTGAAGCATTGTCATCTGCCCCAGGTGCTGTGCTCCCTGAGGGCATATCATCATAGTGTCCACAAATAACAAAATACTGATTTGGAAATTTTATCCCTGGTTTGTATGCTATAACATTTATATTTCCGTAAGAGCCTCCATTATTTTGATATCTTGCAGTAAGTCCAAAACTCTGGAACTTTTCAAGTATATACTGAGCAGCCTTTGGATTAGAAGCATTTGCATAATGTCGAGAAACAATTGTGTAAGGAGAACCTCCAATGATAGTTACCGTGTCCCCACTAAGTTGACGGACAACAAGAGCAACGCTTTGGTTTGTAATAAGATTAATCAAAGAATCTATTTTTGGGCTAAAACCAATCTGCCCAAGTGATAAAGAAGTAAATAGAAAAATAAAAAAGTAAATGAAGATTAATGTTCTTTTCATAATATTTTTTAAATTGATTTTTTTAAACTCTTGTATTAATTTAATATTGTTTTTATGTAAACAGTAGTCAAAAAATTATATAACAGCAAACTTTGTGCCATAACAGAGAATGTACATAGAGGAAAATTTTCAGGACTTGACTTTGTAAAAGTAAATGACTAAATTCATTTGAAATTAAAAGGTTATGTTATATTTTTTAGGAGGTACTTAGGACACAAGCTTAAAAAAATAATTTAATTCAAAAATCAAATAACAAAAATTATTTTGTTATGAAAAAACTAATTACAACTACAGTATTAATCCTGTTAATCTTATTCGCAAGTAACATATACTCTCAACCGCAGCCTCCAACGCTTGTTTCGCCTCCCAATGGAGCTACAAATGTATCATTATTTCCAACTTTTGTCTGGAATGCATCCAGCGGGGCTACAAGCTACAGACTGCAGATTATTGAGGGAGTAAATATTGTGTTTGACCAGCAAGGCATTACGAGCACTTCATATACACTTTCAAGTGCAGTATTGACCTACAATACTTCTTATTATTGGCGTGTAAATGCAACTGGTCCGGGAGGTACCAGTGACTGGTCAGCACAATGGTCATTTACAACGCAAATTCAGGCTCCCAGTCCGCCTGTTTTACTGTCGCCACCAAACAATTCTACAAATATTACTCTAACCCCTACTTTGAGCTGGAGTAATGTAAGTGGAGCGACATATTATCAATTACAGGTCTCTACAAATTCAGGTTTTACTTCAACTGTAATAGACATTAATGGACTGGTAAATCCAGGATATTTTGTTCCCTCAGGTATGCTTAACAATAATACAACATATTACTGGAGAGTTAATGCAAGTAACAGTGGTGGAACAAGTAATTGGTCAACTGTTTGGAATTTTACTACAATACCTGCACCACCACCAGCACCAAATTTGATTTCCCCAACGAACGGTCAAACAAATGTTTCTGTAACACCTAACCTTGACTGGAGTGATGTTTCAGGTGCTTCTCTATATACAGTTCAGGTTTCTCTTAATAGTGGATTTACAGCTATTGTTGTCAATGAGGACGTAACGGTTTCAAACTATTCAGTCCCATCAGGAATATTATCTGGACAAACAACTTATTATTGGAGAGTGAGTGCTTCTAACATTGGTGGAACTGGTCCATGGTCAACAGTTTGGAGTTTTACAACGATGTTAGCTCCTCCAGCGGCTCCCATTCTTGTATATCCAAGTAATGGTGCTGTGGCAATCCCCTTAAACGTAACTCTTGACTGGAATCCTTCACCAAGTGCTACATCTTATAGAGTACAAGTTTCTACAAATTCAGGTTTTACAACAACTATTGTAAATCAAGTTACTGGTTCTACTACCCAATACACAATTCCTACTGGGGTTTTACAAAATAATACAACATATTATTGGAGAGTCAATGCTACAAATGCAGGAGGAACCAGTCCATGGTCTGAAGTATGGAGCTTTACTACAATTCAGGGAGTTCCACCTCCACCAACATTGTTGTTACCTATAAATGGGGCTACTGGTGTTTCATTAACCCCTTTAATGGACTGGACAGATGTTAGTGGTGCATCAAGCTATAGGTTACAAATTTCAACTACAAATACATTTGTTACAACTGTACTTAATGTCGTTGTAACAACAGGTTCACAATATAATGTACCAAGTGGTACCTTGCTGGGAAATACTCAATATTATTGGAGAGTTGCTTCTATAAATGCAGGTGGTGAGGGCTCTTATTCAACGATATTTTCATTTGTAACTGTTCAAACATTTAATTTGAACTTGAAAGTATTCCTTGAAGGGTTTTATAATGATTCAACTCAAGTTCAGGATACGGTAAGAGTATATCTTGCACAAAATACTTCTCCATTTACTTTCAAGGACAGTTCAAACATATTTCTGTCATCGAATGGAACTGGCTTGATGAGTTTCTCAAAGGCTGCTTCAGGTAATTACTATATTGTTGTTAAGCATAGAAACCATGTTGAAACATGGAGTGCTAATGCTATGTATTTTAATACAGGAAGCACAGTAAATTATGATTTTACGACAAGTGCAAGTAAAGCTTACGGTAATAATATGAAGCAGGTCGGTTCGGTATGGGTTTTATATGGTGGTGATGCTAACGCTGATGGTTATGTTGATCCAACAGATTATAATATATTCAAAACGCAGTTTGGACTTGATGGATACAAAGGTGCTGATTTTAATGGAGACAATTGGATTGATGGTTATGATGCGCTAATACTATATTCTAATTTTGGAAAGAGCAAATCAAGACCATATTAAAAGTTGTTCTTAAACAAAGATAAAAGGGAAATTTTATGAAAAAAATAATATTTATATTGACAATAACCTTGATAGTTGCTTCAACATTATCGGCACAAAACAAGGTTACTTTTTCTCTTCAAAATGCACGTATTGAATCAGGGATTGTACTTGTTGATGTTTATGCAACTATTCCATCGGGTCAGAACTGGAGTGTTGGTCCGACGAATATAAGAATGAGATACTGGACAGAAAATCCTCCCAATGCAATGACATTAATTACACAGGATACGGTGATGAATGCTAACGTCAATCTTTCTAATAATAATTCGTATGGACTAATGACCTGTACATCAATCTTGAACGATACATCAGCAAGTTTAAACATTCTGTTACTCTATAACAAACCTGCTTATACTTTTACACCAGGTTCTTACTGGTTAGGTACTTTGAAGTTTGCTATAACTGATCCGAATGCTTGTGTAAATATGCAGTTTTATGACTTTTCTTCGGTTTTTAATGATTTAACAGGTCTTGTTTATAACAGTGGATGGAATAAAATAGATCCTGCACCCTGTATGACAACAGCAATTTCTCAGTTAACTACAGAGGTACCAGATGGGTATAAACTCTATCAAAACTACCCGAATCCTTTTAACCCGACAACTAAAATTCAATTTTCATTACATAAAGCAGGATTTGTAACTCTAAAGGTATATGATTTATTAGGTAGAGAAATTACAACATTGGTTAGCGAATACAAAAACGCTGGTACTTATGTAGTTGATTTTGATGCTTCCGATTTATCAAGTGGTGTTTATTTTTACAGAATGGAAAGCAATGGCTTCAGTGATGTAAAGAAAATGCTTTTGTTAAGATAAATAAAAAAAATATTGTGTTTGTAACTAAAAGTGGCAATCTGATGTTACAGGTTGCCACTTTATTTATAAGATTGAATTTAAAAAATACTTTACCTAATTTAAACTAAATAAAAAAAAATAAAAGGAATGAAAAAGTTAATTTTAACGTTGGTTATTCTTATTTTGACCAACATTATTTATGCTCAAAATGTTGAAAAGTATTCTCAAGTGAGAATATTTGCCACAAGTCATCAATCATTTCAGTCGATGGCGAATGCTGGTTTATTTTTGGATCATGGCATTTATAAAAAAGGCTTATATTATGAAACGTGGTTATCAGAATCTGAAATACAATTGCTTAGAAAATCGGGAGTTCCATTTGTAATAACTGTGGACGATTGGGATAAGTACTATCAGAGTTTACCTCAAATGTCTCCATTTGAAATTCAAAAGTCTATTGAACAATCAAGAGATGATTTTAATGTATCACATTCAATCTATGGAAGTATGGGGGGATATCTGACTTGGGCTGAAGTGGTTGCAAAACTTGATTCTATGCGCCTTCAGTATCCTACACTAATATCACAAAAATTCTCAATTGGAAACACTTATGAAAATAGACCTATTTGGTGTGTTAGGATGACTAAAAATCCTGATGCACCTACAGGAAGACCTGAGGTATATTTGCAAGGTTTAATACATGCAAGAGAACCTGCTGGTATGGAAAGTATTATCTATTATATGTATTGGTTACTTGAGAATTATAATGTAGATCCTCTTGCAACTTATATTCTTAATAATAGAGAGATTTATGTTATACCAGTTTTTAATGTTGATGGTTATGTTTATAACCAGACTACAAATCCGAATGGTGGTGGAATGTGGAGGAAAAATAGAAAACCCTGCAGTGGTGGAACAGGTACCGACCTGAATAGGAACTGGGGTGTCTATCAGTTCTGGAATTCCACAAATAATGGTTCATCAACAAGTTGTTCAAGTGATACTTATAGAGGCACAAACCCATTTTCAGAACCTGAAAATCTGGCGGCACTTAATTTTGTTAACTCCAGAAATTTTAAAACAGGTCTTAGTTATCACACTTACAGTAACCTTCTTATTAGACCGTGGGCTTGGTGTGACCCAACTCCTACACCCGATGATACTATATTTCAGGAATGGTCTGTTGATATGACCAAATATAACCATTATGCTATTGGACAACCATATTCAACTGTTGGTTATTATGTTCGTGGTGATGAACTTGATTGGTTATACAATGACTCAGGTCATACAAAAATTTTAGCAATGACACCGGAAGTTGGTGGTAGTAGCGATGGTTTCTGGCCTCCTCAAGCTCGTATTTTACCACTTGCTCAGGAAAACCTTTTAATGTGCCAATATATTTCACTTGTTGCTGGACCTTATGTAGAGGTTAACAGTACAAAATTTAATAAGTCTTCATATACTCAAAATGAATCAGGTACTTTTAAAGTAATATTTAGGAACAAAGGGAGAATGAATGGTCAAAATATTCGAATAGAATGGGTACCATTAAGCAGTTATGTTACAATTCCTACTCAATATGTTACAATTGCAAGTATGCCATCTTTTTATACTGACAGTGTAACATTTACTTTTCAAGTATCAGGTTCTTGTCCTAATAATTATGCTATACCTACAAAGTTAAGAATAAAACAAAATGATACTGTTATTGTATATCAACAAAATGTAAATGTTTTGGTTGGGAATGGAGTAGCAGTTCTTCTTGATAGTGCTGAAAATGGTTTTGGGAATTGGACAACAAACCAGGGTTGGGCAATAGTAACAACTCAATACCATTCCCCTACTCATTCATTTACTGATAGTCCATCAGGGAACTATCAAAACAATGCCGATAATTCTATGACACTTAATTTCCCTATAAATGCTTCTACAACTCCTGCACTTTTCCTGAGCTTTTGGCATAAGTATGCTACCGAGGCAAATTATGACTTTTGTTATGTTGAAGTATCAAGCAACAATGGTACAACATGGCAACAGGTTGCAAGTTATACAGGGACTTTATCAAATTGGACATATCAAGAATTTGATATTACTCAGTATGCTAATTCTTCAAGTAATGTCCGTGTAAGATTTAGGTTATATTCTGATGCATCAGTAACTGCTGATGGTTGGTATGTTGATGATATTAAAATTCTTGGTTTTCAATCACCTGTTACTGGAATAACTATTGAAAACAATCAACTACCTATAAAATATGCTCTTGAACAAAACTACCCGAATCCATTTAATCCAGTAACTACCATAAGATTTGCATTACCAAAAGAAGGCTTTGTGAAGCTTGTTGTATATGATATTTTAGGTAGAGAAGTTAGTAGCATTCTTAATGAGTTTAAAAATGCTGGTAACTATTCAGTGAATTTTGATGCATCAAATCTCTCGTCAGGTATATATTTCTACAGAATAGATGTAAATGGATTTAGTGATATTAAGAAAATGACTGTGATTAAATAAACTCAAAAGTTTTTCTAAATTTAAAAACCGCAATGCATCATTGCGGTTTTTTTATAATTATGAAAATTTTAATTAAAAACGGTAAGATACGTATACGAAAAGGTATTTTTGTTGATACTATTGGTTTTGATAGCATTAGTGGTAAGATTATTTATGTTGGTTCATATCTTAACGCTGATCATAAATCTTATAATGAAATAATTGATTTATCCAAAAAACTCGTTATTTCTGCATTTCATGATGGACATTGCCATTTGATGAAAGGTGCTAAAATGAATGCCGAACTTGATTTAAGAGATGCTACTACAGCAGCAGAGTTTAAAAAAAGAATAGCTAAATATAAATTACGATTGAAACCTGATGAATGGATAGTTGGGGGTTACTTTTCTGAATCCAATTTCAAAGAATCTTTTGTAGTCAATAGAAGTTTTTTAGATACGATCTGTCCAGATGTACCTGTTGCTCTGTCACGAACAGATCTACATTCAGTTATTTTGAATTCAAAAGCTATCGAACTTACTGGAATAGAGTCTATGAAAAATACTTTTAGAAATGAAGAACTTATATATTACGATAATAGAACTTTTTCAGGAGAATGTAAAGAACGTGCTATGTACTACGTTTTTGACCGTTTACCAGCTAAATCAGATAGTGAACTTAGCAAAATATTAAATGATGAAATTGAAAAACTTTTATCGTATGGTATTGGAAGTGTTACGGATATATCATTAAGCGAAGATTTAAAAATCTATGAAAATTACTTTCAAACATACAACAAACCTTTTCGTATTAATTCTGTTTTACCTTTTGAATATTTTGAAAAAAGAGATTTATATAATGAGATATTTAAAAATTATTCAGATAATATATATTTCCGTACCTTTAAAGCATTTTATGATGGTTCACTATCGAGTATGACTGCTTTATTTTATGAAAATTATAAAAATACTAATTTTAATGGAATCAGAAGCGTATTTGTAGAAAGCGGTGAATTTGAAAAATATCTTTATACCATTGATAATTCGAATTTTCAGGTTGCTATACATTGTATTGGTGATAAAGCTGTAGGTGAAATCCTAAATTTTTTTGAAAGTTTGGAAAAAATTAACGGTGTCAAAGATAGAAGATTTCGAATAGAACATGCTCAACATATTGCTCTTCAGGATATTCCACGTTTTGCAGGAAAAGATATAATAATTTCAGCTCAACCAGCTCACTTAAGTTTTGATGCTTCAACAGCCCGAAATTTACTTAACGATTTTTCTGGTACACATATTTACCAAAAACTTATGAATTCTGGTATAAGAATTGTTTTTGGAACTGATTTCCCGGTTGTTAAAGAAAATCCTTTTGAAAATATCTTTTATGCAGTTACAAGAAAAACAAAAGATTTCCCTGAAGGTTTCTTACCTGAATATGTTTTTACACTTGATGATGCTATAGACTCTTATACTTACCACAATGCTTATGCTAACTTTGAAGAGAGAAATAGAGGAACTCTTGAATTGGGAAAAATAGCTGATATACTTGTACTTGAAAAAGATTTTTATAATTTATCTTATGACGAATTACGTGAAAATAGTGTAAATATGCTTTTTCTTTCAGGAAAAAGAATATTATAATTAAATATAAATGGGAAAAAAATTTCTAACTTTTATGAAAAGAAACTTACCTTACCTGACCATAGTATTTATGGTAATTCTAATTATTATTTCTACATTTATAACCCTTTCAAATTCACATGCTTTATCTAAAAGTCAATACTTTCGCAGAGTTTTATCCTGTGCTCTCGAAAAATACTGGGATTTGAAATATGGTATAAATGTAAATGATATAGATTCAAATATTGTCAAATACCAGAATTTGTTTGATGTACAGCGAATGGAAATCTATATAGTAACTAATTTTTCATCTGAAGAAATTAAAGGCAAAACTATAATTACACCGCTTGATTTATCTGATACGCTGAACCGGATATATCTGAATTTTTATTCAAATATGAAAGTAAATTATGTGAAGTTAAATGATAACGTTGTTGAATACACTCATCAGGATAATCTGTTGATGATAAATTCAAGAAATAAAGTTATTAAAAACGATACATTCCGCATTGAGATCGGATATAGTGGAAAACCTTATAACAAAGGGTTTGATTCATTTAGTTTTAAAAACATTGAGGGTAATAAATATGTTTATACTCTTAATGAACCAAATTTTGCTTCAACCTGGTTTCCATGTAAAGATTTGCCATCTGATAAGTTTATACTTAATTATTTTGAGATAACTGTTCCAACTGGAATGTGGGCTGTATCTAACGGAATACTTGTTAAAAGAGAATCTCTTGATAGTCTTTACGATGTATTTGGATGGAAATCAAATTATCAAATAGCAACGTATCTTGTGTCGTTTGCTGCTGGAAATTATGACTATTGGAAGGATAGTGTCATTCTAAGTGATGCAAAACTACTTCCGCTTGATTATTATACATTCCCATCATATACTGAACGTGCAAAAAAGGATTGGAAAAAAATACCTGAAATGGTAAAGTATTTTTCTAACTTAATAGCAGAGTATCCGTTTTCTAATGAAAAATATGGGATGATAATGTTTGGTTGGAACGATGGTGCAATGGAACACCAAACTATAACAAGTATAGGATATAAACTTGTTACCGGTGAAAATAAAAATGAGTTAACAATTGTTCACGAACTTGTTCATCAATGGTTTGGTGATGCAATAACTCCGAAAAGCTGGAAAGATATATGGTTGAATGAAGGTTTTGCAACTTATGGTGAAGTTTTATGGACTGAATATACAAAAGGTAAAGAGGCAGCAAAAAATCTGTTGGCAAATCTTGATATAGGAAATTTTAGCGGTACCCTTTATGACCCACAAGGTTTTATTTTTGGTTCTACTGTATATAATAAAGGAGCATGGGTTTTGCATATGCTTCGTGGAGTAGTAGGAGATTCAACATTTTTTAAAATACTCTCAACTTACTATGATAAATACAAATTTGGTAATGCAAATACTCGTGATTTTAAAAAAGTTTGTGAGGATGTTACCGGTATAGATTTAACATATTTTTTTGATCAATGGGTTTTTACAGGTACAGGAAGACCAATCTACGAATATTCCTATCAAACTGAGGACTATGTTACAATTGATAGTATTCCATATTTTATGTTAAGACTTACAATCGAACAAAAGCAAAAAGATCAGGAAGTTTACAAAATGCCTGTGCAGGTTACAATTGTAACAGAAAAAGAAAAAAACATAATTACTTTTTTTAACAGTAAAAGAACACAAACATTTGTACAACCTATAAAAGGAAAGCTCATTTCTCTTGAGATCGATAAAGATAACTATATACTTAAAAGTATTAAGCCATTAGAAGATAAGAAAAACAAACAGTAACAAATACTCTTTCTAAAATATAAGGACTATTTATTACAATTTACTTCAGCTATCCTTAAAAAAAAGGGTGTTTTTCACAGTGTTAGTAGTTAATAAACACCCCTAAGTTAAAAAATGTTACTAAGGTTAGCTTATTTCTTTCCGTTGACGAAATTTGAAAATTCCTTTCCTGCTTTAAACCTTACAACTTTCCTTGCAGGAATAACAATTTCAGCACCAGTTTGAGGATTACGACCAGTCCTCTTGTTTCTTTTTCCAACGGAAAAAGTACCAAAACCAACCAGAGCAATTTTTTCTCCTTTCTTCAAAGTTTTTTTCACAGTATCAATGAAGGAGTCAAGAACGGCTTTGGCTTGAACTTTTGTAATTTTGGCATCACCTGCCAGTTTTGAAACCAGTTGCTCTTTGTTCATATTTTTATTTTTAGTTAATTAATACAGGTAAATATACTATTGTCATACTAAAAAAACAATATTTATTTTTAGAATAACATTTCATACTTAATTTTAAAATTTCTATTGATTTTGTTTACCCCTTTTGCTCTTTTCTGGAGGACTTATTTCAAGAGTTGTCCGGCTTATTATAGTTTTGCTACTTACTGTTACAAAATATTTGCCTTCACGCAAAAATAATTTCCCAATATCAGAAATTCTAACATCCCTATAATTTTTCATATTCAGATATGTTTTATATTCATCAATAAATTTATCATCAACTGTTAAATCATAGTTGAAAAAATTTAGTCCATAATCAGCATTATAATCTCTTTCAAATATTATAAGTGAGTCAGGGGTCTGCACTCTTATTGTTACAGGACAATTTGAGTTTGAATAAAAACTAATTATTGTATTAGGTGTTTCAGCCTTATCCCATTCATAAGTTTTTATACCCCAATATTTATCATAAGTAATAGAAGGAATATCAAAAACAAATAATTCTTTAGTTAGTATACTATCAACCATTTTTTCAATCAATGATACATCAGCAATATAAAGAGAACGACCATGCGTACCTACAACAAGTTTACTCTCAATAGGATGAATAACAAGATCATGAACTGGTACATTTGGCATCCCTTTAAAAAGAGGGTGGAAATGTTTTCCTTTGTCTATTGATACATAACATCCTCCATCGGTCCCAACATAAATGACATTAGAATTTTTAGGATCTTCTCTAACAACGTTTACAGCTTCAAGTGGAAGATCTAAACCAATTTGTACCCAGCTCTCTCCATAGTTAGTAGAATAATATAACAAAGGTTCAAAGTTATCCCAACGAAAACCGTTTAAAGACACATATACTGTAGCAGTATCAAATCTTGAAGCCTGAACTCTGCTTACCCAGAAATGTTGTGGTAGGTTATCAGAAATTGTTTGCCAAGTTGCTCCGTTATCTTTTGAAACGCATATTCTTCCGTCATCACTACCTGTATATAGTA
>Ga0272448_1000665_pt1 | contig 51192 bp, 39 predicted proteins | sample YNPCB0191_FD_202220 | JGI IMG/M metagenome (GOLD analysis project Ga0272448, IMG submission 202220) | Hot spring sediment microbial communities from Yellowstone National Park, WY, United States - YNP-CB-019-1 | ecosystem: Environmental > Aquatic > Thermal springs > Hot (42-90C) > Sediment... | reverse complement strand
ACAAAGACACGAAGGCACAGAGGGTTTTCTCCGAGGGCAGAGGGCAGGTATGGAAACCTGCCCTACGCTCGCTGTGCGGTCCCACCTGCGACGCACCTCCGAGGTGCGTCGCAGGTTTGCACGCTCGCCATCCACGAATAACACGAATGGACGCGAATGGAGAATTCACGTAGGGCGGCTTTCCACAGCCGCCGGAGGCTCACACAAAGACACGAAGGCACAGAGGGTTTTCTCCGAGTCTTTGTCCCTTTGTGTCTTTGTGCCTTTGTGTGAAACATAATTCTCCCACAAAGGGGCTACGCTCCGTACCCCATTCGCGTGGATTGGCGTTATTCGCGGTTACAGTTCGTAGGGCGGCTTTCCATAGCCGCCGGAGGCTCACACAAAGACACGAAGGCACAGAGGGTTTTCTCCGGGTCTTTATCCCTTTGTGTCTCTGTGCCTTTGTGTGAAACATAATTCTCACACAAAGGGGCCACGCTCCATTCCCCATTCGCGTGGATTGGCGTTATTCGCGGTTACAGTTCGTAGGGCGGCTTTCCATAGCCGCCGGAGGCTCACACAAAGACACGAAGGCACAGAGGGTTTTCTCCGAGTCTTTATCCCTTTGTGTCTCTGTGCCTTTGTGTGAAACATAATTCTCACACAAAGGGGCCACGCTCCATTCCCCATTCGCGTGGATTGGCGTTATTCGCGGTTACAGTTCGTAGGGCGGCTTTCCACAGCCGCCGGAGGCTCACACAAAGACACGAAGGCACAGAGGGTTTTCTCCGAGTCTTTGTCCCTTTGTGTCTCTGTGCCTTTGTGTGAAACATGGGCCAGGTACGAAAACCTGCCCCTACTGTTCCCCATTCGCGTGGATTGGCGTGATTCGCGGTTACAGTTCGTAGGGCGGCTTTCCATAGCCGCCGGAGGCTCACACAAAGACACGAAGGCACAGAGGGTTTTCTCCGAGTCTTTATCCCTTTGTGTCTCTGTGCCTTTGTGTGAAACATGGGGCAGGTACGAAAACCTGCCCCTACTGTTCCCCATTCGCGTGGATTGGCGTGATTCGCGGTTATAGACCGCCATCCACGAATCACACGAATGCACACGAACGGAGAATAGGCCGTACAAAGTGCCTCGCTTATTCGCCCCTCATGCCGGGCTGGTAAGAAGCCAGGGCATGAGGGGGGGTGCCCCGCCGCAGGTTTTGACGAAAGACGCAACTTCTGGTAGACTTGCCATGGGGCCGCGGGAGGGCATGGTCCTTTGGGGAAGCCCCGCGCCACGCGGCCAGCCCATCGCTGCGACGAAGGAGTCCAGAGTGGTTTCCATGCGTTGTTGCCACAGACCGGTGAACCGAGGCCGAGAGTCCGCCCCCTCGGTTTTGTTTTGCCACCCCGTGCGCATTGCAGGCAACCAAATCTCAAGGAGGGTGTAGTAGATGAACCGCTCTACAGATCCGAACGTGGCCAGCAGACTGGAGGCGTTGCGGCCACACTTTTGGAAATGGGAAGTTATCAAGGACATGATTGACCAGTTGGTGGACCTGATGCTGAACTTCCGGCAGAGCGGCCACCCCGGAGGCTCCCGCTCCAAGGTCTACCCCATGGTGATCACCGCCCTCAGCGGCGTGATGCGGTGGGACATCCGCCACCCCGAAAAGCGTTTCGCCGACCGGTTTGTGCTGGTGGGCGGGCACGTGAATCCCCTGGTCTATGCCACGCTGGCCGTGCTCAACGAGGCCATGCGGGTCAAGTACCGGCAGACGGGCGACCCCCGATACCTCATCGCCAATGAGAAGGAGCGCGCGCTGTACTGGGAGGACCTGCTGACCCTGCGTCGCCGCGGCGGCCTGCCCGGACACGCCGAGATGGCCGGCAAGACCCTGTTCTTCAAATTCAACACCGGCCCTTCGGGCCATGGCTCGCCAGCGGCTGCCGGCCAGGCGCTGGCCCTCAAACTGGCGGGCGCTCCCGAAGTCAAGGTCATCGCCTTTGAGGGCGACGGCGGCCTCACCCCAGGCGCCATCCACGAGACGATGAACTCCGCATGGGGGCTGGGCCTGCACAACCTGTACTACGTGGTGGACTGGAACGACTTCGGCATTGACGACCACCGCATCAGCGAGGTGGTCTATGGCACGCCTGACGACTGGTTCGGCTCGCACGGGTGGCGCACCTTCGGCGCGCTGAACGGCGAGGACTGGGAAGAGATCACCCACGCCATGCTCCAGATGTTCTACGGCGACAACCCCGACGGCGTCCCGTCGTGCACGTGGATCAAGACGCGCAAAGGGCGCGGCTACGGCAAGTACGACAACGTCTCGCACGGCGCGCCGCATTCGCCGATGGACTGCGAGGCGTTCTGGGAGTGCAAGATGCCTTTCGCCGAGAAGTACGGCGTGGAGTTTGAGGGGTTCGGCCAGCCCGCGCCGCCGACCTACGAGGAGCAGCGCGCGCAGACGGCCAAGAACATGCAGATCGTCCTCTCGGTGCTGCACCGCGACCAGGCGCTCATAGACTACATCGCCGACACCCTGGCCGACCTGGGCGACTCGGTGCCCGAAATGGTGCCCAACTTCCGCCTGTTCAGGAAGACCAAGGCCAACCCGTGGAAGGACGAGCGCCTGTACGACTACGAAAACTACCCGCCGCAGATGTACGTGGCGCCGGGCACCAAGATTCCCAACCGTGCCGCGCTGGGAGCCTGGGGCGCATGGGTCAACGCCTTCGGCTACGAGCACTATGGCCGGCCGCTGTTCATTGCCATGTCGGCAGACCTGGCCGAGTCCACCAACATCGCCGGGTTCGCCAAGAAGTGGGGCAACTTCCCCGGCTGGGGCTGGTACAACCGCAAGACCAACCCCGACGGCGCGCTCCTGCCGCAGGAGATCACCGAGTTCGCCAATGCCGGCATCAGCGTGGGCATGGTCACGGTCAACTTCGCCGACGACCCGTGGAACGAGTGGGACGGGTTCTGCGCCGCCTCGTCCACCTACGGGTCGTTCGCCTACCTGAAGTACGGCCCCATGCGCCTGTTCAGCCAGTTGGCGCAGGACTGCCCGCTGAAGTTGGGCAAGGTGCTGTGGGTGGCGGGCCACTCGGGGCCTGAAACCGCCGAGGACTCTCGCACACACTTTGGCATCTTCTCGCCGGGCGTGGGCCAGTTGTTCCCCAAGGGGCACATCATCAACCTGCACCCCTGGGAGTACAACGAGGTGCCGGTGGTGCTGGCGGCAGCGCTCAAGCAGGACGTGCCCATCATCATGCTGCACCTGACCCGCCCGCCCATCCCGATACCCGACCGCGCGGCCCTGGGCATTGAGTCGCACTTCGCCGCGGCCAGGGGCGCCTATCTCATCCGCCCGTACAAAGAGGGCCAGAAGAAGATGGGCACGGTGATCGTGGAGGGCACCAGCAGCACCCTCAACATCATCAAGATTTTGCCCGAACTGGACAAGGCCGGCCTCAATGTCAAGATCATTGCGGCCATAAGCCCGGAACTGTTCGCCATGCAGCCCAAGTGGTACCGCGATCAGATTCTGCCCGAGGCCGACTGGTGGGATTCCATGGTCATCACCACGTCGGCGCTGCGGCTGGCCAGCGATTGGATCACCAACCGCGTGTCGGAGGAATACTCCATGGCATCGGACTGGGACAATCGGTGGCGCACGGGCGGCAGCGTGGACGAGGTGGTGGACGAGGCGCACCTGTCGCCGCCGTGGCTGCTCAAGGGCATAGAGCGATTCGCCCGCGAACGGGAGCAGCGCCTGGCGCGGATTCGCGCGCTCGTGGAGGCCGCCGGATAACGGTCGGCCTCAGGAGATGACGTACTCGCAGAGCGCCGCGTGCCGACACGTGGCGCTCTGCATTTGTGCAGCGGCGCGCTCTTTGCTACAATGGCGCGACCAAAAAGAGGCAGAGACGCGACATGAAACGCCTGTGGACACCCTGGAGAATGAAATACTTGCAGGGCAAGCGGCCCGAGGGCTGCGTGTTTTGTGAGAAAATCGCCGAAAGCGACGACGCCAAAAACCATATCCTTTACCGCGGCAAACATGCCTGCGTGATGCTCAACCTGTACCCGTACAACTCGGGGCACCTGATGATCATCCCCTATGCCCATGCGGCGCGGCTCTCGGACTTGAGCATGGACGTGCAGACCGAGATGCTGGTCCTGCTGAACAAGTCGCTGGAGGTGCTCCAGCGGGCCGTCTCCCCCGAGGGGTTCAACATCGGCGTGAACCTGGGGCGGGCCGCCGGCGCGGGGATTGACGAGCACATCCACGTGCACGCCGTGCCGCGCTGGACCGGCGACACCAACTTCATGGCCATCTTCGCGGAGACCCGCGTGGTGCCCGAGTGGCTGGACGACACCTACCGCAAACTGAAGCCGATCTTTGACGAGGTCATGCGCGAGACCTAGCGCGCGGACTTCCCCCGAGGCCGAACCTCGGCGGCGTGTTGGGTTGTGGGGTAGAAGTGAAACGGTTGCGAGAATCCCTGCGGCGACGCATCGCCCACCTTCGCATGGCTTGGCGAAGGCGGGTCTATCAATTCCGGGCGCGGCGAGAACGCTGGCTTCGCCGGGCACGGTATCTCCGTTCCCGCCTCCCCTGGCGCCAGAGCCGCCAGACCGTCCACGAGCAGAACATCTGGAACCTCTACATGGACGTGGCGTGGTGGGGGATTGCCAACGGCGTCTGGCTTACCTACCTGAGCGTCTTCGCCGTGCGGCTGGGCGCGTCCACCCAATGGCTGGGCGTGCTGGCCGCCCTGCCCGCCCTGGTCAACATGATTTGGGCCATCCCCTCGGCCCGCATCGTGGAGCGCGCGCCGCGCCGCTTGCCGCTGGTGCTGCGCGTGGGGTTCCTGCAGCGCCTGGCGTGGCTGGGAGTGGCGCTGGTGCCTTTCCTGTTCGCAGAACAGGCGAGCGTCTTCGCTGTCGTGTTCATCGCGGGGCTGACCACCATCCCGGCGGCCACGTCCACGGTCGCCTTCACCAGCATGATGGCCGACCTGATCCCGCCGCAGGATCGCGCCCGAGTTGTCAGCATCCGCAGCGTCTTGCTCTCGGCGACTACGACGCTGACCGTCCTCGCCTGCGGCCCGATTCTGGACGCGCTGCCGTTTCCCGTCTCGTATCAGGTGGTGTTCGGCTTCTCGTTTCTGGCGGCCATGATGAGCCTGCGCTACGTGGCGCGACTCCACGTCCCCGAAGAGGTGTCCGCGGCCCATCGCGAGCGCCCCAAGGCGTGGAGCACAACCAGCATCCGCAACGCCATCCGCGAGGTTACCGCGGCCAAGCCCTTTGTTTACTACGTCGTCAGTTCGCTGATCTTCCACTGGGGCATCTATTTCCCTATGGCATTGTATTCTATCTACCGGGTCCGCAATCTGGGCGCGACGGATACGTGGATCGGCCTGCTGACCATGGTGGACTCGGTCATGACGATCGCGTTCTACATCGTCTGGGGACGGCTGGCGACAAAATGGGGCAACCGCAGGGTGCTCATCATCGGCGCATTCGGGATGGTCGCGTTTCCGGTGCTCACGGGTCTGGCCACGTCCCTGCCCATGCTGCTGATTCCGTCTTTCATCGCCGGCATCTTCACGCCGGCCTTCAACCTGGCCGCCTTCAACGAGATGCTGGCCGTGTCGCCCGAGGCGCACAGGCCGCGCTTCATCGCCATCTACACGTCGGCGGTCAACGCGGCAGCCTTCGTGGCCCCACTGGCGGGGTCGTACCTGGCGGCGGCGACCGACATCCGCCTGGCGCTGTACCTGGGCGGCGCGTTCCGATTCCTGGGCGGGCTGGCCTTCGTCCTGATGCTCGGCACGGGGACGCGCCGCGACGAGGTTCCTCGCTGATTCCCCCGCATGCGCGAGGGGTAACCGCGAATAACACGAATCTACGCGAAGGTGGGATAGACCCCAGGGGTAACCGCGAATCGCGCGAATCCACGCGAACGAAAACAGACCCCCAAGGGGCTTGGAAACCCTTGGGGTCTCGTGCGCCCACAGGATTTATGTCAATTCGCACTTGACGAATAGGAGCAAATCGGGTATAATACATTATGTATGGTTGGTGCCTCGGAAAACGTGGATTGGAACCCTTCGTGTTTCGGCCTTGGATGATTAAGGAGGCGATCATGAAACGCACCCGGATTCTCCTCGTAGCCCTGCTTGTTGCTGTTCTGCTCCTGCTGGCCGTGGGGCCCATGACGGCCAGCGCCGCCGGCCCGTGCGCGGTCAGGTATCACGTCGTCTGCCCGGGCGAGACGCTCACCCGCATCGCGTGGCGCTACGGCACCACCGTGGGGGCCATCGCCGCCGCCAACGGCATCTGGAACCCCGACTGCATCTACGCGGGCCAGGTGCTGCGCATCCCGTGTCCGACCTGGTGCCCTGGGCCGAGGCCACACCCCGCCTGCCACGTCGTGCGCTGGGGCGAGACGCTGTTCGGCATCGCGCGCATGTACGGGACATCGGTCTGGGCCATTGCCAGGGCCAACGGCATTTGCAACATCAACTACATTCGCGCCGGCCAGTGCCTCGTGATCCCGTAGGGAAGCGGGCTTCACCGCAGGGGCCGCAGAGGGGAAAGGCATTTGCCGGCTTTCGCGGCAGCCTCTGTGCGCCCTGCGGCGAGTCGGCGGCCGTCTAGGCGAACCCTCGCATGAAAAACGGGGAGTCCGTCGGACTCCCCGTGATCGGCGTTGCTACGACTTCGGCGCTATTCCAGCGACACCGGCCTGGAGAAAAGCGCCGCCAGCAACTTGACCGAGTTCTGGACGTCGCCCTCGTCCACCATCTCGGAGGGCGAATGCACGTGGCGCGTCGGGATGGACAGGACGCCGGCGGGGATGCCTTCCTTCGTTGTCTGCATGGCCATCGCGTCGGTGGAGCCGAACTCCAGCACTTCCAGTTGATAGGGCGCGCCCACTTCCTCGGCGGTCCGAATCATCCAGTTCTTCAGCCCCTGGTGCACGATCATGCCGCGGTCCATGACCTTGATGGCGGGGCCTTTTCCCAGCCCCACGGCCATGGGGTGGCTTTCGGGGGTGTCGCCGGTGGTCGTAACATCCACGGCGATGGCGTAGTCTGGCTCCACGCCGAAGGCCGCCACGGTTGCGCCGCGCACGCCCACCTCCTCCTGCGCCGTGAACACGAAATACGTGTCATACGCGGGCTTGGGCATGGTGCGCAGGGCCTCAATGAGCACGGCGCAGCCGATGCGGTCGTCAAACGCCTTGGCGATCCAGCGGCCGTGCTGCGCCACGAAGGGCTGCCAAAACGTGGCCGCGTCGCCCACCTTGACGGGGCACGACTCCTTGTCTTTCGCGCCGACGTCAATGAACATCTTGTCCAGGTCGGGAATCTTGGTGCGGTCTTCCAGTTTCTCCAGCCCGATGCTGCCGGCGATTCCGCTGGCGAACACGACCCGCGCGCCCGGCAGCCCCAGAGGCCGCACCCCGCCGATGCGGGTGAATCGGGCGAACCCGTCCTTGTCAATGTGCGTTACCATGACGCCGATTTCGTCCATGTGGGCGGCCACCAGCGCCCGATGTCGGCTGTCGCGCCCCTTCTTCAGCACGAACAGGTTGCCTATGCCGTCGGTGCGCACCTCGTCGGCGACGCCTTGGACCTCGGCGGTAATGAGCGCCCGCACCTGCCCCTCAAACCCCGAAGGGCCGTAGGTCTCCGTCAGTTTCTTCACGAGTTCTTTCACAGATTTGCCTCCTTGGGCCGCCTAAGATTCGGGGCGAATGATGTCCAGAGTCAGCGTGCGCAGCGTTTCGCGCACCAGGTTGACCGTGTGCTCAAAGTCCTGCAAGTAGAGCAGCGCCACCGGCGAATGGATGTAGCGGCACGGGACGGCGATGGTAAGCGAGGGGATGCCCTCGCGGGTGAGGTGAATCGCCCCCGCGTCGGTCCCGCCGATGCCGGGCTGCTTGAATTGGTACGGGATGCCGTGCTTTTCGGCCACCGAGATGGCGTGGCGGAGCATGCCGGGATGCGCGATGAAGGAGCGGTCCATCACCGTGAGCACGGGGCCTCCGCCCAGTTGGCTGGTCGGGCTGACATCCTTCTTCTTGGGCACGTCGTCGGCGATGGTGCCTTCCAGCGCGATGGCGCAGTCGGGGGCCACGCTGTAGGCGGCCACGCGCGCGCCGCGAAGCCCGACTTCCTCCTGCACGGTGAACACGGCGTACAGGTCAAACGGGTAGTCCGCCTTCAGGATTTCCGCCAGAACGGCGCAGCCGGCGCGGTCGTCAAAGGCTTTGCCCTTGGCGAAAGGCCCCAGTTCCTCGTAGGCCGTGTCAAACGTGGCGTAGTCGCCCACGTGGGTGAGGCCTTCGGCCGCCGACTGGCTGGTAACGCCGATGTCAATCGCCATCTGTTCGTACTTCAAGACCTGGTTCATCTCCTCGGCCTTGAGTTTGTGGATGGGTTTGACACCGATGACGCCGGGCACCTTGTTATCGCCGATGAGCACTTTCTTCGCCAGGAGCAGGCGCGGGTCAATGCCGCCCGAAGGCTGGAACCGCAGCAGCCCGTTCTTGGTGATCTCGGTGATCATCAGCCCGACTTCGTCCATGTGGGCGGCCAGCATCACCTTGCGGGGCACGGGCGTGGCCGCCGACACGCGCGCCTTCCGCACGACGATGAGGTTCCCCAGCGCGTCCACGCGGTGCTCGTCTATGTGCTCGCGGACGTGTCGGAACAGGATGGATCGGATTTCGCCCTCGCGTCCCGAAACGCCGCGGGCCTCAGACAGTTCTTTCAGAAGCGTCACATCTCCCTCCACTTAGGCCTGCGCTATACGTCAGCGTCCAGGCGTGGCGTCAGTTGCTCCATGGTGGATTCGTCAAGGCCGGCGATGAAGGCCGCCAGCAGCCTGCCCGCGCGCTCAATGTCCGCGACGCACACCGTCTCCACGGGCGTGTGCATGTAGCGCAGGGGCACGCCGATGACGCCGGTGGGAATGCCCTCGCGGGACACCTGCATGGCCCAGGCGTCGGTTCCGGAGCCTCGCGGCAGGGGTTCCACCTGGTACGGAATCTCCAGTTTCTTGGCGGTCTCCACCAGCATCTCGTAGATTTTCGGGTGGACGTTCGGCCCGAAACCGATGGCCGGCCCCCCGCCCATCTGGAACGTATCCCCGTCGCCGGAATCTCCCATGGCGCCGAAGGTAACGTCAATGGCGATGCCGATGTCGGGGCGGATGCCGTAGGTAGTGGTGATGGCGCCGAGGAAGGTAACCTCTTCCTGGCATGTGGCCACGCCGTACACGTCCCAGTTGTGCTTCCAGCGTTCGGCCAGATTGGAGAGGCACTCGCCCACAACCACCACGCCCACGCGGTCGTCAAAGGATTTGCCCGCGACCCAATCCTTCTGCAGCGGGATGAAGGGGCGGCGGAATGTAACCAGATCGCCCACCCGCACCCATTGCTCCACCTGGTCGGGCGGCAATGCCACGTCCACGAGGAGTTCGTGCAGCGGGATGACCTTGTCGCGATCCTCGGCGGCCAGCACGTGGGGCGGGCGCGCGCCGATGATCCCCGGCAGTTCCCTGCGCCCGTGCACGATGACTTCCTGGCCGGGCAGGATGCGCGGGTCTATGCCGCCCACCTGGGCCACGTGCAGGAAGCCGTCCTCTATCTTGCTGACCATCAGGGCGACTTCGTCCATGTGGCCGGCCAGCATGATGCGGCGACGCGGCTCCTGGCCCTCGCCCCTGCGCAGGGCGATGACGCTCCCCATCTTGTGCATCTGGACTTCGTGAGCGTAGCGCCGGAATTCCTCGGCCACCAACTCGCGGATGGCACGCTCGTAGCCCGAAGGCCCGGCGGCCTCCGACAAACGCTGAAGAAACTCTTTGCAATCCACGGTCCTATCCTCAACCTTCTGCGGCTCTTGCGGCCGCGTGGGGCTGCGCTGGCGCGCGCCAGGCCATTATACCCCGAAGTGCATCTATGTCAAAACAAATTTGCAGGCGTTCGTCCGCGCTGTCTCAACTCTCACGACGACCGAAGGCGCGGGCGGGGTGCGCAGGAATCGCCTGCGCGCCCAAAGGCTGAGCGCGCCCAGCAGGTACAACAGGAGGATGAACCCCACCAGGATTAGCAGCAGCGTTCGCCTGAATCGTTCGCGGTCGTCCATGTCCAGCACGGTCGCTTCACAGAGTCGTTGGCGTCGCATCGGGTGGCGCGGTCGGCGCCGGCGTGAGCAGCCCCGTCGCGGGTGTCTCCGTCGGCCCCTCCGTGGGCGTGGCCTCGGCAGTGGGCGAGGGGCTGAGCGTCGGCGTGGCCGTGGGCGTGGGCGACAGCGTGAGCGTGGGGGTGGGCGTGGCCGAGGGCTCGGGCGTGGGCGTGGCCGACGCGGTGGGGCTGGCCGATGGCGATAGGGTGGGCGCGGGACCGGTGGCCGTCGGCGATGCCGTCGCGGTGGGGCTGACGGCTGCGGTGCTCGTCGGCGTGGCCGTCGGCCGGACGGGCCCCGGCGACGAGAACTGGAGCGCCAGGAACCCCAGGCAGTAGCAGGGCAGCGTCAACAGGATGAGCGCGACGAGGAACAGGTACACGCTCTTCTGTTGCTCCGACAGTCTGGCCCACCAGTCCCGAATGCTCACGCGCGCCACTCGCTCTCGCGAAATGGGCGGCGCACGGGGGCGTTCCCCCGCCCCGATGCGCTCCGCCGCAGATGTTATACCACCGATTGCCTTGCAGGTCAATGGGGCCTAGGCGAGGCGCGGTGCCGGGCGTGGGTGCTGCCGAGCAACGGACAGAGAGTTATCCACGAATAACACGAATTTACACGAATGGGGAATGGTCGGCACGTAGGGCGGCTTCCCATAGCCGCCGCAGCCTGTGCAGACCCCAAGGGTCTCGGACACCCTTGGAATCTTTGCGCTCGTGGGGGCGCTTGACCTCGCCTAACCCCTCCCACACCCTCCCCTTTCCTCTCCGCCGGCGGAGAGGAAAGGGGAGGGCCGGGGTGGGGATGGGTGAGGTAGAAGTTATCCACGAATAACACGAATTCGCACGAATGGGGAATGGTCGGCACGTAGGGCGGCTTCCCATAGCCGCCGTGGCAGGGGCGGGTAGCCAATGTGCGACGCACTTTCGGAAGTGCGTCGCACATTGGCCGCCAACACAAGTTCGTAAGGCGGCTTCCCATACCTGCCCGAGGCCGGGGCCGGTATGGAAACCTGCCCCTACTGTTCCCCATTCGCGTGGATTCGCGCGATTCGCGGTTACAGACCGCTATCCACGAATAACACGAATTCGCACGAATGGAGAAGAGAATAGGCCCCTACTGTTCCTCATTCGCGTGGATTGGCGTGATTCGCGGTTGCAGTTCGTAGGGGCGGCTTGCCATAGCCGCCGTGGCAGGGGCGGGTAGCCAATGTGCGACGCACTTCCGAAGTGCGTCGCATCTTGGATCGGCGCAGTTTACATTACGGCCCCCCTGTGTTATCATAGCGTCGCTTGCTTCATCGCCATCCCGCGAAGGAGGCAAACGCATGAAGGCAGTGGTTATGGCTGGCGGAGAGGGGTCGCGGTTGCGGCCGCTTACCCTGGGGCGGCCCAAGCCGATGGTGCCCCTGGTCAACAAGCCTGTCATCGGGCATATCTTGTCACTCCTGAAGCAACACGGCATCACCGAGGTCGTGGTAACCGTGCAGTACATGGCCGACATGATCCAGCGCTACTTCGGCGATGGCCACGGCATGGGCATGCGGCTCTACTACTCCGTGGAGGACACCCCCCTGGGGACGGCGGGCAGCGTGAAGAACGCCCAGGCCTTCCTGGACGAGCCGTTCATTGTCATCAGCGGCGACGCCCTCACGGACATTGACCTGGGGAAGGTGATCGCCTTCCACCAGCAGAAACGCGCCAAGATCACCATCACCCTGTTCCACGTGCCCGACCCGCTGGAATACGGCGTCGTCATCACCGATGCCAACGGGCGCATCCAGCGCTTCTTGGAGAAGCCCGGCTGGAGCGAGGTCATCTCCGACACGGTCAACACCGGCATCTACGTGATAGAGCCGGAAGTCCTGGACTATTTTGAGGCCAACAAGGTCTTTGACTTCAGCCAGAATCTGTTCCCCCTGATGATGGAGAAAGGCGACCCCCTGTACGGATACGTGGCCGACGGCTACTGGTGCGATGTGGGCAACCTGCAGGAGTACCTGCGCGCCAGCGGCGACATCCTGGAGGGCAGGGTGAAGGTGGGGTCGCTCGGGACGGAGGTTCGGCCCGGCGTGTGGGTAGAGGAGGACGTGGACATTTCGCCCGCCGCGGAACTGGAGGGGCCTATCTTCCTGGGGAGCGGGGTGCGCATTCGTGCGGGCGCGCATATCGTCGGGCCGGTGGCGATCAAAGACAACACCATCGTGGACGCGCGCGCCCACGTGGAGCGCAGCGTCATCTGGGCCAACTCGTACATCGGCGAGGCCGCCGACGTGCGCGGTTGCATCGTCGGCAGCCAGTGCAACGTCAAGAGCCAGGCCGTGATCTTTGAGGGCGCGGTCATCGGCGACGCGACCACCATCGGCCAGCAGGCTGTGATCCACCCCAACGTGAAGATTTGGCCCGGCAAGGAGATTGAGGCGGGCGCCATTGTCCGTGCCAGCATCATCTGGGGCGCGCAGGGGCGCAAGGTGCTGTTCGGCCGATACGGCGTGTCGGGGCTGGTCAACGTGGACCTCACGCCCGAGTTTGCGGCCAAACTGGGCGCGGCCTACGGCGCTACCCTGCCGCGCGGCGCCACCGTAACCATCAACCGCGACGCCCACCGCAGCGCCCGCATGATCAAGCGGGCCATGATCTCGGGCCTGCCGTCTTCGGGCGTGAACGTGCTAGACCTGCGCACCGTCCCCATACCCGTCGCCCGATACTACACCCGCGTTACCGGCGCTGCGGGCGGAATCCACGTCCGCGTCTCCCCCTTTGACTCGCGCATCGTGGACATTCGCATCATGGACGCCGAAGGCCGCAACCTGGGCAAGGAGGAAGAACGCAAGATAGAGCGCGTGTTCTTCCGCGAGGACTTTCGCCGCGTACACAGCGACGAAATCGGCACCATCCAGTACGCCGCCAACGTCGTGGAATTGTACGCGGAAGGGTTCAAGAACTCCCTGAACCTGGAGGCCATCCGCCGGCGGAAGTTTCACGTAGTGCTGGACTACGCCAATTCGCCCGCGGCCCTGGTGCTCCCCGAACTGCTCAACGACCTGAATTGCTCGGTCGTTGGACTCAACGAGCGCGTGGACGAGTCCAGGGTTTCCGTAACGGAAGAGGCGCTGGAGCAAAGCCTGACCCAACTCGCCAGCATCTGCCAGGTGCTGGGAGCGGATTTCGGCATTCGCCTGGACGCCGGCAGCGAGATGGTCTATGCCGTGGACGACAAGGGGCGCATCGTGCACCCCATTACCCTGTCGGCCGCCCTCGCCGACCTGGCGTTGGCTGCCCAGGGGCCGGGGGGCACGCTGGTCCTGCCCGTGTCGGCGCCCACCCTGTTTGACGAGATCGCCCGCAAACGCGGCGGCAAGATCGTCCGCACCAAACTGGACCTGCATTCGCTCACCCAAGAGGCGGCCACCCAGAAGGCCACGCTGGCGCTGGACGGCCGCGGCAGTTTCGTCTTCCCCGACTTCCAGAGCATGGCCGACGGCATGATGACCGTCGCGCGGCTCATGGAGTGGCTGGAAGCGGGGCAAACTCGCCTCTCGCAGGTCATCGCGAGCCTGCCCGAATGGCATCTGGCCGGCAAGGACGTGCCCTGCTCCTGGGAGGTCAAGGGAACCGTCATGCGGCGGCTTCACGAGCAGCACAAGGGCCAGCGCACCGAGGCCATTGACGGGCTGAAAATCTGGCTGTCGGACCGCCGATGGGTGGTCGTGCTGCCGGATCCCGACCGCCCCATGTTCCACGTGCACGCGGAGGCCGAGTCCGACGCCGTGGCCGAAGAACTGGCCGAACGCTACGCCCGCATCGTGGAGAGCCTGAAAGGATAGTATGCGCCCTGTTCTGTGGAAAATCGGGAACATCACACTCCTGTCGTACACCGTCTTCCTGGATTTGGCCGTGTTGGCGGGGCTGTGGGTGGCGTACCGGCTGGCGCGGCGCTATCGCCTGCCACACGACACCGTGCTGGACGCGGCCCTGTGGGGCATTGTGGCGGGCATGATCGGCGCGCGCATCCACTTCGTGCTGGCGAACTGGGACTACTACGCCGTGAGGACGGGCGAAATCCTGCGGTTCTGGAAGGGCGGCATGGCGTTCGGGGGCGGGCTGCTGGCGGGCCTGGTCGCGTGCTGGGCCGTCGCCAGGGCGCGCCGCGTGAGCCTCTGGGATCTGCTGGATCCGCTGGCCCCGGCGCTGGCCATCGGCTCGGCTCTGGCGTGGGTGGGCAATCTGCTGGCGGGCAGCGCCTACGGCAGGCCCGGCCGCGGGCTGGGCTACCTGTTCCTGCCCGACATCTACGGGTACGTGGAGTATCGCTTCGCCACCCAGGCGGCCGCCGCCATCGTGTACGCGCTGATGTTCGCGTGCCTGTGGTACCTGCTGCACCGCCGACCCTGGCCCGGCGTCCCCTTCGCCGCTTACCTGGCGCTCACCGGCGCGACCCAATTCGCCCTGGAGTTCACGCGGGGCGACGACACGCTCATCCTCAGCAGGCTGCGGCTGGCCCAGTGGCTGGACGCCGCCGCAGTCATCGCCGGCGTGGCACTGCTCGTCGCCCTCCGCCGTCGTGCGCCCCTCGCGCACGAGGCGACATCGGCTCAGGAGGTCTCCGTTGGATAGCCAATTCACCGTCGGCCTGGCCCAGACCTTCCCCCGCCTGGGGGATGTGGAGGCGAACCTTCAGCGCCACCTGGAACTGGCGCGAGAGGCCCAGGGCCTGGGCGTGGATCTGCTGATCTTCCCCGAACTGTCGCTCACGGGCTACACCCTGCGCGAACTGGTGCCTCACGTCGCGATCCGCCCTTCGCCCGAGCATCCGATGTGGAAGCCGCTGCTGGAAGCCAGCGCGAGCATGGCATTGGTCGTCGGCTTCGTGGAGGAGGACGCGCGCCATCGGTTTTTCGCGTCCTCCGCGTTCCTGGACGGCGGGCGGGTCGTCCACGTCCACCGCAAGGTGTACCTGCCCACGTATGGCCTGTTTGAGGAGGGGCGCTACCTGTGCGCGGGCGACGGGTTCCGCGCCTTTGACACGCGATTCGGGCGCTGCGGCATCGCCATCTGCGAGGACGCCTGGCACATCAGCACGCCGTACCTCCTGTGGATGGACGGGGCCGACTATCTCATCTTCTGCTCGGCGTCGCCTGCCTACGGCGTGGGGACGGAGCAGGAAGGCGCCACCGCCAACGCGGCCACCGTAACCCAGTTCACCAAGACCTACGCGACGCTGCTGACCTCCTATGCCTTCCACGTGAATCGGGTCGGCGTGGAGGAGGGCATCTCGTTCTGGGGCGGCAGCCTGGCCGTCTCGCCGCGCGGTCAGGTCGTCGCCCAGGCGCCCTACTTTGAGGAGGCGCTCGTTCCGCTGGAGGTGGATCCTGGGCTGCTGCGCGCCGCCCGCCAGCGGCTCCCGCTCCTGCGCGACGAGAAGCCCCTCACGGTGCTGCACGAACTGTCGCGCATCCTGTCCGAGGAGCGCCGCCATGACGAACGTTGACGCCTTGTTGCAGCAAGACATCCCCCTGGTGCGGCGGCTGTTGGTCAGCGCCATCCGCACCGAACTGGGGCGTTTCGGGTTCAAGAAGGGCGTGCTGGGGCTATCGGGCGGGGTGGATTCCTCGCTGGCGGCCTTTCTCGCCGCCGAGGCGCTGGGCCCCGAGAACGTGCGGGCGGTGCTCATGCCCTACCGCACCAGCGCGCCCGACTCGGCCGCCGACGCCATGGAGGTCATTCGGCTCCTGGGCCTGAATCACGTTACCATAGACATCACGGGCATGGTGGAGCCGCTCTTCGCGCAGTTGCCGAACATGAGCCAGCGTCGGCGCGGCAATGTCATGGCGCGGGCGCGGATGATCGTCCTCTACGACCAGTCGGAGGAATGGGGCGGGCTGGTCATCGGCACCAGCAACAAGACCGAACTCCTGCTGGGATACGGCACGCTGTTCGGTGATATGGCGTCGGCCGTCAACCCGCTGGGCGACCTGTACAAGACGCAGGTGCGGCAACTGGCGCGCGCTGTCGGCGTGCCCGAACGCATCATCGCCAAGCCGCCCTCGGCCGACCTGTGGCCTGGGCAAACGGACGAGGGGGAAATGGGCCTGACCTACGCCGAGGTGGACAAGGTGCTGTACCTGCTGGTGGATGAGCGCCGCACCCTGGCCGAGGTGGTGGGCATGGGATTCTCGGAGGCGTTCGTGCGGCAGGTGTGGCGCATGGTGCAGCGCAATCAGTACAAGCGGTGCCCGCCCACCATCGCGAAGGTGAGCAGCCGCACCCTGGATTGGGAGTTCCGCATGCCGCGCGACTGGGGCACGTAGGGCCAGACGCCCGCGCGATGGCTGCGCCGCAACGACCCATGGCGCGAGCGTGTAGGGCAGGTTTCCGTACCTGCCCCCTGTCTCCGGCGGCTATGGAAAGCCGCCCTACGTGTTTTGGCGTTGTGCCGCCAACCCATTGCGAGCGCAGGTGCAGGTTTCCGTACCTGCCCCCATCTCTCACGAGCACACGGACACGACCCGCATGTGCTGACAGACTCGGTTCCAGAGTCGGTTGGCCGCGCCACGGGCCAAGGTGCGACGACTTTCGGAAGTGCGTCGCGCCTTGCTCGCCAGCACAATGCGCAGCCGAATCTGCCCACAAAACCCCTTGACTTTCGCACGAAAGTGTCGTATGCTATACATGACGCGCGCGCCCGCGCATGGTGCGCGAGAGAATTCGCGTTGCGCACGCGGCGATTCTGGCGGATAGCATGGATCATCGGGTATGTCATACGGAACTTTTTCCGTGTAACGAATTTAGGATAATACATAGTTAGGCAGCTTTCAGATCATTTGCAAGATGAGGTAGGTAGCATGGCAACTTCAGTTCTTCAACAATACACTATTGCAGACTTCTTGGAATGGCATAGGAAGAGACAGTTAGTACTCAACCCCAGTTTCCAGCGACGTAATGTTTGGACCGGTCAGGCCAAATCCTACTTAATTCACACCGTCTTGAGTCAACTGCCAATGCCCCAGATCTTCATACGAACAGTTATCGATGTACAGACGCAACGTCCTTATAGAGAAGTAGTGGATGGCCAACAACGATTACGGGCAATTATCGAATTTGCATCTAATGAACTCGTCTTAGGAAGCCGCGCAAAAGAGTTTAAAGGATACAAGTACGATACCTTGCCGGACGAATTGAAGGAGCAATTCTTATCATATACGATAGCAGTTGAGCAATTGATAAACGCGTCTGATGAGGACGTGCTTGAAATATTCGCGAGGTTAAACTCCTACAATGTGCGTTTGAATGACGCTGAGCTACGGCACGCAGAGTTTCAAGGGAATTTCAAGTGGGCCGTCCATGATGCTGCCAAGAGATGGAAAGTCCTTTGGGATGATTTGGGACTATTGACATTACAGCAACGTGTGCGTATGCAGGACGACTCGCTAATGGCTGAGATGTTTGGAGTGATCTTGAAAGGCGTGACGGATGGTGGACAAGCGAAAATAAGAAAACTCTATGTTGAATTCGACAAAGAGTTTTCTGAAAGTGATGACGCTGTCAGAAAGGTTGATGAGACTATCTCCTATATTGTTCAATATCTGAGGCAAGCAGTTGATGGCCCTATTGCTCGCGGGCCACACTTCCTTATGTTGTTTGCTGCAACAGCCCATGCGCTATTTGGTATTCCTGAGGGACAAATGAAAGACCTCATGCCTCGAAGGGACAGTAGCGCCCTAAGTGATCCAATCATTGCGATCGAAAATATCAGAAAACTTTCGGACATTATCGAACAAGATGAACCGCCAGAAGAAAGGGAGTTTCTGGATTTTTGGAAAGCCTCCTCTGCTACTACTCAACGTATTGCCAGTCGAAAGGTGCGCTTTCCCGTCTACTATAAAGCCTTGCTTCCACGACATTTATAGGCACCATGAAGCACTTGACCGATCTTTATCGGGCGTTTCTTTCTCGAACCGCTGTTATTTCGGATTGCTTTATGCGGGCACAGGGTAACCAATGTGAGCCGTATGCACAAGAAATGTGCATCATTAGGCTTTATGATTTGTGGGATAGATTTTGCAGGGAGCTAATTCTCTTGTCAGCATATGCAGAACCAATCTCAATAAGGGGCAACCGTATACCGAGAATAGCCGGCGTTCGCACAAGGAACGACGTGCTTTCTAGGCTACGGGGCATACAAAGGTATTCTAACCGTCCATTGTACTTGATTACATGGGGAGACCCAACGGTCAGCATTTATATAGGCCAGAAGCTCGGCGTGAGTAACTTCCAAAACATTAGCTCAGCACTTGGAGCTACACCTTCACCTCTACAAGATTTGCGCGCCGTTCGAAACTATCTAGCCCACCGGAATGAAAAGACTGCGCAAGAAGTCCATAAAATAGCGGTTGCCAATGGTCTCGGAGCAACACATGACGCTCTTTTTATTCTCCACTCACTGCGCACACCGGGGGTCTGTTTGTTCGAATTGTGGGTGATCCAAATCCGTATTATGGCCCGCAATGCTGTGGATTACTGAATTCCAGGAACCGCCTAACCCCCGCTTCCACCCGCGAGCGCCTTGCTGCTCTCGCCGCTCCGCTGCGCTTCGCCGCTTGCCGGCCTGGCTCGCTGCGCTCACGGCGGCCGAACAAGCGGTTGGAGATGACGCTGGCGTCGGCGCTGGGGCAAACCCTCTTCATCCGCGCCCGCGGCTATGTCGCCACGGAGGGGTGGGCAGGATCGAGCCATTCGGTGGTGGAGTCGGTGCGCAACGTCTACCGCACCCAGACAGCGAGAATCTACCTGCCGGTGGTGCTATTGAATCTCGCTACTCCAATAGAACACTCGCATCTTCAGTTCGGCCCGTCAGAACAGGGGGCCGCTAGACGTAGGGCAAATTGCCAATTTGCCCTACGATGGCCGCCGAGAGAGCAGCGCCAACCGAATGTGCGACCTCCCGATGGGCCTCCTGGCGCTATGTTACCACATCGTGCGTTCTTATGAAAAAGCGAGCGTGAGTAAAATGGACCATGCCGAAAACCGATGAGGTCGGCGACAGTAAACGCGAAGCCTAACGCGCGCTTGCAGCCGATGTCGCTGCTGCGCGGCGCGGCGGCATCTGGAGGCAACGAGCAACCGAAGGCATGAGCAATCTCATGGGACAGGAACCGAGCGAGATTCAGGACACCATTCGGCGCGTGCTTGAGCGGAACCATCTCGCCGTGCTGGCCACCCAGCGCAACGGGCAGCCTCACGCTAGCCTTATCGCCTTCACCCCGCTGGAGGGCCTGCGGTTCCTCGCGTTCGCCACGTATCGCAACACGCTCAAGCATCAGAGCATCCGAGAAAATCCACGGGTCGCGGTTCTCATTGAGGACAGAGAAGGCGACGACAGGCGCGCCAATCGGCATCTCGTGCTCACGGCGGTTGGCGAAGCGGTCAGCGTTCCAGACAGCGAACGACAGGCTTACATCGCCGCACACCTGACACGGCACCCCGATCTTGAGGGCTTCCTCACATCACCGGACTGCGAGTTCGTGCTCTTGGCCGTCCGCGCCTACCAGGTGGTAAGCGACATTGACGACGCGCGGTGGTATCCCATTGAGCGGTTGCTTGCCCCTTGACCTGCGGCTGTACCCGAGAGGGCTATGAGGCGCGGCGGTGGAGTTGGCGGCGGCTGTTGCCGGAGTTTGCGCCGCGCGCGTAGCCAGAGCCGACGCGCAGGCCGTTCGCGCGGCGACGGCGAGGGCCTCCCCCCGCAGCGGAGAAGCGACCCTCGCCCCGCGATGACATGTGAAGTGCGACGCACTTCGGGAAGCGCGTCGCACTTGTTCCGAAATCGTGTGGATGAAGTGCGACGCACTTCGGGAAGCGCGTCGCACCTCATCCGGACTGTGTGCTTGGAGCGCCGAACTACCTGAGTTCTACGACGGCCTGCTGCTCTTCCAGTTTGGCCTTGGCCGCCTCGGCCTCTTCCTTCGGGACGCCGGTCTTGACGGTGGCCGGAGCGCCGTCCACCAACTCCTTGGCTTCCTTCAGGCCCAGGTTGGTCAGTTCGCGCACGACCTTGATGACCTGAATCTTGTTGGGGCCGACTTCCTTGAGGATGACGTCAAACTCGGTCTTTTCCTCCTGGGCGGGCGCGGCAGCCTGAGCGCCACCGGCCGCGGCAGCGCCGGGCATGGCCGCGAACGCGACGGGCGCGGCCGCGCTGACCCCGAACTTCTCCTCCAGGGCCTTCACCAGGTCGGCCAATTCCATGACCGTCATCTTTTCAATCGCCTGCAAAATCTCTTCCTTCGTCATTCTATTTTCCTCCCTTTTGATTTCTCACGTTGTGATGTGCCGACTACGCGGCGGTGTTCGCCAGTTGATCCTGGCGGGCTTTGAGGGCATAGACCAGCCCCCGCATCGGGCCACTGAGCACGTTGACCAGGCCATAGAGCGGAGCCTGCAGCCGCGAGACCACCTGCGCGAGCAACTCTTCGCGCGACGGCAGTCTGGACAGCGTAACCACGTCCTCGGCGGACAGCACGCGGTCGCCGAACAGGCCTCCCTTGACCTCAATGGCCTTGGTTTCCTCGGCGAAGGCCAGAAGGGCCTTGATGCCCGCGGCCACGTCGCCCGACAGGTACGCCACCGCCGTCGGCCCGACGAGCAGGTCGTCCAGCGCCGGCCTCTTCTGATCGGCGAGGGCCAGGCGGAACAGCGTGTTCTTCGTGATCTGGAACCGCGCGCCGGTCGTGCGGAGCCGCGCCCGCAGATCGTTCAACTGCCCCATCGTCAGCCCGTGGTACTGCGTGATGACCACCGCCTGCGAGGAACCCAGCATCTCCTTGTACTGCGCTACACGGGTTTCCTTCGTCTCCTTGGTTATGGCCAAATTGTATCACCTCCTTACAAGATAAACTGTGAACGCAAGCCTGTTACCACAAACAAAAAGCCTCTGCGCCGAGCGACGCAAAGGCTTCACATGCCACCCATGGAGCGCCTGGCGCGGGCCAACACCCGCCTTCGGGGCGCCGCATGGAGCATCTGCATCCTTTGCCTCGGCAGGGCTTACGCACCGGAGTGCGCCTGCTGTCATCGGCACAGGAACGTATTCGGTTGGAAAGTGTCGCCGCTAGACCAGGCGCAGGTTCATCGCCTGGAACACGTCCACGCGCACCGACGGCCCCATGGTCGGCGCCAGGGCGATCTTCTTGATGTACGCGCCCTTCACGCTGGCGGGCCGGGCGCGCACGATGGCCTCCATGACCGCGGCGAAGTTCTCCAGCAGTTGCTGTGTCGTGAAACTGGCCTTGCCGATAGGAATGTGCAGGTTGCCCGTCTTGTCCAGTCGGTACTCCACGCGCCCCCTGCGAATCTCCTCAATGGTGCGCGGCAGGTCTTCGGGCTGCACGATCGTGCCCGTCTTGGGGCTGGGCATCAGGCCGCGCGTGCCGAGCAGGCGGCCCAACCGCCCGATCTTGCCCATGATCTGGGGCACGGCCAGCACCACGTCAAAGTCAAACCAGCCTTCCTGAATCTTGGCGATGAACTCGTCGCTGCCGACGTAATCGGCGCCGGCTTCTCGCGCGATTCGCTCCGCCTCGCCCTCGGCGAAGACCAGGATTCGCTTGGGCTTGCCCGTGCCGGCCGGCAGGGGCACCACCCCGCGAATCTGCTGGTCGGCCTGGCGCGGGTCCAGGTTCATGCGCATGTGCAACTCTATGGTGGGGTCAAACTCGGTATACGCCAACTGTTTCACCAGAGCCATCGCCTCTTCGGGCGAGTACAACTTGCTCCTGTCCACCAGTTTGGCGACTTCTCGGTACTTCTTTCCTCTCTTCGGCATCTTTCCTCCCTTTGTGGTTCAATTGGGCCTCATCGGGTGAGGCCCTCCCACTGGCTCCCGCGATCGGGGGCCGGGGTCAGTCCTTGATGGTAATGCCCATGCTTCGGGCAGTGCCCTCAATCATGCGCTCGGCGCCTTCAATGTCCAGCGCGTTGAGGTCTTTCATCTTGGTCTCGGCGATTTCGCGCAACTGCTTGCGCGTGATGGAGCCAACGGGCTTGCGGTTGGGCTCGCCCGAGCCTTTCTGCACTCCCGCGGCGCGCCGCAGCAGATCGGGCACCGGCGGCGTCTTGGTAACGAATGTGAACGAGCGGTCCTGATAGACCGTGATCTCCACCGGTATAATCATCCCGGCCTGATTGGCCGTGCGCGCATTGTATTCCTTGCAGAACTGCATGATGTTGAGGCCGTGCTGGCCCAGCGCAGGCCCAACGGGCGGCGCCGGGTTGGCCTTGCCAGCCTCAATTTGCAGTTTCACGACCGCGACAACTTTCTTTGCCATGTATCCTCCTCAACCTGTAGCGCAGGCCCTGGCCCGCCCTACGGCATACATCACAATCGGGCAACCTGGGTCAGGTCCACCTCCACGGGCGTCTCGCGCCCGAAGAAGGAGACCAGGACGGTAACCTTGCCCTTTTCCATGCTGATGCTGTCCACCGTGCCCATGAATTCGGCGAAGGGGCCGCTGATGATCTGCACCTTCTCGCCCCGATGAAAACTCACCTTGATGGTAGGCTCTTCGGCCTCCATGCGCTTGATAATCTTGTCAATCTCTTCCTGGCGCAGCGGGATGGGTTTGGTCCCCGAACTGACGAAGCCGGTTACGCCGGGCGTGTTGCGCACGACGTACCACGCCTGCTCGGTGGGCGTCAACGTGTCCTTGGGGACGCGCATCTGCACCAGGACGTAGCCGGGGAAGATGCGGCGCTCTACCATGCGGCGCTGGCCGTCGCGAATTTCTATCTCCTCTTCCGTCGGGACCACGACCTGGAGAATCCACTCCCGCATGCCCATGGACTCAATGCGCTGCTCCAGGTTCTTCTTGACCTTGTTCTCGTACCCGGAGTACGTGTGGATGACAAACCACGCCTTCTGGTAGGGGCTTTCGGCCTCTTCGGCCTCGGCAGCGGCCTCGCCAGTCGCCTCAACGGCGACCTCGGCGGCCGCTTCCGCAGGCTGCGCGGCGTCGGCCGTCTGCGCCTCCTCGGGCGCGGCGCTTGTGTCCGCCATCTGTTCTATTGGGTTCTCGGGCGATACCGCTTTTTCTTCTTCCATCAGTCCCCAGACAACCTTGCTATGCCCAGGCGAGCATGCACCGTTGCGACTATTTCACCAGCAGCGCGAACAACTTGGAGAGCAGGTAGTCCACCACCCCCAGGAACAGCGCAAACCCGATGGTCGTCGCCAGGACGATACCGGTCAGGCGCAGCGCCTCTTCGCGCGTGGGCCAGGTAACCTTCGCGAGTTCGGCCCGCGTCTCGCGCAGGTAGCGGACGATTCGGTTCTCTTTCTTCGGTGCTGATGTCTTCGCCACTCTTCACCCTCGGCAAGCACTCTAATAATCGGACGATAACATTTCAAGACACCGCGCACGTTCGGACTGCAGGCCTCGTGCGACGGTGTCTTCGTCTCTCAGAGGCAGGCCAGGCAGGACTTGAACCCGCAACCCTCGCTTTTGGAGAGCGATGCTCTGCCAAGTTGAGCTACTGGCCTGTGCACGGGCAAGCCCTTTCGGGCCGCCGGTCGTGCTCCTACTTCGTCTCCCGGTGCAGGGTGTGCTTTCGGCAGCGGCTGCAGTACTTCTTCAACTCCAGCCTGCCCGGGTCGTTGCGTCGGTTCTTCTGCGTCGTATAGTTACGCTCCTTGCACTCGGTGCAAGCCAGCGTGATGACTGCTCGGACGTCTTTCTTCTTTGCCATCTCTATCTATGCGGAAGCGACTGCTTCCTACCCCCTTCTCAGTCTTATTCCACGATCTCGGTGATGACGCCTGCGCCGACCGTCCGACCGCCTTCGCGGATCGCAAACCGCGACCCCACTTCCAGCGCCACCGGCACGATCAACTTCACCTTCAGGTTCACGTTGTCCCCAGGCATCACCATCTCCATCCCGGCGGGCAACTCCACCTCGCCCGTTACGTCCATTGTCCGAATGTAGAACTGCGGACGATATCCCGTGAAGAACGGCGTGTGCCGCCCACCTTCTTCCTTCTTCAGCACGTACACCGACCCCATGAACGTCGTGTGCGGCTTGATGCTCCCAGGCTTCGCCAACACCTGCCCGCGCTCTATGTCCGTACGCTCAATCCCGCGCAGCAGGCACCCCACGTTGTCGCCCGCCTGCCCGTACTCCAGCGTCTTGCGGAACATCTCCACGCCCGTTACCACCGTCTTCCGTATCTCGTCCCGCAGACCGATGATCTCTACCTCGTCTCCAACCTTCACAATCCCGCGCTCAATACGCCCCGTCGCCACCGTCCCGCGACCCTTGATGCCGAACACGTCCTCAATGGCCATCAGGAACGGCTTGTCTATCTCGCGCACCGGCGTCGGAATGTACTCATCCACCGCGTGCATCAGGTTCCAAATGCACTCGTACTCGGGCGCGTTCGGGTCCGTGGACGTGCTCTCCAGCGCCTTCAGCGCGCTCCCCCGCACGATGGGCACCGAGTCCCCAGGGAACCCGTACTTGTCCAGCAACTCCCGAAGTTCCAACTCCACCAACTCCAGCAACTCCGGGTCGTCCATCATGTCCACTTTGTTCAGGAACACCACCATGCTCGGCACTTCCACCTGCCGGGCCAGCAGCACGTGCTCGCGCGTCTGCGGCATGGGCCCGTCCGGCGCCGCCACCACCAGGATCGCGCCGTCCATCTGCGCCGCGCCGGTGATCATGTTCTTGATGTAGTCCGCGTGCCCAGGGCAGTCCACGTGCGCGTAGTGCCGCTTCTCGGTCTCGTACTCCACGTGCGCAATGGCAATCGTGATGCCGCGGGCCTTCTCCTCGGGCGCATTGTCAATGCTGTCAAACGGGCGATACTCGGCCCAACCCTTCAGCGACAGGACCTTTGTGATCGCTGCCGTCAGGGTCGTCTTGCCATGGTCAATGTGCCCGATGGTCCCCACGTTCACGTGGGGCTTCTTCCGCTCAAATACTTTCTTAGCCATCTAGATTCCTCCTGTACACAAAGCGCTGAACCGATACGTCTCGGCGCGGCCGATCGTGTGGAGCCCACGACCAGACTTGAACTGGTGACCCCATTCTTACCAAGAATGTGCTCTACCGACTGAGCTACGTGGGCCTAAGCCGCCATACAGCCAGGTGGGCAGGGGCGGATTCGAACCACCGAAGGCTGAGCCAACTGATTTACAGTCAGTCCCCTTTGGCCGCTTGGGTACCTGCCCACGAAATTGCCTTTTTACGAATCACAACCGGCGTGTGCTGCCGCGCCGGCTGTCCTGGAGCCGACGGTGGGACTTGAACCCGCAACCCGCGGTTTACAAAACCGCTGCTCTGCCGATTGAGCTACGTCGGCTCGGAAACGGGGGCACGCCCACCACGTCGGCAAACGCATTATATCCACACTGACACTAACGGTCAAGTTGGCTTGCATGCCGCATAGCAACGTGCAAGTATATTCACAACCGGCCTTGTGTCAAATTGAGCGTGCATGCGACGCGCTTTCGTCATCTGCCGGCGCGGGGCTGGGATCATCCACGAATAACACGAATGCACACGAAGGGTATTATGTCCGACGCGGGGGCGCGGGCTGAACGGGCGAAGCCCCGCGCGGCTGGCGTGAGCCCCGAAGGGGCTTCGTTCTTTCAGCGCGGGGGTTTAGCCCCGCGCGGGTGGACATCCGCGCCCCTTCGTTTTCGCGGTTTTCGCGCCCTTTCGTGCCCTTCGCGATCCAAATGCCCCTCCCCCTAGCCCTCTCCCAGCGGGCGAGGCGCGCCGTGCACCCGCCTTGCCGACCGCGGCGCTTTGCAATCTGCCGCCAGATGTGGTAAAAAAGGCCAACAATCCCGAAGTGCATCGTCAGAGGAGTGTGAACATGCCCGACCGCATTACGCCGCGCCTGCCCAGGGGAATGCGCGACATCCTGCCGGAGAAGATGATTCTCCGCGACTACGTCATGAACACCATTCGCACCGTGTTTGAGCAGTTCGGGTTTGAGCCGCTGCACACGCCGGCCGTGGAACTGGCCGAGACGCTCATGGGCAAGTACGGCCCCGACGCCGAACGCCTCATCTACGACGTGCGCCAGAGGCAGGGGCAGGAGGCGCTCGCCCTGCGCTACGACCTCTCGGTGCCATTGAGCCGCGTCGTCGCCATGAATCCCGACTTGCTGCTTCCCTTCAAGCGGTATCAGATCGCCCCCGTGTGGCGGGCCGAACGCCCCCAGAAGGGCCGCTATCGGGAGTTCTACCAGTGCGACGCCGACATCGTGGGTTCCGCCAGCATGTTGGCCGACGCCGAAATCATCGCGGTCATCTACACCGTCCTGGAGCGGCTCGGCTTCCAGCGCTACACCACGCGTATCAACAACCGCAAGGTGCTCACCGGCATCGGCATCTATTCGGGTGTCGCCGGCGAGGCGCTGGGGCAACTGTATCGCTCCATTGACAAGTTGGACCGCATCGGGATGGACGGAGTCCGCAAGGAACTTCGGGACGCGGGCATTGCCGAAGACGTCATCGCGCGCATGGTGGACCTGCTGGAAATCCGAGGCGACAGCGCGGCCATCATCCCCGAGATGACGCGGCGTCTGGAGGGCATAGACATCGCCGCCGAGGGCCTCGCCGAACTGAAGGACCTGGTGTCGTACCTGGGCGCCATGGGCGTGCCCGAAAGCGCCTACCAGATTGACTTCGCCATGGTGCGCGGCCTGGACTACTACACGGGCCCCATCTACGAGACCGTCGTGGAGGAGCCGAAAATCGGCAGCATCACCGGCGGCGGGCGGTACGACCGTCTGATTGAGATGTTCTCCAGCAGGGGCTACCCGGCCACGGGCACCACCATCGGGATTGAGCGCATCATAGACGTGATGGACGAACTCCACATGTTCCCGGCGTCGCTGCGGCGCACCCTGGTAGAGGTGCTGGTGCTCCAGTTTGACCCCGGCCTGCTGGCCGAGACGCTTCGCTTCGCCCGCGCTCTGCGCGAACAGGGCCTGCGCGTGGAATTGTACTTTGAGGCCGAATCGCTGGGCAAGCAACTCCGCTACGCGGGGCGGAAGGGCATTCCCTTTGCCGCGATCCTCGGCCCCGACGAGGCCGCACAGGGGCAGGTTACCATCAAGAACCTGGACCTGGGCGAGCAGCGCACGGTGCCGCAGGCCCAGGCCGCGGAGATCATCCGCAATTGGGACGCGGGCCGCTAGGCTGCGGATATGCAACGGCGGGATGGACGCCAGGTTCATCCCGCCGACAACCCGCCGACTCGCGCGACGTCCGCTACTTGACGACCGTTACCACTTCGCTCATTCCCCGGCGCGGGGTGCGCGGGCCCCCTTCCTTCGCGGGGTAGCCGATGGGCAGAATCGCCACGGGCCGGAGCACCGCAGGAAGCCGCAGCACGGCGGCGGCCTGCTCCTCGTCAAAGGCCCCCACCCAGCACGCACCAAGCCCCATATCCACCGCGGCCAACAGGATGTGCGTGGCCGCAATGGCCGTGTCCTGGATGCAGTACAGGTCGCGCCCGCGGCTGCCGTACCGCGCCGCCGACCGCGCCGCGTCCGCGCAGACCACGATGACTACCGGCGCTTCGGCCACGAACCTCTGATCAAAGGCGGCCTTCGCAAGCCCGTCCTTCACATCCTGCGACCAGACCACGTAGAAATGCCACGGCTGCCGATTGCCCGCAGAGGGCGCGCGAATGGCCGCCTCCAGCAACTTCTCCACCTGCGCCTCTTTGAGCGGCTTATCCTGCCGAAACTGCCTCACGCTGTGCCGCGTCAGGATGACTTCCCAGAATTCCATGGGCTCTCACCTCGTCAGTTGTAGTTTCCAGTCGCGCACGCTCTCCATCAGCGCGTAATCCGTCAGGTCTAACTTGAGCGGCGTGATGGAGACGTAGCCGTGCTTGATGGCCCAGAAGTCCGTCCCCTCCAGCGGCTCGCCGTCGGGCGGGTCGCCGCCGATCCAGTAGTAACTCTCGCCGCGCGGGTCCTTGCGCTCAATCAGCACGTCCTTGTATACCCGGCGGCCCAGGCGCGTAACCAGGATGCCCTTGAGCGCCTCGTAGGGGAGCGCAGGCACGTTCACGTTCAGCAGCGCCCCAGGGGGAAGTCCGCGCGCCAGCACCTCGCGCGCCACCTGTTCCACCACCCGCGCCGCCGGCTCAAAATCCCACCCCTCCCATCCGTCCACCGAAGCGGCGATGGCGGGGATTCCGGAGACTACGGCTTCCATGGCGGCGGCCACCGTGCCCGAGTACGTTACGTCCTCGCCCATGTTCGGCCCCTTGTTGATGCCGGACACCACCAGGTCGGGCCGCCTGTCCAGAATGCCCAGCAGCGCCAGCGCCACGCAGTCCGAGGGCGAGCCTGTGGTAACCCACGCCTCGGAGCCGTCGGCCAGGGCCCCGCGCCGGACGCGCATGGGCTTGTGCATGGTCTTGGTGTGGCCGGCAGCCGACCAACTGTGGGCGGGCGCGAGCACCGCCACCTCGCCCAGCCGCTCCAGCGCCTGCTTCAGCGCCACCAGGCCGGGCGAATCTATGCCGTCGTCGTTGGTGATGAGGATGAAGGGCATGCCGCCTCCCCTACGCGATGAGGTCCCACACGCGCCGCTCCCTCCACGCCACGGGCGCAAGGGGAGCCGCCCATGAACTCTTCTTGTCTTTCTCCGACTTGGGCCTGTGGATCACCTGCGCGTGAACCTTCTCGCTCTCTGTGGTGTTCCCTGCTGAATCGTAGGCCACCGCGTGAATCGTGTGCGTCTCGGTGTACCCGTGCGTGTCCGAGATGATGGACATGCCGTTGGCCCAAATCTGTATCAGGCGACCCTCCTCGTCCGTGATCACTTCTGTTACGGTGATCACGCCCTCCGTAACGACGCCATCGGGGCCTGTGATGGGGCCGGTCGTCGTGATGACCGTGCCCGGAATCGGAATCGTGTCCGACATGGCGATCGTCCACTTGAGGCTGTACGGGGCCACCGTGGTGAAGCCCACCGACTGCCCGTCCACGAAGAACTCCACCCGATCCATGGACAGGTTGTCGCGGGCGTCCACCTGGATGTTGATGTAGTCGTCCTGCTCCTTGATGTACACCCGGCCCTCGTCGGGGTTGATGATCCGAATCTTGGGCGGCTGATTGTCCACGTTGACCTGGATGGCCGCCTGGCGCACGCCCTGATCCTGGCGCACGACCGTCAGTTGGAGCGTGTACAGGCCGTCCAGTTGGCTCACATCCCAGTATTCCAGCGGCCCGTTGCTGACCTGATTGTAGTGTTCGCCGCCGATCTGGCTCCAGGCCGAGGGGTTCAGCCCCTTGCCGTACTCCAGCCGCCAGTAGTGGAAGTTGTCCGAGCGGGCGTTGCCCATGATGACCACACCGCCCCGCACGTAGGAGTAGGGCGCGGGCGAGATGATGGCCACGTCGCCCTGCGCGGGGCCGGGGCCGTACATGTCGTCGTACTCGGTCGGGGGTTGCGGGATGCCCTGCTCGCGCACCCAGTCGGCGGCGCGCGGCGGATAGATTTCGTACACCCGCGACTCCACCAATTCCGGCGGCGTGTACACCGTCGCCAACTTGCCGGTAACCTTGTTGACCTTGAACTCGCGGTGCATGTCGCACGGCTGGGTTGGTTCCGTGCCCGCGATGAAGATTTCCTTCACCGGACTGGGGCAGTGCTCGGTCGGCAACAGGCCCGACAGCGGGCACACGTACACCTCAATGATTCCGGGCGGCCGCTTGAACTCCATGACCGGCAGGTTCTCGTGCACCTTCTCCATGAAGTCGTGCCAGACAGGCCCCACCGCTCGGCTTGCGGGGATGCGGCCCATCGGCTCGTAGTCCGTATTGCCGCACCACACGCCGGTAACCAACTGCGGCGTGTAGCCGATGATCCAGTCGTCGCGGAAGTCGTTGGTGGTGCCGGTCTTGACTCCTGCGGGGCGGCTGAGTTTCAGCGGGCTGTCGGGGCCAAAGGCCGCCGCCCGCGCGTTGTTGTCCGACATGATGTGCTGCATCAGGTACGCCAGTTGGGGGCTGAGCACCTCGCGGGTCGCCGGCTGCTTGAACTGCTTGAGCACCTTGCCGTTGCGGTCGGTAACCAGCAGGATGGCCACCGGGTCCAACTGGCGGAACCCTGGGCGGAGTCTGCTGGGGGGCACCGGCTGGCCGGCCATCACCCCGTTGTTGGCGAACACGCTGTACGCGTAGGTCATGTCCAGCAGCGTAACCTCGCCGCCGCCCAGCGTCAGGCTCAGGCCGTAGAAGTCCTTGGTCAGCGTGTTGATGCCCATCTGGTGCGCCGTGTTGATGACATTCTTGACGCCCACCTTGCTCAGCATCTCCACGGCGGGGATGTTGAGCGACCGCGCCAGCGCCAGGCGGAGCCGCACCGGCCCGCTGTACTTCAGGCTGTAGTTCTCGGGGACGTAGGGCGGGTTCGGATAATCGTCAAACGCCTGTCGCACGTCCAGGAGCATCGTCGCGGGGGTGTATCCCTGCGCCAGAGCCGTAACGTAGGTGAACGGCTTGAACGACGACCCGGGCTGCCGTTCCGACAGCGCGCAGTTCACCTGGCCCTTGATGGTCGTGCTGAAGTAGTCCAGCGAACCCACCATCGTCAGAATCTCGCCGGTGTTGGGGCGAATGGCGACGACGGCCGCGTTGTTGATGTCCCACCCGTCGGCCTGCAACTTGGCGATCTGCTCGCGGGCCAGTTGCTCGGCCAACTTCTGCATGTCGTAGTCCAGCGTCGTGTACACCTTCAGCCCGCCGCGGTACACCATGTCGGCGCCGAACTCGTCCACCAGCAGGCTGCGCACGTACATGGAGAAGTGCGGTGCGTCAATCTCAAACCGCTGCTGCGGGGCGATGTACAGTGGCGTGTATTTCGCCTCCACCGCCTGCTCTTCGGTGATGTATCCCTCGCGTAGCATCTGATCCAGCACCAGGTGCTGGCGCTCCTTAGCCTTCTCCGGGTTGTCAATGGGGTTCATCCCCGGGTACTGGGGGATGGCCGCCAGCATGGCGCACTCGGCGAGGTTCAGGTCGCGCACGCTCTTGCCGAAGTACGTCTGTGCGGCCGCCTCCACGCCGTAGGCCAGGTTGCCGTAGAAGTTGTTGTTCAGGTACCACTCCAGAATCTTGTCCTTGCCCTCGCGCCCTGGGTAGCGGCGGGAAATCTCCAGGGCCAGAATCGCCTCTTTGATTTTGCGCTCGTAGGAGATGGCGTAGCGCTCCTCGGGCGGGATGAGGACGTTCTTGACCAACTGCATGGTGATGGAACTGGCGCCCTGGATTTGCTCGCCGCGCAGGTTGGACAGGACCGCGCGCGCGATGCCCCGCAGGTCCACGCCCGGGTTCGCGTAGAACGTGCGGTCTTCAATGCTGATGGTGGCCTGGCGCAGGTACAAGGGAATCTGGTCCAGGGGGATGTAGGTGCGGTCGCCCCACTTCGGGTCAAAGATCTCGTACAGCAGGTGCTGGCCTGTGCGGTCGTAGATTTTGGTCGTCTCAAAGTCCTGCTGGGCGATCTCAATCGCGCTGGGGTCGGGCAAGTCCTGGGCGAAGTAGGCGTACACGCCCACCACGGCGGCCACGCCCGTCAGCGCAAGGGTGAGCATCCCGCCGAGGGCCAGGGCCAGGAAGGCCAGGGCTGCCTTCGCAAAAAGGTTCATCCCGCCGTTCTTGCGGGCGCGACGACGTAGTAAAACCTGTTTGGTAGATCTTCTCATCGCTCTATGCCTGTGGATACGAGTATGATGCGCGTGTTATACTATCAGAAAAGGGTATGCGCGGCAAATGGGGGGAGCCGCAGTCGCAGGGGCGACTCGCGGGTCGCCCCTACAACACCTTCTCCAATACGACGAAATGCGACAGACCGAAGATGCGCAGCGGCGTGCGCTCCAGCGCATACGTAACCGCGCGGAACAGGCGCCCGATGCGGGGATGACGCGAGGCGATCTTGTCGTATCCGGGGTAAATCTGGGTGAACAGGACCACGCGGCACGGCAAGCCCTTCCACAGCCGCGCCAGCCCGCCCGGCGTGTAGGCCCGCACGTGGGGGCACAGGCGGTGGCGCACAGGGTTGGGCAGCCAGTTGATGAGCGGGATGTTCCCAAAGCGGTAGCGCCCCCGCCAGTAGCACCCGTGCGTCTCAAACGGGTACAGCCGATTGGGGACGAAGATGACCAGCCGGCCGCCGGGCTTGAGCACCCGCAGCGCCTCGGCCACGGCTTGCCGGTCGTCGTCCACGTGCTCCAGCACCTCATGGGACAGCACCGCGTCAAAGAAGCCGTCGGGGAAGGGCAGGCTCTCGGCGGGCGCGACCTGGCAGTTGGGCACGGCCTCCCGCGCCTTCGCCACCTTGTCGGGATCCACATCCACGCCCCAGGCGTCCGCGCCGGCCTCTTGCAGCCGCCGCGTGTAGAACCCGATGCCGCAGCCCACATCCAGCACCCGCGCGCCCTCCAGCGCCGCGTAGCGCCGAATCATGCGCATACGGCGGTCCTGCCCGAAATCCCAGGCCGCGCTGGGCCTCCCCAGCCGAATGTCCTTTTCCGCCTGCGCCGTCATCCTTTCACCCCCACGTAAATCGCCACGGTGCCCAACATGAGTTTCTGACACGCCACGGAGCGGAACCCCACCCCCTCCAGCGTGCGCATGACCTGGGCGCTGGTCATGAAGCGGTTGAGCGACTCGGGCAGGTAGGTGTACGCTTCGGGGTCTCGCACCAGAACCCGGCCCAGCAAGGGCACGATGCGATTGAAGTACAGCCCGAACAGCGGGCGAAACGCCGGCGCCGTCGGCTGGCAAATCTCCATGCACGCCACCCGCCCGCAGGGGCGCAGCACCCGCCACATCTCGGCGAACAGCGCGGCCACGTCCACCGCGTTGCGCAGCGCGAACGCCGACGTTACGGAGTCAAACGTGTTGTCGGCGAAGGGCAGCCGCAGCCCGTCCGCCTGAACCAGACTCGCGCCGGGCGTTCCATCCAGGCGGCCCAACTTCCACTGCGCGATGCGCAGCATGGGGCGCGAGAAATCCAGCGCCACCACGCGCCGCGCCGGGGTTCTCGCGGCCAGGATGCGCGTAACGTCGCCCGTGCCGGCGGCCACATCCAGCACCAGCCCGCCGTCGGGCACGTTGGCGCGCTCCACCAGCGTTCGCCGCCAGGCCATGTCGCGCCCCAGCGACAGGATTCGGTTCATCATGTCGTAGTGCCCGGCCATTCGGGCGAACATCGCCTGCACGTAGCGGCGTTTCTCCTCGGGCGTGCGAAAGGACGTTGTGCTCAATGCGAAACTCCGATGAGGGATGCGCTTCAAGCGTTGGCGCCATTGTACGGCAAAGCCGTGGGATTTGGCAATTTCGGGTTACTGGAACCGCGAATAACGCCAATCCACGCGAAAGGGGAACAGTAGGGGCAGGTTTCCATACCTGCCCCGGCCTCCGGCAGGTATGGGAAGCCGCCCTACGTGTCTGCATTCGCCATTCGTGCGAATTCGTGTTATTCGTGGATAGCGGTCTGGAACCGCGAATCGCGCGAATCCACGCGAATGGGGAACAGTAGGGGCCTATTCTCTTCTCCATTCGTGCGAATTCGTGTTATTCGTGGATAGCGGTCTGTAACCGCGAATCGCGCGAATCCACGCGAAAGGGGAACAGTAGGGGCGGGTTTCCATACCGGCCCCGGCCTCCGGCAGGTATGGGAAGCCGCCTTACGAACTTGTGTTGGCGGCCAATGTGCGACGCACTTCCGAAAGTGCGTCGCACATTGGCTACCCGCCCCTGCCACCGCGGCTATGGAAAGCCGCCCCTACGAACTGCAACCGCGAATCACGCCAATCCACGCGAATGAGGAACAGTAGGGGCCTATTCTCTTCTCCATTCGTGCGAATTCGTGTTATTCGTGGATAGCGGTCTGGAACCGCGAATCGCGCGAATCCACGCGAATGAGGAACAGTAGGGGCAGGTTTCCATACCGGCCCCGGCCTCCGGCAGGTATGGGAAGCCGCCTTACGAACTTGTGTTGGCGGCCAATGTGCGACGCACTTCCGAAAGTGCGTCGCACATTGGCTACCCGCCCCTGCCACCGCGGCTATGGAAAGCCGCCCTACGTGCCGACCATTCCCCATTCGTGCGAATTCGTGTTATTCGTGGATGGCTCTATCCGCGCAGCGTTTGACAAATCGCGCGAGTTGGTGTAGCATAAGCCTACCCACGGGGGGTATGCCCATGCAAGACGCCGAAGACGTGGAATCTGTAGAAACGACAGCCTCTGCCCTCGTCCGCCTGCGGCGGATTGAGGGTCAGATTCGCGGCCTGCAACGCATGCTGGAAGAGGGGCGCGATTGCGCCGCGACCCTCACCCAACTAATGGCCGTGCGGGCTGCGCTGGATGCCGTGGGCCGCGCCATCGTGCGCGAGTACATGGACAGTTGCCTGGAATCGCCCGACACCGAAGAGGCGAGGGAAAAGATCGTCCGCATCGTGGAGTTGTTCCTCAAACTGGCCTAGCGCCGAACATTTATGGAGGTATGACTGATGGGAGAAGTGATTCACCTGACCGACGCCAACTTTGACAAGGAGGTTGCGGAATCCCCGCTGCCCACCCTGACGGATTTCTGGGCGGCGTGGTGCGGCCCCTGCAAGATGATCGCCCCGATCATTGAGCAACTGGCCCAAGAGTACGACGGCAAAATGAAGGTTACCAAACTGGATGTGGACCAGAACCCGACGGTGGCCACGCGCTTCGGGGTCATGAGCATCCCCACGCTGATCCTGTTCAAGGGCGGGCAGCCCGTGGAGCGGATCGTGGGCTACATGCCGAAGGAGAAACTGGTGGAGCGGCTCAAGCCGCATTTGGGATAGAAGCCCCCGCGCCGATACAGCGCCCACGTGAACGCACGTGGGCGCTTTGTTTTCCGCGCCGCGCCCTCACCGCGCCAGCATCTGCGCGACATCGTAGTCGCCCAGGTTCAGGCTCGGCGTCCCCTGGACGACCTGCTCCAGCGGCACCAGTTCAATGCGATTCCCCCGAAGCGCGGTCATGGTGCCGAATTCCCCCGCCAGCATGGCCTGGACGGCCCGCATCCCCATGCGGGTTGCCAGCAGTCGGTCAAAGGCCGACGGCGAGCCGCCCCGCTGCACGTGCCCGAGGACGGTAACCCGCACCTCAAACCCAGGCGTAACCTCGCGCAGGTAGTCGGCGATTTCCTGCGCGCCGAACTTGGCCCCTTCGGCCACCACGATGATAGCGTGGGTCTTGCCGCGGACGTAGGCCTCGTCTATGGCGCGGGCGATTTCCTCCAGGGGAATCTCCTTCTCGGGGATGATGGTAACCTCGGCGCCCCCGATGATGCCGCCGATGAGCGCCAGGTAGCCGTGGTGGCGGCCCATGACCTGGACGAGAAAGCAGCGCTGATGCGACGACGCCGTGTCCTTGATCATGTCAATGATATGCACCATGGTGTTGAGTGCGGTGTCCACGCCGATGGACATGTCGGTGAGGGGCACGTCGTTGTCAATGCTGCCAGGAACGCCCACAACGGGCACGCCCATCTTGTGCAACTCGTACGCGCCCGCCAGGGAACCGTTCCCGCCGATGATGACAAGCCCATCTATGCGGCGGTCGTTCAGGCGGCGGACGGCCTGCTTGCGCCCGTCCAGGGTCATGAACTCGGCGCTGCGGGCGGTCTGGAGGAACGTGCCCCCGCGCTGGATGATGCCGCCGACATCGCGCGCGGTCAAGGGTTCCATGTCGCCGTCTATCAGCCCCGAGTAGCCGCGGCGGATGCCGTACACCTCCAGGCCTGCGCTCAACGCGGTGCGCACGACGGCCCGCACGCAGGCGTTCATCCCAGGGGCATCCCCGCCGCTCGTGAGTACTCCGATTCTCTTCATCTTCCACCCCCTTGGTTTCGTGGGCTTTCGGGCCTCTGCCCCACGCGCCTAGTCCGACTGCACGATCAGGGCGTCGGGCGGGATAAGTTGCCGAAGTTCCTGGAGCAGCGCCTCGCAACAGGCGGTCGTGGCGTTGGGGAAATCCAGTTCCCAGCCGCCGGTGCCGCGTTGCAGGCGCACGCAGAAGCGATCCTGGCCAGGGTATTTCAGGAAGAGCCGATAGAGTTCGCTCAGGCGGCGCTTTTCGGCCTCAAGGTCGCCGCCGATGCGCAGCGTTACCAGAATGCGACGCGAAGGCGCGCCGCCCATCGGTTGGGGCGCGGGCGCGGGCTCGGGCGCGGGCGGCGGAGGCGGCGCAGGCTCCTCGCTCACGGGCGGCGGCTCGTCGGGGAATGGCGCGTCCCAGTAGCCGTTGTCGCCATCGGAGACGAAGCCGTTCGCGTCCGCGTAATCGGGGGCGGCGTCATGGGCCACGCGCGGGACGGACAACTCCTCGGTGGCCCAGTCGCAGATGAGTTTCGGCTTCTGGTCTCGGAGGTCCACCTTGCCGCGCACCAGCAGGATGCGATCGGGGGTCCACAAGTCCTTGGTCGTGCGGTACACCTTGGGGAACACCACCAACTCTATGCTGCCGTATAGGTCGTCCAACTGGACGAAGGCCATGTCTTCGCCCTTGCGGGTGTTGGTGGTGCGCACCAGGGCCACGCTCCCCAGAAGCGTTACGTGCTGGCCGACGAGTTCGGCGGTAACGGCCGTGGAGGGCGTTACTTCCAGGCCCTCAAGTTGGTTCAGCATGGTCTGCAGCGGGTGCTCGGTGAAGATCGTGCCCGTCAGTTCGCGCTCCCAGGCGATGCGCTCTTTCTGAGTGGCGGGGCGCGGCTTGCCGACGGTGTCCAGAATGGCCACGCCCGACAGGGCCCCGTCGTCCACCAGGTCAAACATGGACATTTGCCCGACTTCGCGCGCGGCCCATTCCTTCTGGCTCACCGACATCATCGTCTCAATGGCCTCAAGCAGGTGCCTGCGTTCGCCAAACCGATCCAGGGCGCCGACCTTGATCAGGCATTCCAGCCCCTTGCGGTTCACCAGGCGCAGGTCCACGCGCTTGACGAAATCGTTGAGATTGGCGAACGGGCCGCCCGACTTGCGGGCCGCCACGATGGCGTTGATGGGCCCGTCGCCGATGCCCTTGATGGCGCCCAGGCCGAAGCGAATCTTGCCGTCCTCAATCAGGAAGTCGCACTCGCTGTAGTTCACGTCGGGCGGCAGGATTTCAATGCCCAGCCTGCGCGTCTCGGCGGCGATGATGGCGATCTTCTCCGTGTTGCCCCGCTCCACGCATAGGAGCGCGGTCATGTATTCCAACGGGTACTTCGCCTTGAGATAGGCGGTCTGGCAGGTGATGTAGGCGTAGTCGGCGGCGTGGGCCTGGTTGAAGCCGTAACTGGCGAACTTCTCAATCTGGTCAAAGATCTGGTTGGCGATGTCCTCGCTGACGCCGCCGTGCTCCACGGCTCCGCGGACGAACTTCTCCCGCTCGGCCAGCAGGACCTCTTTTTTCTTCTTCCCGACGGCGCGCCGCACGTTGTCGGCCTGCGAGGCGGTGTAGCCCGCGATGTCGGTCAGGATGCGGATGATCTGCTCCTGGTACACGATGACGCCGTAGGTTTTGCGAAGGATCGGCTCCAGTTTGGGGTGGATGTACTCAATGGGGACGCGCCCGTGTCGCCGCTCGGTGAAGTCGGGGATGAAGTCCATGGGGCCAGGGCGGTAGAGGGCCACCACCGCCATGACATCCTCATATCGCCGCGGTTGGAGGCCGCGCAGCACCTTGCGCATCCCCTCGCTTTCCACCTGGAACAGGCCCGTTACGTGGCCGCTGGACAGGAGTTCGTAGATGGCGGGGTCATCCAGGGGGATGTTGCGCAGGTCCAACTCTACGCCGTGGTTCTGGCGGATCAGGTCGCACGCCCGCCGCATGATGGTCAGCGTGGCCAGCCCGAGGAAGTCCACCTTGAGCAGGCCGATCTTCTCCAGGGCCTCCATCTCGTATTGGGTTACGACGCCGCCCTCGCCTTTGGTGGGGCGGTGCAGGGCCACGTATTCCACCAGCGGCTTGTCGGCAATCACGACGCCTGCCGCATGGGTGGAAGCGTGGGCCGCCACGCCCTCCAGCGCCCGCGCTGTGTCAATCAGCGTCTTGAAGTAGGGCGCGTTCTCGTCTTCGTACAGTGCCTTGAGTTCGGGCACCGCTTCCAGGCTCGCGCCAATGGTAACCTTCGGGCCTGGGGGAATCAGTTTGGCGACGCGGTCCACCTCGGTCAGCGGCAGGTCCAGCACGCGCCCCGCGCCACGGATGGAAGCCTTCGCGCCCAACGTGCCGAAGGTGATGATCTGCGCCACCTGGTCGGCCCCGTACTTGTCAATGGCGTACTGAATCATCTCGTCCCGACGGTCGTCGGGGAAGTCCAAATCCACGTCGGGCATGTTGACCCGTCCAGGGTTCAGGAAGCGCTCAAAGATGAGTTCCTGCGCCAGGGGGTCCACGTAGGTGAGGCCGAGGCCGTAGGCCACGATGCTCCCCGCCGCGGAGCCACGGACATTCCACCAGATGTCCCTGCTGCGGGCGTAGCGAACCAGGTCCCACACGATGAGGAAGTAGGTGTCAAACCCCATGTCGTGGATGACCTGAAGTTCGTATTGCATGCGCTCGCGGACGTGCGGAGGCATGTCCGGGTAGCGTTCGGCCAGGCCCTCCTCCACCAGTTTGGCCAGGTAGGTCTGGGGCGTGAACCCTTCGGGGACTTCAAAGGGCGGCAGGTGGTAGTGGCCGAACTCAATCCGAACGTTGCACGCCTCGGCGATGCGCAGGGTGTTGTCCAGCGCCTCGGGCAGTTCGGGGAACAGCGCGGCCATCTCGTCGCCATCTTTCAGGTAGAAACTGTTGTCCCCCATGCTCATGTGGTCGGGGTCTGTCATGACCGCGTTGGTCTGTAGGCACAGGAGGACTTCCTGCGCGTAGGCGTCGCGGGCGTGGACGTAGTGCACGTCGTTGGTGGCCACCAGCGGGATGCCCAGTTCGCGCGCGATGTCCACCATGACGCGGTTGATGTCGGTCAACTCGGGCATGCCCTCGTGGTACTGCAGTTCCAGGTAGAATCCGTCGGGGCCGAAGGCGTCGCGGTACCACGCGGCGGCTTCCCTGGCGCTGTCCAGCATGCCTTCCTTGATGAGCCTGGGAATCTCGCCCGAACCGCAGGCGCTGAGGGCGATAAGCCCTTCGGCGTGGGCGGCCAGGTACTCCTTGTCAATGCGGGGGCGGTAGTAGTACCCTTCCAGTTGCGCCGCGGTGGCGATCTTCAGCAGGTTCTGGTACCCCTGATTGTCTCGCGCCAGCAGGACCAGGTGGTACGTGTGCTGGTCGTCGCGGCCCGCGCGCGATTGCATGGAGTTGGGCGCGAGATACATCTCGCAGCCGATGATGGGCTTGACGCCAGCCTCCTGGCACTTCTCGTAGAACTCAATGACGCCGTAGAGGGCGCCGTGGTCGGTGAGCGCGATGGCGGGCATGCCGAGTTCCGCTGCGCGCTTGGCCAGGGCTTCGGGCTGGGCGAGCCCGTCCAGAAGGGAGTATTGGCTGTGCACGTGGAGATGAACGAAGGGACGCATCGCCTGACCGCCTCACTATGACCCTTTGGCGCATTATACACCGAGGCGCCCTTGCAGGCAAGGCGGCTGGGGGGTGATTCGGCTCCCCATGCGTGCGGATTCGTGTGATTCGTGGATAGCGGTCTGTAACCGCGAATCACGCGAATCCACGCGAATGGGGAACAGTAGGGGCGGGTTTCCATGCCGGCCCCGGCCTCCGGCAGGTATGGGAAGCCGCCTTACGAACTCGTGTTGGCGGCCAATGTGCGACGCACTTCCGAAAGTGCGTCGCACATTGGCTACCCGCCCCTGCCACGGCGGCTATGGAAAGCCGCCCTACGGCCTCCTATTCTCCATCCGTGTGCATTCGTGTTATTCGTGGATACCGAGCACTGGCGCCCTCTTGCACGCGCGGTTGCGCGGCGCGGCTATTGCTTCTCGTAGGGCTGGCCGTCGGCGGCGGGCGGCACGGCGCGGCCGATGACTCCCGCCAGCACCACCATGGTAACCAGGTACGGCGCCATCAGCAGGAACTCGGACGGAATCGGCACCTGTAGGATTTGCAACTTGGTCTGGAGCGAGTCGGCGAACCCGAAGATGATGGACGACCCGAAGGCCCCGAAGGGCGTCCACTTGCCGAAAATCATGGCGGCCAGGCCGATGAACCCCTTGCCCGCCGTCATCACCTCGTCAAACCGCCCCACGGAGCCGATGGTGAAGAATGCCCCGCCGATGCCAGCCACCAGCCCGCCCAGGATCACGTTGATGTAGCGCGTGCGGAACACGTTCACGCCCAGCGTGTCGGCGGCCTTCGGGTGCTCGCCCACGGCCCGCGTGCGCAGCCCCCACCGCGTGTAGAACAGCATCACGTGGATGAGGATGAGCAGCAGGAACGTGATATACACGATGATGTTGTGCTCAAAGAACACCGGCCCGATGATGGGGATTCGCGAAAGGAGCGGCAGCGAGATGGGCTTGAAGATGCCCGGGTTGTTCAGGTTCTGATACACCTGCAAGAACTTCGCGCTGAGGTAACTGGTGAGGCCGGTGGCGAAGATGTTGATCACCGTGCCGCTCACAATCTGATCCACCTTGAACTTGATGGACAGGACCGCCAGGATGGCCGCCAGGAAGGCGCTGGACAGCATGGCCGCCATCAGCGCGATCCAGAGGTTGTGGGTGATGCTGCCGATCCACGCGGCCACGAAAGCCGCCGTGAGCATCATCCCCTCAATGGCGATATTGATGACCGCCGCGCGTTCGCACAGGATGCCACAGAACGCGCCCAGCGCGATGGGGATGGCCCGCAGCAAACTGGACGAGAGCATCCCCACCAGGTTCATGGACTTCCCCCGCGCGGCCCAGATGAGGAACGCGGCCACGAAGGCGAAGGCCACCACGCCCAGCGCCCACCCCGTGCTGCGGGAGCCTTTGGCGATCTGCCAGCCGCCCAGGAACGCGCACACGGCAGCCAGGAACCACAGGCTAGGCAGCGACGGGAGCACCAGGTCGGGCAGTTTCACCGCGGTGGTGGCGCGGCCCGGGTTCAGCCCGAACGCCGTATCCAGGCCCGCCGGCGTGGTGCGCACGAAGAACACAAGGATCAGCAGCGCCACCAGCAGGAAGAAGATTCCTGTCCCGATGTGCCGCCGCCTTGCGATGACCAGTTCGGCATTCCTTGCAGCAACTGCCATGTCTGTCCCCCTATCACTGGCCCCAGCCGCGGGTGAACACCGTCTCGCCCACTTCGCGCTCCAGGCGCAGCCGATACAGCCAGCGGATGATGGCTGGCGCGGCGATGAAGATGATCACCAGCGCTTGCAGGATGGAGATGATGTCTATGGGCACGCCCGCCAGCGACTGCATGCGGGTCGCCCCGCTTCGGAGTGTGCCGAACAGGAGCGCGGCCAGGACAACCCCCACGGGGTGGCTCTTGCCCAGCAGCGCCAGCGCGATGCTGTCAAACCCGTAGCCCGACGAGAAGGCGCTGGCCAGTTGGTGGTTCACGCCCAGCACCTCGTTGGCCCCGGCCATCCCCGCCAGCGCCCCGCTCAGGAACATCGCCAGGACGAAGTTGCGCGTAACGCTGATGCCCGCGTACCGCGCCGCGTCGGGGTTCGCGCCCACGCTGCGAATCTCAAACCCGATGGTCGTCTTGAACAGCAGCCAGTACACCACCGCGGCGATGCCCAGCGCCACGAAGAACCCCGCATGGAACCGCAACGGGTCGGGGAAGAACTTGGGAAGCCAGGCCGAATCCTGGATGGCGGGGCTGATGGGCGAATAGCCAGGGCGCTTCATGGGGCCGTTCAGCAGCCAGTCGCTGAGCAGGAACGCGATGTAGTTCATCATGATGGTATTGATGACCTCGTGCGCCCCTGTCTTCGCCTTGAGAACGCCCGCGACGGCCGCCCACAGGCCCGCAGCCGCAGCGCCCGTGAGGAACGCCAGCGGCAGGTGAATGTACTGGGGCAGCCCCTTGATGCTATACCCCACGTACACCGACGCCAGCGCCCCGATGAAAATCTGCCCCTCGGCCCCGATGTTGAACAGGCCGCATTGGAACCCCAGCGCCACGGCCAACCCCGCGAAGATGTACGGCACCGACGTAACCAGGCTCTCGCTGATGGGCCAGAACGCCTGGCGCAGCGGGGCCGCATCGCCGGTGGCGCGCAGCACGCTGATGGCTTTGGCGAATTCGGCGGGGTTGCCGATGGAGCCTTTGAACAGCGCGCTGTACGCGCTGGCGATGGACTTCCACGAGGCCGCCAGCGCCTTGCCTGGCGCCGAGAAGAAGTCCTTGTACAGGTTGAGCACTTGCAGGTCGGTGAAAACGATGACCAGCGCCCCGATGACCAGCGCCGTGAAGACGGCCAGCACCGGCAGGAGAATCGCCTGCCACACGCTGCCGCGCGCGGGCCGCAGGAGCAATCTCGCCAGCGCCTGGGCGCGAGTGTCCGGGTTGTTTTGCGACGCGCGTTCCTTCTGTTCGCTCAAGGGTCTCTCCTCAAATCCGCAAGGTTCACAGGGCGGGGTTCTCTTCCACCGGCGCGGGCGCTTGTTCGGCCGCCTCCGCTTCCGCCACGCTCACTCCCGCCATCAGCAGGCCCAGTTTCTGGCGGGTCGCCTCGGCCGCCGGCAGAATCGCCACAAACTGCCCCCGGTACATCACCGCGATGCGGTCGGAAAGCGCCAGAATCTCGTCCAGTTCCGGCGACACCAACAGCACCGCCGCCCCCTCGTCCCGCTTCTGCACAATCCGCTGGTGGATATACTCAATGGAGCCGACGTCCAGGCCACGGGTGGGCTGCGACGCGATGAGTAGCCGCACGGGGCGGCTGAACTCGCGCGCCACGATGGTCTTCTGCTGGTTGCCGCCCGAAAGGGTGGAAACCGGCACGTACACGTTGGGCGTTCGGATGTCAAACTCGTATGCGCGCTCGGCGGCCGCCTTGTAGATTTCCCCGAACTGGAGGTTGACCCCTTTGGCGAAGGGCGGGATGTAGTAGGTGTTCAGGATTAGGTTGTCGTGGACGGGGTACTTGAGGATGAGGCCGTCCTTCTGGCGGTCTTCGGGCACATGCGCCACGCCCTGCTCCAGAATCTCGCGCGGCGAAGCGTGCGTAACGTCCACGCCATTGACGCGGATGCGGCCCATCTCGGGGCGCAGCAGCCCCGTCAGCGCGCGCACCAGTTCGGTCTGCCCGTTGCCCTGCACGCCAGCCACGCCGAGAATCTCGCCCGCCCGCACGTCAAACGTAACGCCCCGCACCGCGACGTTGCCGCGGTGATCTACGACATGCAGGTTCTCCACATCCAGCACCACATCGCCGGGCTTCGCGGGCTTCTTCTTGACCACCAGTTCCACCTCGCGGCCCACCATCATCTGGGCCAGTCTCTCCATGGTGGCCTCGGCGGGCGTCGTCGTCCCCACCGCCCGCCCCTGACGCAGCACCGTGATGCGGTCGGCGATGGCCATGACCTCTTTCAACTTATGCGTGATGAAGATGATGGATTTGCCCTGTTCGTGCAAAGACCGGATGATCTTGAATAACTCCTCAACCTCCTGGGGCGTGAGCACGGCCGTAGGCTCGTCCAGGATCAGAATGTCGGCCTTGCGGTACAGCACCTTGATGATTTCCACCCGCTGCTGCACGCCCATGGGCAAATCCTTGATGTAGTCGTCGGGGTTTACTTCCAACTTGTACTGCTTGGAGATTTCCCGGACCTTGGCGGCGGCCCTCCTGCGGTCCAGGAACAGGCCGTAGCGCATGGATTCCACGCCCAGCATGACGTTCTCGGTAACGGTGAAGACGGGCACCAACATGAAGTGCTGGTGCACCATGCCGATGCCGAGGCGGATGGCATCGTTGGGTTCGTGGATTTCCACCTTCTTGCCGCGGACAAAAATCTCGCCGGCATCGGGTTGATACAATCCGTACAGGATGTTCATCAACGTCGTTTTGCCGGCGCCGTTCTCGCCCAACAAGGCGAGGATTTCCCCTTCTTCCAGCGTCAAGTCAATGTGGTCATTCGCCAGAACGCCTGGAAAGGCCTTGGTAATCCCTCGCAACTCAAGGACAGGGGCCATGTCTCTCCTTGTGTCTTTCAGTTTGCGCGACAGCGCTGTCGGCTCATTCTACAGATACGACAGGTTGGGCGACGCGAGGTGCGCCGCCCAACCTGTGTGTCCCAACAGGCTTATTGCGGGCTGGTCTTGATCTTGCCGGCGATGATGTCGTCGGTGATCTGCTTCAGTTCGTCGGTGAGGCCCGCCGGAATCTTGCTCTCGTAGTCGTGGAACGGGGCGATGCCCACGCCCTTGTTCTTGAGCGTGCCGACGTAGTTCACGCCGCCCTTGAACGTGCCCTTGACCACGGAGTTGATGGTGTCGTACACCGCAACGTCCATGTTCTTCAGGACGCTGGTGAGGTAGGTCTCCTTGTACTCGGGCGCGCTGATGTACCAGTCGGTGTCCACGCCGATGAGCATCAGGCCGCGCTCCTTCGCCACCGCCGCCGCGCCAAGACCCACAGGCCCGGCCACCGGCATGACGATGTCGCAGCCCTCGTCGTAGAGCGACTCAGCCACCTGGCGGCCCTTCGCTACGTCGTTGAAGTCGTTGGTGAAGGTCCCTTCCTGCTTGGCCGAATCCCAACCGAGCACCTTTACCTTGGTGCCGTGCTTCTCGTTGTAGTACTTCACGCCGTACTCAAACCCATCCATGAAGATGGTAACGGTCGGGATCTTCATGCCGCCGAAAGTGCCCACCTTGCCGGTCTTGGTCATGGCCGCAGCCACGTAGCCGGCGAGGAACGCCGCCTCATCCGTCTTGAAGGTCAGGCCGCGCACGTTCGGGATCGGCGTGTCCGAGCCGCAGTCCTTGCCCACCACCGCTCCCGGCCAGCAGTCCGGATACGCGTAGTCCACGATGGCGAACTTTATGTTCGGGTTGTCCTTCGCGAACTTCGCCGTGTCCACGCCCAGCAGGAAGCCCACGGTGATGATCAGGTCGTACTTCTGTTGGACGAACTCGGTGATGTTCTTGGCGTAGTCGGATTGCTGCTGCGACTCCAGGTACTTGCCTTCCACGAACAGTTTCTTCATGGCGTCCTCAACGCCCTTCCAGGCCGTGGCGTTGAAGGACTTGTCGTCAATGCCGCCAATGTCGGTAACCTGGCCCACCTTGAACGGAACCGACGCGCCCTTCCAGTTCTTCAGGTCAATGCCCAGGGCGGTCGCCGTCTGGCGGATGGGGTCAAACATGGCATCGGTGCCCTCGGTCAGGCCGCCGATCTCGTAAATCTCCTGGAGGACTGCCTTGCCCTCATCGGTCTGGGCGATGTCCAGCAGGCCCTGTTTCAGTTTGGCCACCACATCGGCGGGCAGCCCCTTGCGGACGGACACGGTGTCGTTGGGAATCTCATCGGTGTAGGCGAGGACCACCACCTTGTCCTTGATGTCGGGGTAGTCTTTGGCCAGCGTGCCGCGGGCGTCGTCGTAGGAGGCGGAGGCATCCACCTGGCCGTTGTACACCGCCAGCACGGCCGCCGTATGCCCACCGGTGAAGACGGTCTCGGCGAAGTCCTTGGTCGGGTCAATGCCGTTCTTCTTGAACAGGGCATACGGATACAGGTAGCCCGACGTGGAGACGGGATCGGTGAAGGCGAACTTCTTGCCCTTCAGGTCCTGGAGGGTCTTGATGCCCGAGTCGGCCCGGACGTTGATCTGGCCCTTGTAGGTGGCCGAGCCGTAGCGCATGGTGATGAGCAGCAACTGGACATCGTACTTGTCCTTGGCCAGGACGTAGGACAGCGGGGCCAGCCAGCCGATGTCAATCTTCTCGGCGCCCATGCCCTCAATCACCGCCGCATACGAGGTGGCCACGCTGGACTTGGTAACCAGGCCGGTCTTCTCCTTGATGAGTTTGTCCAGTTTCTCCGCGCCGGCGAGAATCTTCTGCGTGTCGCCCGACGGGACGAAGACCATCGTCAGCGGCTGCGCCTCGGTCCCGATGGCGGGCGGGGGCGGCGGAGTCGTCGGCTCCGGCGTGGGGGTCGGCTTCGCCTGGTACGGTGCGGGCGCGGTCGGGGTCGGCTTCGCGCCGCACGCCACCAGCACCATGGACACGATGAGCAGGATGCTCAGTGCAGCAAACACACGGTTACGCATGTCGTTCTCCTCCTAAAGAGATGTTCTGGGGATTTCTGTGCTCACGACTGTTTCGGCAAAAACCTTTGTTTCGGTCTTCACCTCCTTTCTGCGTGTTGCCCATGTGCGCAAGGTGGGATGTACGAGGAACGTTTGTCAGAGACCGGAAACGAGACAACCTTGGCATCACGATTCGGAATGCCCCCACCGTCGGATTGCCCTCGTTTGCAAGGGTGCAGGGCGATTATACTAACGGCCCTATTCGCTGTCAAGCGGCGGGAGGGCGCTCCCGTCGTCCCCCGCCAGAACGCGGCGGGTGCGGGCCGGCCCCTCTTCGGGTCCTATGATACCCTTTTCTTCCAAAATATCAATCAGCCTGGCCGCGCGCGAGTACCCGATTCGCAGGCGGCGCTGGAGCAGGGAGATGGAGGCCCGATTCGCCGCCCGCACTTCCTCTATGGCGCGCTCCAACAGCGCGTCCTCCTCCCCCTCGCCCTCGGCCCCGACCTGCACCGGCTCCATGTCGCCCCACAGCGACGGCTGCACCACCTCGGCGGGCTGCGCCTCGCTGACCGTGTACATCCCCTTCCAGTGATTCACCAGCCGGGCCAGTTCCTGATCCGAAACGAAGCACCCTTGCAGGCGCTGAAGTTTGCTGGAGTCGGGCGACATGAACAGCATGTCCCCGCGCCCGAGGAGTTTCTCGGCCCCGGGCGTGTCCAGGATCACGCGCGAATCCACCTGCGACGTTACCGCGAACGAGATGCGCGCCGGGAAGTTCGCCTTGATGAGGCCGGTTACCACGTCCACCGACGGGCGCTGCGTGGCGATAACCAGGTGGATGCCGGTGGCCCGCGCCATCTGCGCGATGCGGCAAATGGACCGCTCCACCTCCTCCGGCGACACCATCATCAGGTCGGCCAGTTCGTCAATGATGACCACGATGTACGGCAGGGGCTTCTCGCCGCGCCCTGCCGCCATGCGGTTGTAGGCGTCCAGGTTGCGCGCGCCCGCCTTGGAGAACAGCCGATACCGCCGGTCCATCTCGCGCGTTGTCCACTTCAGCACGCTCACCACGCGCTCCAAATCCACCACCACCGGCGACAAGAGGTGCGGAATCCCGTTGAACGGGACCAACTCCACCATCTTGGGGTCCACCATGATGAGCCGCAAATCGTCCGGCGTGTTGTTCAGCAGCAGGCACGCGATGATGGAATTGATGCAGACCGATTTGCCCGAACCCGTCGCGCCCGCGATGAGCAGGTGGGGCATGGCCGCCAGGTCGGCCACCACCGCCTGCCCCGACACGTCCTGCCCCAGGGCGATGCGCAGTTTGGACGACAGGCTTCGGAACGCCTCGGACTCCATGACGCCCCGCAGCCCCACCAGCGAGGTCTGGCCGTTGGGCACCTCAATCCCGACGATGGAGCGGCCCGGCACCGGCGCTTCAATCCGAATCGGGCTGGCCGCCAGGGCAAGCGCCAAATCGTTCGCCAGGGCGCTGATCTTGCTGACCTTGATCTTGGACTTGCGGACCTGGCCGCGTTCGTCCTTGCGCTCCACGTAGCCCGGCTCCACGCCGAACTGCGTAACGGTGGGGCCTTGGTTCACCTCAATCACGCGGGCCGGGACGCCGAAACTCGCCAGCGTCTCCTCAATGATGCGCACGCGCTCGCGAATCTCCGACTGGCTGATTTCAATCTCAACGTTTTGCTCCAGGATGTCGGCGATCTTGGGCAGTTCCCATTTCTGCGCCCCGCCGAGGACGCGCGGGAACAGCGGCCCGGTCGGCTTGGGCGGCTGGGGGGCCTCCCCGCCGATGACGACCGGCTTCGGCGCGGGCGCGGCCGCTCGCGCGGGAGGCGCCGCCGGCTCGCTCACGGCTTCCGCGGGCGCTGCCGGCCGCCCCTCGTTGACCACATACGGCGGGGCCTTCCCCCTCCGCAGGCGCGCCACCGCCGCACGCGCAAAAGCGGCCATCTCCGACAGGGAGATGCCCGCCGTCATCAGAACGCCCACCAGCAAGCCCGCGATGGCCACAATCCAGGCGCCCACCCCGCCCAGGCCGCGGATGAGCGCCTGGCTGATGAGCCACCCCAGGTAGCCCCCGCCGTTCCCGCTGGCGGCCAGTTGGCGCGGCGACACCGCCGAAGGGAGCATGTGCAGCACGCCCAGCCCCAGGAGGAACAGCACCGCAACCCCCACGGGCTTCTCCGGCTCAATCTCCGGCTCGCGCCCGATGCTTTTCAGGATCAGCCACAGGCCGATGGCGGCGAACCCGAAGGGCGTGGCGTAGGCCCCGTAGCCGAACGCCAGGAACAGCAGGTTGAGCCACGTCTCGGTGATGCTCCCCTGGCTCACCGAAAGGACGCTGAGCAGCGTTACGAGGGCGAGCGCGATGAGGAGCAGCCCCGCGACCTCGCCCCGGAAACGGAGCGCGGGAGAGGGTTTTCGTTTCTTGCTCTTGCCCGTCTTCGCCATCGCCTCTATTATAGCACAAATGTGCGAAACGCTAAAACAGGCTCAACTGCTCGGCCTCTACAGGGCCGGCGGGAGGAGGCGTCTCGTCCAGGGCGATGGATTCCTGCAACAGCGCGGGTATCTTCTTGAAGTCTTCCTCTATGTCGGCCTTGTACCGTGGCTGGTGGAGGGCCGCCGCCGGATGATACAGCGGGAGCACGATGACATCGCCCACCCGCTGCGGGCGACCGTGGATGCGGCTGATGGGCGACTGCGGGAAGTATTTGGCCATGGAGTAGCGCCCCAGCGTTACGATGAGGCGCGGCTTGATGAGGGCAATCTGCCTGTCCAGGAACTCGGCGCACGCCTGTATCTCGTTGGGCAACGGGTCGCGGTTGCCGGGCGGGCGACACTTGATGACGTTGCAGATGTACACGTCGCGCCGCTTCAGGCCGATGCTCGCCAGCAGTTGCTCCAGGAAGTGCCCCGCCGCCCCCACGAAGGGCCGCCCCTGCTGGTCTTCGTGAAACCCCGGCGCTTCGCCGATGAACATGATGGCGGCGTCTTCGGGGCCTTCGCCGGGCACGGCTTTCGTGCGCGTCCGCCCCAGCGGACAGCGTTGACACTGGTTGATCTCGTCGTACAAGCGGGTCAACTCGGACACGGCTCGCCTCCCGATGCATCGGAACGAACGGGTTTCCCAAAGGCACACCCCTAGTATACCCAATCGCCGTCGGTGGTCAAGCCCGAGGGCAGGGGTGGAAACCCGCCCCGCGCGCGAGTTTCCCCGAAGGCAGGAGAGTTTCAGGACAAGGGCATTCGGGGCCGTCCTCGTCGTCGCGATGAAGAACCCGTTGGGGTGTTTGTGGGAGCAGACGGGGGATTCCGGGGCCAGCCCCGCGGTTTGTGGATGTGGTGTGGTGCAAACGGCCTAACGGTTGGTGTGAGCCGCGCCCACCCGCCGCCGGCAAGACACAGTTGAATCGCTGAAGCCACCGCCGGCAAGACACGCTACAAAAAACGCAAGGGTGGGCGTCGGCTCCACACAGGGTTGGACGGCCTTTACCCAAAAACTAATACCCCTTCTGGACCAGCGGCAGGAAAGCGCCGTCTAGGGTATAGGTGACCTGGATGCCGTAGACACACAATTGACCGGGATTCGTCCCATTCGCAGGGCTTACGTCAATCCAATACTCGGTGGTTTGATTGTTCACGTCCACATTCAGCCCCGTCATCACGATCGTCTTGTCATTGTTTGTGGTGTCGTCAGTTAATGTGACTCCCAATGTGGTGCCAGTATTACGGCTGTTCCACGGACGTGATCGCAGATAAGCCCAAAGAACGCCGCTTGGATTGAAGTCTGCTACAAACAGCGAGACCTTGGTGATGTTAGCACCGTTGGGCAGGTGCAGGGGATACCGTAGGTAGTAGTCACCGACAGTGGTGTTCTGAACATTGATGTAGCGGCAGTGGGTTGTTACATAGTCGCCTACCGGCGGCGTCTGCCCGTAGCTGGCGAGGTGAGCACCGAGTGTGCCAATGCCTTCGTATCCTAGCAGGTTATAGTAACCTGTCAGAACACTGGCTGCCACAGGCGCACCCTGTGCGGATCCGCCCATGCTCAGTACCACTATCAGCAACGCCAGCAATGTAATGGTGAGAAACGGTCTGCGGTTCATTAGGTATACCTCCTGAGATTTGGATTTCCAATCACTCATCTTGTACGCTTCTTTGGCCGCCCAACGGTCGGGTTCAGCCGCCCGCGAAGCGCAGCGGAGCGGCGTCAGGTGCAGGCGCGTGTTGGCCAGCGCAGATCTGGCTAGCTCCTAATCCTTACACGTGTCTCTTCAACAATCCATAGAAGATGCTCAAGTGGCTCGCTGGAAAGCAATGGGATCAGACGCTCAATGACCTCAAGAACGTGGGGTTTATCCTGCCGGTGTAAACGTAGAACTATCAAGCCAGGGAACTGGGCCGGGGGATATGCACGAATGTCAGCGAAATCTGTGTCCAAGGTGACCAAGGCACGCCCTTCCTCCTGGCATACAGAAGCAATAGCGGAATCGGTTGAACCTTCCAAGTGCTGCTCAGAAACAGTAACGGCATCATAGCCAGCTTGGCGCAACAAATCGGCTATCTCAACCGGCAGATTCTCGTCAACCTTGAATGCCATCGTGTTATCTATGCTGGAATGGCCACCACACGCTCGCGGGCCAACTCGGCAGCGTATGAAATAGCGGCTTGCACGGCTTCCCGACTCAAAGACGGGTAACTACGCAGAATCTCGTCGAGGGAGAGGCCGGCGGCTAAATTGTCGAGTATAACCGAGACCGGAATA